>PVMS01166720.1_pt1 | contig 14206 bp, 13 predicted proteins | sample 1853461 | NCBI WGS metagenome assembly PVMS01 (sample SAMN08582032, study PRJNA380276) | Marine sediment metagenome, whole genome shotgun sequencing project. | isolation source: ocean sediment barecode stripped | collected 2017 | reverse complement strand
GTAAGACACCAGAAGCTACGCTGGTCTTCGACAAAGGCAATGTTACTGATGACGTCATGGAAGACCTGGTAGTCGGAGATGCCCATTTTGTTGCAGCACTTTCAGCTAATAAATGTGCCGACTTTTTAGCCGCACCCTACGAGAATTTCGAACCTATCGACGGAATGCCGGGCGCTCAGGCCTTTGATACCACCACGATCATATGGGGCAAATCGTGTCGGACTGTTGTCCTTTACACCGAAAGCTTCTTTACTCAGCAACTACAAGGTGTGACGCAAAACCTCGTCAAGTGCCAGAAGAAACTCCTCGATTTTGCAAAAAGTCTTGACCGCTGGCGCCAAGGCAAAAACCGAGGTAAGAAACCCACTGTTCGCAGCGTGCGCATGCGGGTGAACGCCATCCTGTCTGCCCAGTTCATGAAAAAGTTGATCCAGACCGATGTCAAAGAAGACAAAAAATCAAACATTCCGCTCCTTAGCTACAGTGTTGATCATAAAGCACTCCAGCACTTGAGTCAGGAGCGTTTAGGCCGTACTGTGCTTGTCTCCGACCATACCCAGTGGAGTGCCCGCCAGATCGTTGGGGCGTATCGCAGTCTCTCAGTTGTAGAAGATGCCTTCAAAAACATGAAGAACACTGATTTTCTTCGTTGGCAACCATCTCATCACTGGACGGATCAGAAACTACGTGTCCATGCCCTGTATTGTGTCCTTGCACTCCTGATAGCTTCACTTGCCCGTAAGGTAGCTCTCCAAGCAGGCATCAATTTAACTTTGCCTGCACTTCTTAAGGAATTGTCAGCAATCCGCGAGGTTGCTGTAATTTATCCACCCGGAACTCTCGCCCATCCCAAAGATCACTTAACCCTCAGTCGTATGTCCGCGCGTCAAAAAAAGCTTGCTCACGGCCTCGAAATAGGCGAAACTCTCGGACAAATAGGGTAATACACTCCCAAATGACTTAACCCCCCGAAGTTATTAAGGATAAGGCCTCGTCTGAAAATATAAACCGGAAACTCAGGCTAGTTTTCTGACACCTCGCTCCCAAAGCAACTACGTTTGATTTCTAAAATATCCATAACCTACTAAAATATCTGTTTTTTAAGGACTTAATCGATTTCCCCAATTCCCGGGTGATGTCCCTATTTCATTGACACGGCACGGTGTACTCCAGCAACTCGCGAACGCTCCAGGGATGGCCTGTAACGCTCGCTGCCATCGCTGGAGTTTTGGGTCGAAATATACGTCTTGGCTACGGCTCAAAGTTCCATGTGGACGAATCAGATTGTAGAAAGACACACATATGGCGAACTTTGCTTTCAACCAACGAATGGATCGTGCCACTGTTGGTGATTTGCGAATCAGATGAGCATCCCAGATTCGCCAATCAAGATTAGACCTTTCAACGTATGAGGTGTTAATCTTACGGCTTGGCGAATTCGCCAGGCGGCGCACTATGCTTTCTTCTGTGCCGAAGATTATCCGGCAGTTGACCTCTGTAATACGACCGCCTTCACGGGTCTTGTGTACTGTGGCGTAATCCAGGTCTGGGTCAATGACGCACTGGGGATTTCTTGGACGTCCACGCTTGCCTGTCGGTCCAACAGGGACCATTTTGTGGTACAGTTCAGCAAGGATATTTGCATAATGCGGAAGCTCATCGGACACAAAAAGCGGTTTTCGCCCGGCCGTCCGTTTAACCAAGTCATGCAGCATTTGGCGAGCGTCCCCCAACTCGCGCCCGCCGACCCAGAACGTAATCAGCAACCGTGGGGGGGAGTCTATCGCTGTCCAGATCCACGTGCGGCCATATTGCCCTTCGGTGTCTTCCTTGCTTCCAAAACTTTCTTTTTTTTTACAAAGGTCCAAAGCTCGTCGAGTTGCGCCTCAGTCAATTCGAGAGATGCCAGAAGACTCGATAGCACAGCAGCACAGTGCTCTCCAGCTCGGAGAATTACCCGATTGACAGTGTCCTTATCCAGACCCAAAAGCCGCGCTGTCGCTCGCACACCAACACCTTCAGCCGCATGGTGGATAATTGCACGGACAGTGTCCGCGGGAATGTGCATGCCGAACAAAGCGTTACCGTATGTTCTATCGAAACGTTTGCCGCACGTACGGCAGTATAAGAGGTCTCGTTGTTTGTCCTTGCCATACTTTCCACGTACAGCGATGTTGCCGTGGTTGCGAAGTCCGTGATCTTTACATTTACGATTGGGGCAATAAGCTGTGTTCAAAATTGCTCATCTGTCGCCTCCTGGTTGAGTTTGACCTCTATCCGTGGGCGACAATATCACGGCATCAGTTTGATTGTCAATTAAATGGGGACATCACCTTTTTTCATCCTCCGTTGAAAAATGTAGAGAACTTGGTTTGGAAATCACTTCGCTTAAACTGAGGCTTGTCAGAGTCGAACTGGACAGTGGCGAAATAGAAGTTTTGATCACATCCCTAACCGATAGAAAAGCCTTGCCGTATGACTGCTTTCCAGGTCTCTATCACCTCAGATGGCCTGTTGAAGAGGATTACAAAAAAATGAAATCCTGGATTCAGATAGAAAATTTTTCGGGAAAATCCGTCGAATCAATATACCAGGATTTCTATGCCAAAATTTTTGCCAAGAACCTTACAGCTGCACTTGCCGGCAGCACCACCGAAAATATCCGTGAAGCCTATAAAGACAGGAAGTACCATTATCAGATCAATTATGCGCAGGCTTTTTCGGAGATGAAACGTATGATTCCACTCCTTTTCCTACGGTCCAAGGAAGCCGTGTGCGATATCATTAAGGCCCTACGCCAATTTTTTATCCAGACGGTTGAACCCGTCAGGCCTGATAGGAAATTCCAGAGAAAAAAAGGGCTACCCAGGAACTATTACTTCGGGTACAAGCCCATCTGTTAAGTTAATGCCATTGACATCAATCCCTCAAAAAAACCAACTCTCATTTCCAGGGACGGGTACGCCCTCTTTCTGAAATTTCGGCACTTTTCCATCTGAACTCTTATGTCTTTTTTCCGCTCCTCTTCGCTCCCTCGCTACAAAATTCGAAATCTGATTCCACCGCGCTGGTTCGCGACGACTTATTAAATCTCCTCAACCCTGTCTCAGTCCGGCCTGGATACCGGCCCGTCGCGCCGGGCCAGCAGGCGCCGGACCCACTGAATGATGATGACGGCAAGGACCACGATGATCGCTGCGATCAGGACACGTCCGACACTCGATCTGTAAAAGGCGCTGCCGAGAACTATGAATCCCGCCGAGATGAGCATCTGTGTACCCAGCGAGATCGCCAGGTAGGTTGGGAACGGGACCTCCACCAACCCGAGTATCCAGCTTTGGAGCACGAAAGGGGGCCCCGGCATCAACCGCAGAAAGAGCGTCAGCCGGACATGGTCATCCGGTGACACCTCTGGAATCGAATACCGCGTGCGATCCAGTACGCGTTCGATACCCGACCGAAACCACCGTCGGGCAAGCCAATAGGCAAGCGTGATATTGATCGCCAGCCCGACCACGGTAACCACCAGGCTGATCCACAACGGGAATACCGCTCCCGCTGCGAGATAAAAGGCGCTGACCGGAACGCCCACCAACGGCAGTACGGCCAGGGCGGCAAGAAAAGGAATCGGACCCTGTTCGCGAACGAATGCGGTGACATCATGGGCCAGGTCTCCGAGTTCCGATCGATAGCAGTAGAGCACGGCGAGACCGATCCCGGCCACCACCACCGCCAGCATGGTCAGCAATACCCGGATCGGGCTCACCAACGCCTTTTGTTTTCTTTCTTTTTGCACAGCCAATCCGTCGATAGCCCTGACGAGCCAATTTAAGAGTCCGGAACGCCCTGCGGTCGAAGGTTTTGCGGCCTTCGACTAGTCGACCAACCCATTTTCCCTAACTTCCGAGTCGCTTGCACGCTTGCATTGCATCCTCCAACTTCATTTGACAGGCCCATCGACAAATCCGCCTTGACTCCATGACTTACCTTAAGAAAGAAGAAGAGCCTAAATTCAAACCCAGATGCGGAGGTAAGTCCCAGATGAGTGTTATGCGCGACATACTCCTTTCATCACAAGAACCCCTTCATGTTACCGGCATCATCGTTCTTGCCAAAAAGAATTTCAACATGGATCTGGATCGAGAAAGCATTGTTTCCGCCATTACAAAGAAGGTCAAAAGCGGGCGGATGTTTGAACGGGTTGCACCAAACACATTCACCATATTGAAAGAACCGACAGCGAATACTTCCTGATTTTAACGCCTTAATGGGAGGGGGAAAGGATGGAAAGAACCTGGCACCATTTTCCATCAACAGGGAGGAGAATCTTGAACATCATGGGAAGACCTCAAAGATCGATCTGGCTGATGCAAAATATGATGAGCATGGCAATTTTGTTTTTTCCAGGTCCCGTGGTGCTATTCCCATCATTGATTACAATTCCCGAAGTGAAAAAGTAAACGCTGCCGCATTGAATTACAATCGCTTCCGTATGGTGCAACAGACGGTCTAGCAAAGCCGATGTCAAGGTGCTGTCATGTTGATAACGCTGTAGTCGACGGAGCCCGCCTAAAGGTTGCTGGGGCCTTTGTTAGCATCAGCAGTCGAACCCTCATCCGATGGCGCCGACAAAACGGCTGTTGGGATCGGCGCAAAAGCCCGACTGCAACGCCGGCAAATAAGCTCAGCTACATTGGCACTGAGGACTCAACAAACCAGGTGTTTCACTATTGACCATATGGGAGCACGGCACTTAAGCGTTAACCATAATGCCTCCCACACCACTCTCCTCGATATTTTCGATTCTCCATATTGCCTTTCTTTGAAAATGATAGGAATTTCAACAACCTTAAACCCATGTTCAAAAGCTTGGTAAGTCACCTCTATCTGGAATGCATATCCGTCAGCCCTAATACAATCAAGGTCTATACTTTCCAGGACTTCCCGTCTGTAGCATCTAAACCCGGCAGTGAAATCCCAAACAGGCCTGACCATGATGTGTGAAACATACACGTTAGCCAGTTTGCTAAGCAGAAGTCTGCGAAACATCCATCCGTCAACCCTCACGCCTTGTACATAACGACTGCCTATTACAAGATCTGCGCTTTCAGATGCCTCCAGGAAATCCTTTAGATATATGGGGTTGTGAGAGAAATCCGCGTCCATCTCAAAAATGAGATCTGCTCCTTTGTTGAGTGCATGCTTGAATCCCTCCACATACGCCGTTCCCAAACCGGCTTTTTGAGGTCTATGAATAACCTGGATACGAGGATCCTTGCGGGACATAGCATCTACAATTCGCCCTGTCCCATCAGGTGAGTTATCATCGACTACAATAATGTTAAACGTTTGATGAAGTTCAAGTATTTTCCTAACAAGAAGCGAAACGTTCTCTGCCTCGTTATAGGTTGGAATGACGATATATACATCCATTGGAATGCTTCCCGTAGTAACTAACCTTCGAATTTCAATGCCAAAAGCATATAAAGGACTATGACGTTCATTCTGCTCAAGAATAGGTGTTTACATTTATTTGATATAACCTATCCCTCGCAAACGTTCGAGCAGTTCATGCTTCTTTCTTTCAGAAGCACCGATAACCTCTAGTTCATGCGGGCGGAGGTCATAGATTAATTTAGACCAGGACATCAGTTTCTGCATCATGATTTCAGCTTTTCTGTTGTTCACCCCATAGACATTGTCGATCTCTAGGGGATCTTTAGTCAAATTGTAGAATTCAGGTTCGCCTCGAGATTTCCAGATCAATTTTTCTGCCTGACCAAAAATCGCTTTTTGCTCTACAAACAAGTTCGAATTGTCCTCTATCAACGATGCGCCTATTAACAAATGTAATGGAAAACGGCATTCCGCGAAGACATTTGACCGAGTGTCTTCTTTCAAATCAAATAATAATTGCGTTTCCGGCATCTTTCTTGGACGCTCGTTGATTTTGGCGACGGATAAAATTGTCTCGGGTACATCAGCGTGGGTAACAATGGAATTATCTCTAATTCCTGCAGCGAAAAGCGTCGGAAAGCGAACAATCAAAGGCACGTGAAGCACCTCGTCATGTAGGCCAAGACCGTGAGCAAGTCTGTTCCGCGTGCCCAAATACTCACCGTGATCGGAAGTAATTACTATCAAGGTTTCATCATAAATGCCCAAATTTTTTAGCTTCTTGACAAGTTTTTCCAATTCGCCGTCAAGATAGCGAATGCAGGCGTCATAAAGGGTGCCGATGATTCGAATATCGATTTCAGAATATCCTCCTTTCGACAGGTCCAGGCAATATTCTATTGGTGGAAAGCGAAGTTCCTTTCTATATGATGCCTTCAACTCCCTTTCATCAAAGAAAAGTCGAGCAATTTCATCGTTGGGGTTATATGGCAAATGGGCATCCATATAATTAATGAAAATGAAAAACGGTCTGTTTTTATCGCGCTCATGATCTAACCATTCCGTCACATCCTGATTGGTAACGGCGGCATTTGGATAGTCGTTGATAGAAGCGGGATTTTTAATCATCTTTGCGAGAATGTGGATCTGAAGGCGGTCCCAAACCCAATGAAAAAAGGAAATAACGGATCCTCCCACAATTGGAGCCGTCATCTTCGCATCATCGGTCCAATTCCCTTTATACCAGGTGCGCTCAAATCCCTGCACCATGTTGTGATAGGCGGAAATATAGTCATTATTTGAGAAACTGATTGTCTGGTACCCTTTTTTATGGAGCATTTCAGCCAGTGTGTTGTAGGAATTATCGAGCCACATATGTTCGGCATGGGCACAGTGTTGACTGGGATACAAACCAGTAAAAAGAGAGGCGTGAGAAGGCAGGGTCCAGGGTGCGGCTGCGAAAGCGTTATTAAAAACAGTAGAATCACTTGCCATTTTTTCCAGAAAAGGCGTTGTTTTCAGGTGGTACCCATAAAGAGACAAATGATCGGCGCGCACCGTATCCATTACAATTAATAGAATATTCGGAAGGTCAGATTTGCGGGGACTATACTCCAGCTCTCTTGTTATTTTGATGCCTCCCACACCTGCAAAGGAAAACCCGAACAGGATAAAAATTATCAGCGTGCCAATTACTGAAATTTTTCGGCTTATAGCTGCCAGTCGTTGCGACCTGTCTCCGGACCGTAATAGAAGGTATGAAATCCAGCCGACCAACAAGGCTGCGGTTCCTGCTATGGCCTCTATCACAACAAATGCCTCGAATTTGTTGTGGAACTTATCAAAAAGAACGAAAACCAAAATAACTAACATCCCGGAGCCAATAAAAACTGCCTGCTGCAAGGATTCACCGATGGCATTGGGCCTCACTCTAACAAGAAGGCGAAAGGATACGAATAAAAATGTAGTAAATGCCGTAACCATCGCCATAATCAAGACGCCTGAGCGAAAAGCAAGTAAAATCGATGGGACAAACCCAAATGAGCCTGATTTAAGCATGATCAAAAAATCAATAGGAATGACCAGGAGTCCATAAAAAACAGCTGTTGCCAACACAATGTAATAACTTTTTTCAGGACTTTGTTTCATCGAATTATTATTCTCCACTCCTTCCTAACTCTGGTCAAAATTAGTTCAAACTATTCTCCGAAGCCGGAGCCCCCATTTCAACAGACTTATCCAATTTAAATTCAAATTGCTCTTCATGGGTGGGGCGCTACTCAAATCAAACACCATTTTAAAAAGTCTATTAGTTGGCAATTTAATGAGGACTTTCACAAGTGGCATAATAATAGGATATTTAATAGCTAAATAAGAAAATCTGCACAGGTTTACTAAACGATCAATGTCTTTGAGCTGGAGAATACTCCCCTCATTCATAGTATCCAGGTAATCGGTATTTGGATTAAGAAGGCCGTGTTCAGCGGCATAATCTGCAATTTCTGTTTTTGGATAAGGTTGGAAAACGTTGTTAATGGTATAATCAGGTTTCAAGGTTCTGTTAAAATTGATGGTTTCAAAAGCCAAAGGTAACGTCTCACCAGGAAGACCGAACATATTATAAGTACCGAATTTGACCCTATATTTTTTCAACAATCTTGCAGCTTTTGTAATCTGATTATCAGTTAACTTTTTCTTCAATATCTCATTTCTCATATTCTCATTGCCAGTTTCCACTCCAAAATAAATGTTCAAACAGTTAGAGGCCTTTAACATTCTAACCACATCCTCATCAAGTTCATTGGCACGAGCCAAGCCTGTATATGGCAGATTGATTTCTTCTTTATATTTTTGAAAGAATTCAAGTAACCAGCGTCGATTCACGGTAAACGTATCATCCGGAAAACGAATCAATTTTAGCTCATACTTCTGCGCAGTTGTTTTTATTTCCTCTATCAAACTATCTACACCTCTTTTTCGAACCACACGGCCTAATCCACGGTAAAGCTCATTAAACTTGTGGTTGAAACAAAAGGTACATTGATAGGGACAACCTCTGCCTGATAAAAATTTCATGGCTGGAACGGATCTAAGGATTTTGCATTCATCATAAAGTATTCTATCGGGAAAAGGTAAGTCATCCAAGGATTCTACCAATGGCCTGAGTTCGTTCTTAATGATTTGACCGTTTTTCTTAATCCATAGGTTTTGGATGCGAGAAGTATCTTCTCCCTTATCTAACTTGTTAGCTAGTTCTAAGATGGCAAACTCTCCTTCACCCAAACAAATAATATCCACGGAAGGTTCCTGGATTATCTCCGGGAAGAAGGTGGGATGCGCTCCACCCAAGATTACAGGTTTATTGGTATTTTTCTTAATTTCTTCAGCGGTCTTAAGCACCCATGTATGGGGTCCGGTCATGGTTGAAAAGGCAATCAGGTCCGGGTCATATTCCATTATTTCATTTAAATAGCTCTTATGCTCACTTAAAATTAACAAATGACATTGATGGCCATGTTTTTTCAGAAGGGCTGAGAGGTACATTGGTCCCATGTATTCAAAAGGTATGTTTTGTAAAAAGAGCACCTTTGTCATGATTTAAACCACTAAATTTTCTTTAGCCCGACTTAAGTTTGATTCACCGGAGGTTGGGATATTCGGTAAAAGCATTTCTGAAAACCCCGGTTAGTTACACATTTATCAGGAAATTGTCTCCGATGAACCGGCGCCAAGTTCAAACGCGACATCGGGGTATATTAGGTTTTTGCCATAACATATACAATGTGAGCAATCTTCTTTTTTACGAATTTTGGAAATAAATATTCGCCAAGGCAATAAATCTCTAATCCTTTCATTAGAAAGGTTTCAATCCGACTTTCAGCCACTTGATTCCGTTTTTCTTTTGACCGGTTTAACCCCGGTGGAAAAGGCGGCATATCTAAAAATCCATAATCGTAAATTGCGTGTTCTGGTTGACCCTTCTTGCAGGACTTCAATAAGTCCATTAAGTAAACACTTTTTAGACCACTAAATCTGGCATGCGATTCATTTCCCCCATTTGGGGCAAATACAGCAAAATTTTTGGAAATTCTCTTTAAATTGGAAATGTAAGTTTCTTGAGCCCCATCAAGCCTTTGATAGACTTCACTAGAAAGAGCTATATCAAATTGCCCATCTTTAAAACTTTGGTGGCTCAATCCTGAAATTTCGTCTATTTTAATAAAGTTTACCGTAATATCATTAAAATATCCACTGTCTTTTACATTTCGATATGCATTTTCTCCTCTTTCTAATGCCTTAGACCTTTCATCAACGACTACCGTCTCAGCCTGTAACATTTGGGCAAACAAAAGAAAATCCATGCTTAGACCATATTTTTCAGGGAGACCCGCAATCAAAACCTTTTTAGGGTTCTCTATGGAATTTACGAATTTTCTTAATTTTCTTAATTTTACATGGTATTCGTAGGCCGTGCCTACACCTTCGCCTTCTACCAAATTTATGGCATACAAAGATTTTATATCTTCCTTTACCTTTCGCATCTATAAATATCCATTATCTCGATACCACTCTATTGTTTTTCTTACCCCTTCTCTAAGACCTATTTTGGCAACAAATCCCAATTCTGTTCGAGCTTTCTGACAGCTGAATACCCTGTTTTCTGTGAAGAATTTAATTTGGGAAGTCGTAAGCAGAGGTTCAAATTTCGACACTTTAGCTCCTAATTCCAGGATCTTGGCGGCTGTACTAGCGATAGGCAATGGAATCCGTATTTTAGGTAAACGGACATCAAATTCCTCGGCAATGGTTTTCGCTAGATTTTTAACAGCAATTGGTTTATCCCCGGTAATTAAGAATATTTTACCAATAGCATTCTCATTATCAGTGCACAGACTGATACCTTGGATCAAATCGTCAATGTAAGTAGGGTGCAGAAAACTCTTTCCATTTCCAAATAAAGCGAATCGCTTGTTTTTGATGGCTTTAAAAAGACCTAAAACATGAGTATCACCGGGACCATAGACAAATTCAGGACGAATTATCGTAGAAGGAATCTTGTATTTTTCATAAAATTTTAATACTTCCTTTTCGGCTTCACATTTTGTTTCCTCATACACATTAGAAGGGTTAAAAGGAAAGGATTCATTAGCAACAACACCATGTGGAAGGGGCCCCAAGACACCAGCGCTACTTATATGGATGAATTGCCTAATATTATTATTGAGGCAACTCTCCAAGAGATTTTTTACACCCTTGGTGTTGACTTCCCAATACGTTTGTTCCGGGATGCTCCATTTACCCAGTATCCCAAACGCAGAATAAACCAAGTCAACATCTTTTGTGTATTCTCTCAGGGAGTTAATCTCCAAAATGTCTCCATGTACAAATTCAATTTCTTTTTTATTCAAATGGTTAATATTTCGATTTCTTCGAATAAGGACTCTTACTTTAATTCCCTTAGATACTAAATCCTTAACAATATGACTGCCAATAAAGCCAGTGCCTCCTATAACAAGTGCTTTCATAGAATTTTCCGAGAGGATTTACCCCAATGAAGTAGGCTATGCCACCATATGGACCAGGCAGGGTTTTAGGTTTTATACAATACGACTACCCTGTTTTTGGCTTTTACTTCGTTTTGCTAAAGAGGTAAAAACAGGTTTCCCTTCCAATAGCCACTTTACGGCTATCAAACCCAATTTTATATCATTACACAAGCTGGCAAAAGAAACCAATAAGCCAGGGTGCCTTTCCAGGGAATGAATTCTGCTGAGAAATTTGATTAGTCTCTTTGGCACAAATCTTTTTGAGGTCAGCGAATATAAACTTATCCAAAAGAGGTCAAGCGCGGGGCGCGGATGCTTTAGGCTCACGTAAAACTGATCAAAGCTCTTTGATGCATGGCCTTCAACCTGATCCTCTGAGATCAATTCGGCCTCGAGCGCTTTTTTAGTCAAAACAGTATTTGGAAAATATGTTAGAGAGAACATGTGCATGTAATAAGGCCGCGACATTTTGAGTAATAGATCCAATCCCTGCTTCTTGTCATCTGACGTTTCAAAAGGATTATCGACAATGATGTCATAAAAAGGCACAATCCTTAACTCCCTCATTATCTGAGCCGTCTTAATCAATTTCTCATCTGAAACCGGACGTTCAAAAATGGTTTTTCGAACTCGTTCCGACCCAGTTTGGATCCCGATCTCCACTCTTTCCAGTCCCGCATCTTTGAGCATTCGCATGATATCCCTATTTGTCATGTTCGGGTGTTGCATGCAGTGAAAAGGGAGCGCTATGTCTCTCTTGTAATATTCGACAAACTCTTCCACCCATTCTTTATCCCAGGAAAACACTTCATCGACAAAATCGACCCTCTTCAATTTAGGGAATATTTCTTTGTGCGCTTTTATCTCATCCAGGACATTTTGCACGCTTCTCTGTCTCACAAGAGGACCTTTTCCTATATACAATTTACGAAATAAGCTATTGCTACAATATGTGCAGTGATAAGGGCAACCTCTTGAGGTCATGACATCCAGATTAAAAGCTTGAAGACCCGGATCCTGATCGGAAATACTCTCATCTTCAATAAAATACTTATTTTTATTAGTGAAATCTGGAAAAGGAAGAGAATCCACATTCTCAAATAGAGGTCGGATCGGATTCTTTATAATATTTCCGTTTTTCTTAACCCATAGATTCTGAATATCTGACGTGTTCTGGTTTTTTGACAGCCTTTGAGCTAATTCCAGCAGGGCGTGCTCTCCTTCTCCCAAGCAAAGCATATCGGCGACCAGAATGCTTTGTTCGGGGGCAACAGTTGGATGGGTTCCTCCCCAGATTACCGGTTTGTTTACTTTTCCCTGGATTCTACGAGTAATTTCCCCGGCGATTTTAAAAAATGGAGAGCGAACACTGATCCCTATTAAATTAGGATCTAAATCACTAATCAAATCGATCAAAAGATCATATTCTTTTTTGATCGGTAATTCCATCAAGTCCAGAGCGATATTTTTTTCTTTAAAGAATATCATGCTGACATCAAATCCTTGTTTCCTTAAAACAGAAACCAAATATCTAGGCCCAATGGCAGATGAAGAGTAGAGAGAGATTATACAGACTTTGTATTCATTATCTTTTGTCAGTGATTTTGATTTAACCTTAAAAGTATTTTGCATCTTATCTCAGATTTCTTTTTTAGATTCAGGTTAATTTCGAATAACTATCTTAGTGTTCATTAGTATTCTGAAATATAAGTTATATAAATATTTATGCCTCATTTTCTTCGCCCGACCTTTTTTAACGGGATCTGGAACCTTGTCGACCATTTTTAGTGCTGGGGTATGAGGCCTCAATAGTGGCAATAAAGCCAAAACCGGCTGTTTGTGAAGGCGACTCATTACTAAGATCTTTTTTAAGAGTCCAAGTATCCCCATTATCGCTACTTGCCCATATTTGGCCGTTTTCCTGAGTTATCACAAAGAACATGTCATTATAAGAATCATAAGTTGAACCGAGAACGGAACACTGTGACGGAGATTCATCGTAGAGATCTTTCTTTTTTGTCCAGGCACGTCCTCCATCCGGACTCACCCATATAGTACCATAATGATAACCTAGACCTGCCATTACAACATGGCTCTCTGAATCATAAGACAGTGTATAGACACGATCTCCTGGATGTGGTGATTCATCACTAAAATCTTTCACTAATATCCAGCTACTACCCCCATCACGACTTGACCAAACTTGGGCATCAGGATTAGTTCCTGCCAACACTACGTTATGATGAGAATTATAACACATAGTACTAATACCAGTCTGTGAAGGGGATTTGTCGGAAAGGTCAATACTCAGTGACCAAGTATCACCATTATTACTGCTTACCCAAATCTGGGCATTTCCAGCAGTTCCTGCAAACAGCTTATTGTGATCTGAATCGTAAGCAAATGATTTTACTTGAGTTTGTGAAGGAAATTCATCGGAGAGGTCCTTTCTCATAGTCCAATTACTTCCTCCATTATCAGTTGACCAGATCTGACCATCTCCATAAGTTCCCGCTAATATCCGGTCAGGATTAATATGATTAAGGCAGATCATAGCACGAATAGCTCCTTGAGGCGGCGATTCATCACCGAGATCCTTGTTAAGGCTCCAAGTTTCACCTTCGTCTATAGATGCCCATATCTCGCCAATGCCATGTAAACCTGCGAAGATTTTATCAAATTTAGGGCTATAAGCGAAACAATAAATAATCTTACAACTCGAATCGGAGATATCCTTCTTCATAGACCAGGAGCTACCTGCATCTGAACTCCCCCATATTTGACCGTCGTGACCAGTTCCAACTAATACACTATTTGAAGCCCACACTTGTCCAGTAAGGAAAAGGAAGGTTAGGATTGCATATATGCTAAATAGGCGTTTCATGTTTTGAGTCCCCCTATGGTCGCAGAGGTTAGATCATTTATAATAGTCTAAAATGATTACTTTCTTGCCTCAACTAGCCCGAAAATGTCCATTTTCAAAAAAACTCGGTTTCTATCCATAATTTCTTGTACCATCTTTTGCATACCTTCAATTGAAGACAGGTACTATGAGTTTTTGTGAAATTTTGGATAACCATAAAAAACAGCTTTGTTTACAAGGCGTTTCGCTAAAGTAATAACTCAAATAATTGGACTCCTTCCCTTCTTTACCGTTTGGCGAACGGTTGAGAAAACGGGTTTCCTTTCTAAAAGCCACCTTATTGCAATCAAGCCTAATTTGAGGGTGTTTGCGAAATCAGCAAATAGGACCAGAGGCTTAG
>PVMS01024779.1_pt1 | contig 14206 bp, 18 predicted proteins | sample 1853461 | NCBI WGS metagenome assembly PVMS01 (sample SAMN08582032, study PRJNA380276) | Marine sediment metagenome, whole genome shotgun sequencing project. | isolation source: ocean sediment barecode stripped | collected 2017 | reverse complement strand
CGGTGGCTGTTCTAGCTAGCTACAATCAGTATTCCAGACGCTGCCGAACACCTCCCGATCATCCGGCTCCTTTACGATTGGCACCACGAACGGGTCTTCGGGTATCGGCTGGCTGAATGGGTACACCTCACGCTTGCCGAGCAAGCCGGCAAAAGCGCTGAACGACCCGGGCTCGAGTTGTTGCCCGCGTATCGCCAACAACTGATGCTCCAGCAACGCCTCGTGCAACCAGGCAGTTCCCCCGGCATCCAATCGGGTCACGTCCAGGCCCAGGACCTCGGCGCCGAGCGCCCCGGACAGCGGCCGCAGCTCAACGCCTCGCATGCTTCGCACAGCCGTGCTCAATGGGGACGGTCGCCGGCCACGGTTACCCGGTGCAGCAGCCGATGCTGTGGAAAGAAGTCGTTGACGGGCTTGTGTTGGGTGCAACGGTTGTCCCAGATGGCGATCGTCTCCGGTTGCCAGTTGAGTCGCACGGTGAACTCTTCGGTCACCATGTGGGAATAAAGAAATTCGAGTAGTGCCCTGCTCTCCGCCGGCGCCAAGCCTTTGATCCGCGTGGTGAACAAGGGGCTCACATATAACGCCTTGCGGCCAGATTCGGGATGCGTTCGCACCAGCGGATGCTGCACCGGTGGATTGGCCGCCACCGCATCGGCCAGCCGCGCAGCACCCCCCGGTTCAGCCAGGCTTTCGGCGAATCCGTGCCTGAAATCATGCACCGCCACCAATCCGTCGAGCAGTTCGCGCATCGGTTCGGACAGCGCCTCATAGGCCGCATACATGCTGGCGAACAACGTATCGCCCCCGAATTCCGGGATCACCTTGCCGTGCAAAACCGTGGCCATCGGCGGCGTATCCCGAAAGGTCATGTCCGAATGCCACTTCTCGATTTTCGAGGGGTTCTCCGCGGTGCTTTCAAGTATCTGGACATCGCCCACCCCTTCGACCGTTTCATAGGCGGGATGTCCCTCGATGGGCCCGAACCGGCTCGCAAACTCGTACAACACCTCCGGCGCGATTGGTTGATCCCGAAGGAACAGAACCTGGTATTCGATCAGCGCGGCTCGGATCGCCGCGAATGCATCCTCGGAGGTGACCGCATCGGCAACATCGACGCCGCTCAAATAGGCGCCCAACGCGCCGGCTGCTTTTTCAATCTGCATCCAAATACTCCAGCGATTCGCACCGCGAAGTGGCATGCTTCGGCGAACGACGGGACCGGAATTCTACACCCATGCCAGCAGCCGAGGGCACCAGAGGTTTCCCCAATGGACCCGCTGCCAAGCCGGTTCCCGAACCCGTTCGCTGGCTGGACGAGACGCTGGAGATTCTCGATCAGCGGCTGCTGCCTTCAACGATTCACTACGACGTACAGACCGGCGTCGACAGCGTAACGACAGCCATTCGCGAGTTGCGCGTGCGGGGCGCACCGGCCATCGGAATCGCGGCGGCTTACGGGATAGTGCTGGCGGCCAGGGAAGCCGAGAACAGCGATATCCTGCGACAGCGACTCGCGGACGCCGCGGCCACTCTGATCTCCACCAGACCCACCGCGGTGAACCTCGCCTGGGCGGTCAAGCGCGTCATGGCGCACTTCGATCCCGCCCTCGATGCCAACGCCAACTATCTACGGTTGCGCGCCGAGGCGGAAGCGTTGCACGCTGAAGATCGACGCATCTGCCGCGCCATTGGTGCTGCCGGGGTTGATCTCATCGAAGAAGGCAGCTCCATCATGACCCATTGCAATGCCGGAGCTCTGGCCGTGTCCGAGTTGGGCACGGCGACGGCTCCCATGTACCTGGCCCACCGCAGTGGTACCCGGTTTCGCGTGTTTGCCAACGAAACGCGGCCGGTATTGCAAGGCGCCCGGCTGACGGCCTGGGAACTTGACCGCGCCGGCCTGGACGTAACCCTGGTCTGCGACAACGCCGCCGGCCATCTGATGGCCGGGGGTCACGTGGATCTGGTGATCGTCGGCGCCGACCGGGTAACCGCGAACGGCGACGTGGTGAACAAGATCGGCACCTCTACCCTGGCGATTCTGTGCCACCACTTCGACATTCCGTTCTACGTCGCGTGTCCGTCTTCGACCTTCGATCCTGCAACCCCTCGAGGCGCCGACGTCGAGATCGAAGAGCGTCCCCCGGAAGAGGTGCGCAGCTTTGGCGGCCTTAAGATTCCCGCGCACATTCAAATCCGCAACCCCGGCTTCGACGTCACCCCCTCCGAACTCGTGACCGGCTTCGTCACCGATCGCGGATTGCTCGGGCCACCCTACCCGGACACACTCGAGGTGCTCAGGTGAACCATGAGCCGCTATCGACCACCACGTGAGAAATCGACGCCCTACGTGACCCCGGCAGGTCAGCGCGTGCTGGCGGACGAATTGAAGTTCTTGTGGAAGCAAAAGCGCCCCGAGGTCACCGCTAAAGTTGCCGAGGCGGCCGCCATGGGCGATCGCTCGGAAAACGCAGAGTACATTTACGGGAAGAAGCAGCTCCGCGAGATCGACGCCCGCATCCGATACCTGTCGAAACGACTCGACGAACTGGTGGTAGTGGAGCGCACACCGAGCGACACCGAGCGCGTCTACTTCGGCGCGTGGGTCGAGGTACATGACGAGCAAGGCGAGACTCATGAGTATCGAATCGTTGGCCCGGACGAGTTCGACCGTGAACCGTGCTACATCAGCGTCGATGCGCCGGTAGCCCGGGCCTTGCTGAAGAAACGGGTCGGCGACGCCGTCGAAGTGGTAGGACCCGACGGAGCCCGCTCGCTCGAGGTGATCTCCATACGTTACGACGATCCGTGCGGCGACCCTTCAGGCAAATCGTGATTCGAGCGCGACGGAAATCGCCACGCCATCCGTATAAACATCAGAATCATCCAATCCAAGGAAATTCCATGAACGTCAGAATCATCGCCGTACTCGCCATGATCGGGCTCAGCCTCGCCGCGTTGGGTGTCGTTGCACAGGATGGCAGACACAACCCTGAGCGCGCTTTTGCACACCTCGATGCAGACGGCAACGGCGAAATCACCGAAGAAGAATTTGCGGCCGCAGAACCGCTCCACCACAGGAAACGCGCCCATATGGGCCGGCCCGGCATGGATAACAAGCCAACCGCTGAGCAGCAGGCCGTTCATCAACAGGCGTTGTTCGAGGCCCTCGACGCCGATGGCGACGGCTGCGTGTCCAGCGACGAGTTCGCCGCCCTCCACGAAATTCGAAGGGCTTTGATGAAAGAGCACATGTTTCAGCGGTTGGACCGCAATGGGGATGGGGTGATCACACCCGATGAGCTGCCCTCGCGCGGCGGTGACGTGCCCGAGGAATGAGCACTGGCCTTGAGCCCGTCAGATGAACAGGAGACGACTGACGAGGAACTCATGGCCCGGGTTCAGGCCAGGGACAGCGGCGCGCTCGAACGCCTCATGGATCGGCATGTCGGGGCGCTGCACGGCTACCTGTATCGCATGAACAGCAATCTCCCGGATGTCGATGACTTGTGTCAGGAAACCTTCCTGCGCGTCTGGCAACACGCCGCGCGATGGCGCCCGGAGCGCGCCCGCTTCAGTACGTGGCTGTTTCGCATCGGTCGCAACCTGTGCATCGATCAGTATCGAAAGCACGGCCCGCTCGCTCCGGACGGACGCACCGAGCTAGACATGCCGGGCGAGCCAGCCAGCCCGCGCGGCGCACCGGACCATGCATTCGAGGAAGAGCAGCGCCGCCAAACCGTCCAGGCAGCGGTCGCCGAACTTCCAGAACGCCAGCGCAGCGCGCTGCTGCTGTGCCAGTTCAACCGCATGTCCAATCAGCAGGTCGCAGACATCCTGCAAATCAGCGTGGCGGCCGTCGAATCGTTGCTGGGCCGTGCCCGACGCACCCTGAAGAAGCAACTCGTTCAACTCATGCCTTCCCTCGAAGATCCCCACGAGGATTCTGGCGAGGCCTTGCCATGAATACCAATGAAATGACTGTCCGCGCGTTCGCCGAGATGCTCGACCGGCACGGTGCGCAGGCGTCGCGATGGCCCGAGCCGCAAGCGGCCGAACGGCTGTTGGCAGGCGATGCGACCGCTCGCCGGCTGTTGCAAGAAGCACGCGGACTGGAAGAACTGCTCGGCGCATCGCTGCCCGCGCCAAGCCCCGCGCCCGCGAGAATGCGCGCCGATATTCGTGGGCGGTTGTCCACAGGACGGTGGCAGCAATTGACCGACTGGTTCGATCGCGGCCCGCTGCTGCGCCCGTTGATGGCCGCGTTGTTACCCCTGGGGTTGGGGTTCGTGCTGGGGCTCGGGTTTCCCGAGCCTGCCGCGGAGGACGATCTCCTCGCGGCGGTGAGCCTGCTGGCGTTCGATCAGGGCACTTACCTGGACGAGTCCCTGAATGTTTCGGCAGAAGGAGGTGAGTATGCGCCGTAACTGGTTGAACGTACTTCTGGTCGTGTCCGTGACCCTCAACCTGATACTCGGGGGCTTCCTCGCCGGGCGCCTGAGCGCGACCCACCCGTTGTTGGGCGCACACCCGGACCCGACCACCGGGCTGTTCCGAATGGTGCGGGAATTCGACCCGGCGCGCCGCAAACAACTGCAACCACTGCTGCGCGAGCACTTCGCGATCCTGCGCCCGCAGATACGCGTCATCCGTGATCAGAACCGTGCGATTGTGGCCGCTTTAACCGCGGAACCCTTCGATGCGCAGGCGCTGACGGTCGAACTGGCGCGCACCCGCGAGCAGCTCATGGAAACCCAGGTCGCGTCCCACGAAGCACTGGTCGAGCTGGCTTCACAACTCGATCCCGCTGAACGCGCGCAGCTGGCTGAAGGAATGCATCGGCGCGGGCAGCATCACAGTTCGCGGCCGCGGGGGCCGGCGCGGGGGCCGGACAGCCACTTCAGAAATCGACCCGGCCCAGCCGCTCCGGATGCAGAGCCGGCGACGCCGGCTCCAGAGTCGCAATAAACGCCGCCACGGAATCTGCGACGGTACGAATCGGCTTGTAGCCGGGTTTTTCCAGCATCACGGCACCACTGTCGTTGTCGATGCTCAAGAACAGTTCCGAATCCGCCTCAGTGCAGGCAAAGAACACACTGAAGCCGGCACGCGCGCGGCGCTTGGCCAAGGCATGACCGATCAGGTTTTCGATCAGACGATCCGCGTCCGCCGAATTCCACAACAGGATCAAACTGACATGCCCGTCGCTGGCCGTCGCTTCCAGGCCCCCGGACCAGTACCTGGCGTAGTAGCGCTTCACGTCCGGATGAATCTCGAACTCGAGCGCACGTTCAAGCGCGGCGAAATCGCCTGCTGCGTCCGGCGATTCCAGGCTCGACCTGCGCAACGGCTGCCAGCGGGTGAGCGTTGCGCCACCATCCCCCGCAAAGGGCTCGCCCAGCTCGCAGGGTGAGCGCCACTCGGGATCGAAGGGTTCGTGGAGTTCCGCAAATGCGGCCTGGTAACGCGCCACGAAATCGTCGAGCGCAGCGTCCAGCGGATGTTCGGTGGTCGGATCACTCATAGGCTCATCCTAGCCAATCATTTGGTTTCTATCGAACTTTGTCGTTAAATCGCGGCACCTATGGAACAACTCACCGTCGCCGCCATCGACCACGTCCGCGGCACCGTCCGTCTGCCGGGATCGAAGAGCATCTCGAACCGCGCCCTGTTGCTGGCGGCGCTTGCCGATGGCACCACCCGGTTGCGCAACCTCATGGTCGGCGACGATACCCGATACATGCTCGATGCGTTCGCGCGCCTCGGCATAGCTGTCGAACGCGACGGTGGCGATGTGTTGGTCGTGGGCCGAGGGGGACCTCTGATAGATCAGGCTTCCACGGACGAGCCCATCGAGCTCTATCTGGGAATGGCCGGCACCGCCTACCGGCCGCTAACGGCCGCGCTATGTCTGGGCGCTGGAGTATTCGAGCTGACCGGCAACGCTCGCATGAGCGAACGTCCCATCGGTCATCTGGTGGATGCGCTGACCGCGCTCGGCGGCCGCATCGAGTACCTTGGCGAGCCCGGGTTCCCGCCGCTGCGGGTCACCGGCGGCGGCCTCGTCGGTGGCGAGGTCACCATGCCAGGCCACATCAGCAGTCAGTTTCTCACCTCCCTGCTGATGAGCGCGCCGTACGCGGCAGCTCCGGTTACCGTGCATATCGACGGCGACCAGGTGTCCAAGCCCTATCTGGACATCACCCTGGCGATGATGGCCCGGTTCGGAATCCACGCAAGCCATGACAACTACCAACGCTTCGACGTGCCAGTGGGCCGCTACGCCTCTCCGGGCACGGTCCTTGTGGAAGGCGATGCATCGGCCGCCACCTACTTCCTCGCCGCGGCGGCGATTCGCGGCGGACCGTTGAGGATCGAAGGCATCGGCCGCGACAGCATCCAGGGCGACTTCGATTTCCTGGATGTGTTGAAAACCATGGGCGCGGCTGTCGAGATCGGCGAGGACTACGTCCAAGTGACCTGTGACACGCTGACCGGCGTCGATCTCGATCTGAATGCGATACCCGATGCGGCCATGACCGTGGCGATCCTCGCCCTGTTTGCCGACGGACCGACCCGGATACGCAACATCTACAACTGGCGGGTCAAGGAGACCGACCGCCTCAGCGCCATGGCCACGGAGTTGCGCAAACTCGGTGCTGAAGTAGACGAAGGTGAAGATTCGCTGACGGTGACGCCACCCGAGGCCTTCAAACCCGCTCGAATCGACAGCTATGGAGACCACCGCATGGCCATGTGTTTCTCCCTCGCCGCACTGGGCGGCGTGCCGATCACTATTGAAGATCCCAACTGCGTGTCGAAGACCTTTCCGGACTACTTCGAGGTGCTCGAATCGGTAGCGCATCGTTGATGCGAAATAGATGAGCGAACCAAGATGAGCGATTCAAGTTGAGCGACTCGGCACCTCGTCTGGCCGCAGCGCGCGCCGAACTGTTGGCGAAGACCCCACGCTGCCGCGAAATCTCCGAGGAACGCGCCGAGATACTGAACTCCGGGCTGGCCGCCAACCTGGAAATGCCCCACCCGATTTTCCTGGAATCAGGCGCCGGTTGCCGGGTGGTCGATGCAGACGGCAACTCGTACATCGACACCTCCGTCGGCTTCGGTCTGCACATGCTTGGCCATGCACATCCGGAGATCGCCAAGGCAATTCGCGAGCGCACGACGAAAGGCTGGATGTTCGGCATCCACAGCACCACGCAGATCGCTCTGGCCGAGCTGCTGGCCGAAGCAAGCCCTTGCGCGGAGCGGGTGGTGTTCTGCAATACGGGTACCGAGGCGACCTTCTACGCCATGCGCGCGGCTCGTGGATTCACCGGCAAGACCCGCATTGGTTTGTTCGATGGCTGCTACCACGGCGCCCACGACTACGGCATGTTCGTCGCCGACCCGGCCAGCGAACCCAACAACCCGACACCGCTCCCAATGGGACATGGCATCCCCGCCCAGGTTGCGGAAACCGTTCTGATGCTCCCTTATCGACGCCTGGCTGCAATCGAGCAGATTCGTGCCCACAAGGACGAACTGGCCGCGGTGATCGTAGAAGGCGTGCAGAGTTCCAACCCGCAACCGGGAGCCGGTGAGTTCCTCGGCCTGCTTCGCGAGGTCTGCAGCGACACCGGAGTGCTACTCATCATCGACGAAGTAATTACTGGTTTTCGCGTCAGCTACGGTGGCGCCCAGAGCCTGTTCGACGTAACAGCGGATCTGGCCACCTATGGAAAAATCCTGGGCGGCGGGCTGCCGATTGGCGCGATCACCGGCCGCGCCGACATCATGGAGACATTCACCGGGCTCGGCGCAACGAACGGCATCTTCTCCGGTGGCACATTCTCGGGAAATCCGCTCACCATGGCAGCAGGCACCGCCATGGTCGGCCACCTGAAGGCTCATCCTGATATCTACCCGCGCGTGAACGGCGCTGGCGATCGACTCGCGGGCGAGATCAACGGATTCTGCCGGGAGCACCAACTGCCGGTGCAGGTAAAGAATGTCGGTTCGATGTTTCACCTGTTCTTCCAGCGCGAGCAGATCGACAGTTCACGAGACTTGCATGCGCGCGAGCAGACCGCAGAGAAAGCCTTCTACCTGCATACCCTGAACCGCGGCGTGCTCGTGCCGGGAACACAGCGTGCATTTCTGACGGCCGCGCACACCGACACGGACGTGGACGAACTGATCCGCGTGTTCCGCGATTCGCTACTGGACGTACAGGCTGACGGATTGTTCGCGGATTGAACCTCATTCAGCTGCGCTGCGAGGGGTCTGCTTCCGACGCTATTCTGTTGAAAACTTATTGAGCGAAAAACAAACAAGCATGAGAGTGGCTTGCTTTTCATTTTTGCGGGTCAACCCGGGTCAACCAATCGATTCCACGCATCTCTCATACGCGAAATCTCTCCGGGACAGAGCATGCTCGATTGGGAACCGACTTTTTCAACAGGATAGGCCAATAGCGGACGTTTCGTGTCGGGCTATTGATCCAGCATGCTAGTGAGTGCGGTGTTTTCATTTGTAGCTGCTCCAAAGCATTTACCTGGTGATCTAGGGGAGCTTTTAGGAGCCTACGTTTTCGAACTATTTTTTTCGCCCACTCACCGTTTTACTGCGTGGTGATGGCGGCCCCGCCCGCTTTCACCAGCTCGGCTTTACCCGGTGACGGTGGCACTTCACAGCCGCGCTGAATGCCCGGTTTATCGGCCATCGTGGTCATCCAGCGCTGCAGATGCTCCAGCCCGTCTACCGGAGCCCGAGCCCACTTGTGGCTGCGGATCCAAGAGTAATTGGCGATGTCGGCAATGCTGTAGTCCCGGGCGAGGTACTCGCGCTGCGCGAGGCGCCCGTCGAGCACCTCGTAGAGCCGTCGCGTTTCGTTGATGTATCGGTCGATGGCGGGTTGCACCGTTTCCGGGAAATAGCGAACGAAGGCTACGGCCTGACCCTGCATCGGCCCGATGCCCGACATCTGGAACATCAGCCACTGCATAACCTCGAACCGGCCAACCGTGTCGCTCGGCAGCAGGCGGCCCGATAGTTCGGCGAGGTAAAGCAGGATCGCGCCCGACTCGAACACGGTGATGTCGGCCGCTCGGTCGCGGATGACCGGGATCCGACCGTTGGGGTTCATGCGCAGGAACTCGGGCGTATGTTGCTCTCCTTTGGCGAGATTGATGATGTGGGGTTCGTATTCGATCTCCATCTCCTCGAGGCTCATGGAGACCTTCCAACCATTGGGGGTTGGCGAGGTATAGAGCTCGATCATGATTGTTCGAGGCTCTCGCGAATGACCGCGATACTGTCCTTGCGCAGGGCCAGTTTGTTGCCTGCGTATGCGTCGCTGGGGTATCCGGCGAGCAGGGTGGCCCGCTCCACGGCGGTGTTGAGAACCGCATCGGGTTCGACGACCTCGTCCAGAAAACCTGCGTCTCTCGCGCCCGCAGGGTCAAAGAGTTCCGCCTGGATGACCGCCGCGGTCTGATAGCGTTTGGACAGTCGAGTCTTGCCCAGTTCCAAGCCGAATGTGGGCAGGGTCATACCAATCGCGGTCTCATTGAGGCCGATCTTGAAATCGCCTTGTGCACCGATCCGGGTATCGGCCGCAAGCAACATGAAAGCCCCTGCCGCAATCGCGTGTCCAGTGCAGGCAACGATCACCGGTTGAGGATGAGCGAAGATGCGCAGCAGCATGGCTGCACCCGTGCCGACGAGCGCCATTGCCGCTTCCGGCCCTTTCCCGAGCTCCTTCAGATCGAAACCACCCGAGAGAATGCCGGGACGTCCCACGATCACCACGGCCCTGGCATCCTGTGCCGCCCGGTCCAGTCCCTGGTTTACCGCATCCACCAGGGCATAGCTGACGGCATTAGCCTTACCATCGTCCAGCGTGAGAACCGCGATATTGTCCTGCTGACTGTAGTCGATCAATGTTGGTGCCCCGTTTTTGCCCTTCGAGCCTACCACGGCTCTGGCTCGGTCAGAGCGTGTTATAACGACGTTCAAAACTGAGGGGCAGACCATGCTGAAACTACATCACGCGCCGAACAGTCGTTCCGGACGAATCATCTGGCTGCTCAAGGAACTGGGACTGCCCTTCGAATTGAATGCCATGGCGTTTCATCCGAAGGACCTGAAATCCGATGAACATCGGGCGCGACACCCACTGGGTCGAGTGCCAGTGCTGGATGACGGGGACGTGCGCCTCTACGAATCAGGTGCAATCGTCGAGTACATCCTGGCCCGTTATGGCGACGGCGGATTGAAGCCAGCGGTGGACGCCCCAGAGTTCCCCGATTACCTGCAGTGGTTCCACTTCTGCGAAGGCATGGTGATGCCCGGTATCAACACGATCATGGTGCACAGCGTGATCCTGCCCCCGGAACGCCGTGACGAAAACGTGCTCGGTCAGGCGCAGCGGCTGGTGGGCAAGGCTCTGGCGCCCATCAATAAAGCCCTGGAAGGCAAGGACTACCTGATCGGCGACTTCAGCGCCGCGGATATCATGCTCGGCCATGCCTGCGTAATGTGCGGTCGGCTGGGTCTCATCACCGACGAAATGCCGCATCTGGCTGCGTACGTCGAACGGCTCAACGCGCGTCCCGCACTCATCGAGGCCATGGCTGCCTGAAGATTCGACCTAGCCCCAGCGATACGTGACGTTCTTCCTTTCGTCACGCGGGGGTAGAAGATCGTGGAATACGACGGGGCGAGGTTTCACAACCTACTCGGCTGTGAATGAGATGCTCGAAGGGTTTGAGGATTCACCACGGATCGATTTCACAACGTGGCAAGAGGAGTTCATAAACTCAGTGAGGCCGCGAAACGTCGACTAGACGACGACAGCGGCTTCGGGGATCAGTTCACCTCGCTGGCCGAGAGCGTTGAGTGAGTGTTCTATGTACGCTTTTTTCTGCCGTGTCGCCTCACGTCTGATGGAAAGTCTACGTTTGGGAGGCCATTGAACCCGGTTGAAGAAATAACGCCAGAGCGGCAATCGATAACAGCGCTAGGAAGATGACGGGAAGCACTTGGTGCCAACCTTTGTGCGTGGACACAGCACCGCTGAGCGCCAACCCGAAACCCAATGCCTCGCTGATACGAACCGGATGGAGAATGGGTAAATCGAGTAGCAGCCATGCATCTACCGCGGTAAGCAAGAAAAGAGCGGCGAGGGCTACAAAGAACCGCTTCCGTGCTGCGAAGAAATGCTCGCGCCACGATTGGACGGTACCCGGGCTCTCAGGCACCAGTGCGACTGCCTGCAGAAAGATCACGGCGGGAACAACCAATATGAGCAGGAACCCGAGGAAGTTCCAGTGTACGTCTTTGAAGGACCAGAAGTTCCACCAGATCATCGCGGACGCGAGCAGTACGAACACGATCCAGGTTGCGTGTGGCCAGTACCGCCGTTCAGGCACGAAGCTAACGGAAATGCCGCTCAAGAGTCGTACTGCCGCCAACGAGAGCACAATGGAAAAGGCAACGGACAGGTATTCGAATAGCGTCATGGTTTCCGCCGTACTCGATTTCCTAAACGTACCAATGTTAGCCGACCGAGAACAGCGCTAGTCTGATATCAAATTTGGGCTATATCGCTCAATATTATTTCATCATTTGGGAGAGAACATGAAGCAGCAAAAATGGGATAGTGAAAACATTTCAGATCAAAAAGGCAAAGTCGTTGTTGTTACAGGTTCCAGTAGTGGTTTGGGATATGAAACAGCGAAGGTGCTTGCTAACAAACATGCCACAGTCATTGTAGCTGTACGTAATGAGTTGAAGGGTAATGCCGCTGTTGAAAAGATCAAAGTAGAAAATCCGAATGCGGATATACAAGTGATGTTAGTGGATTTGGCCAATTTGGAGTCGGTTCATAAGTTTGCCGAAAATTTTAAGAAAAAATTCGAAAAACTAGACTTACTCATTAACAATGCTGGGGTCATGACTCCTCCCTACACCAAAACCAAAGACGGGTTTGAATTGCAGTTTGGAACCAACCATTTAGGGCATTTCGCGTTGACAGGACTCTTGATTGATTGGATCACAAAAACACCTAACAGTCGTATTGTGAATGTCAGCAGTAACGCTCACAAGATTGGAAAATTGAACTTTGACGATCTCAATTGGGAAACGAGGCGTTACAAAAAGCTGCGGTCCTACGCTGATAGCAAGCTGGCGAACCTCTTCTTCACCAATGAACTTCAAAAACGACTAGATAGTCAATCTTCGGGCGTTATTGTGGCTTCAGCTCATCCCGGTGGGGCCGCTTCAGAGCTATCGAGGCATAGCCCCTTCTTCAGAGTACTGAGCTTGTTCGTTCAAAACAGCGAAATGGGCGCGCTGCCTACCCTCTATGCGGCGGTTGCCGCTGATGTGCAAGGCAATGACTATTATGGTCCTAGTGGATTTCAAGAATTCAGTGGTTATCCCAAAAAGGTAGAAACCGCTGAGCGTGCCAAGAAAGATGACGTTGCTGCAAAATTGTGGGACGTTTCTGAAAAGATGACAGGGGTATTTTATTTCTAGCATTCTTCGAGACTCGGAAACTCAGGATCTCTACGTCCGCAGTTGGCCGTTCAGAGACGGTCGACACCAGCGTATTGCCCCTACCTGACAGTCCGCTTTCTCATAAAAGGGGCCGTGTTCAGGTCGAATCGGCACTGGTGCCGAATTGGTTTGTCCGCGTTCCTGAAATGTGCCGGTTCCGGTACGAAGGCAACACTGCTTCGGGCGGTAACTTACCTTCTTGTGAGCGTGGTCGCGACTGCTACAGGTTCCCAATGGCCGACCTTGTTTCGACAAGCAGTGCTTTGAGTGCGTCTGGGCTGACCGTTCTCGAACGTCTGGCGTTCGAACTCGCGGCACGTGGTGCCACTGGTGCGTTCGAACGTACGTAGCGGCGTGATCGTATAGTGCTCTCCCTCAACCCCCGACCACGCAACGGTCTGTCCGTCAAACGCGTGCTCAAGCACTTGGCCAGTACAACGCGCATCGGCGCGATCGACAGAACGGCCAATCGATGACCCAATCAGCACACCAACCAGCGCCCCGCCAATGGTCGCAGCTCTGCGCCCATCGCCTTTTCCGACGGTGGAACCTAAAGCGCCCCCGGCGATGCCGCCGATGATTCCACCAATCAGTTCACGGTTGCATTCGACGTACGTGACGTACTCGGGCGAAGGTAGGTCATCGGGCCAATAGACGTCGTGGGAATCAGACGGGTGGACATGGCGTGCATAATGGTCTCGTGCATGGGATCGCATCCAGCGCGGTGGATGCCCTTTCACCTCTTCCTTGAAGCCGTGGCGACCCACCTTGTACTCGTATTTGTAGCCATGGCCCTTGCACTCAAACTTATAGTGCCCGTTTTTCTCATTGAACTTTTCTTTACACGCGCTTGCATTGGGATGATGGCCATGCGCGATCGCCGTCGAAGCAAACGCGAGGCTCAAAACGAGCAGTGCAGACCGCGCCGCAGTGAGCTTCGCGTCTAGATTTCTAATGTTGCTCACCATCACCGGATTTTCCTTTTACGGTGCAATCGCCCTACCAAAACTTGGGCCGTCCCTAGTGTGTCGTAACGACATCTATCCCAATGCCAAGCTTGTCGCAAAACGAGAACTGATATCGCTATCGTTTGCCCGAATTTCTTCACCCAACACTGGAAATGTGACTCGGTGAGCATCGGCGGGGAGCGGACACTAAACCGGGTCCAGCGGTTAGAGAAGCGGAGCGTTTTAGGGGGGACGGCGAAGGACTCCAACGCCGCCGTGTGCGCCAGGTAGGTGTCCTAAATCTCGATCTAGCGCCAGATCCCCTTGAACCGGGTCGGTGACATCTCCGCGTATCTCACGGTGTGCGTGATTCGACGCGTTGCCCAGATCGGACCTGGAGACGGAAACCGCCCGCTCGCGGAGATGTATTTTCCCTAGCTGACGCCCGCTGCAGGCTGATCTATGATCGCTCTCCCTGGGACCCTGTAATCAGGAGGGCAGCCAGTGCCAAATTACGTGTTCGAGTGCACGAAATGCGGTGACCGTTTCGATGTCACCGAGAGCCTCCAGCAGCATGACCGTCATCGCGACAAGTGCCCCAAGTGCGGTAGCAAGGACGTGCAGCAAAAGTTGTCGACCTTCTATGCCAAGAAGTAGGCGATACGAGAGCTGCAAACGGCCATAGGATGCCT
>PVMS01103069.1_pt1 | contig 14209 bp, 9 predicted proteins | sample 1853461 | NCBI WGS metagenome assembly PVMS01 (sample SAMN08582032, study PRJNA380276) | Marine sediment metagenome, whole genome shotgun sequencing project. | isolation source: ocean sediment barecode stripped | collected 2017 | reverse complement strand
TTGTTTGTACTGAATATTACTTCCAATAGCCCTATTTGCACTACCCGAAGGCGCAGTTAATGAAACAGCTTTGATTGTTCTATTATTTCCAATTTTAAATTCATGTATTCTTGGAATTTCGTTTGTAACAGGTTTCAATACTATTTGCTGTTCTTTTAATTGCCTTCTTAAATGATATTCCGGACCGTTTTTACTATTTCCACCAGTTAACAAAAGGGTAGTTACTTTTTTGTTTCTTTTAAGAAAATAAAGCATATCTCTTAATTGAATATTTTCCATTCCAAGGTCAGAAGCATCAATTTTTTTTCGTTCACAGGAAGCTACAATATCACAAATACCAATTTTATTTTTAATAAGAAAATCTTTTCGTTGTTGTATAGCAACATCCGTAGTTTCAAACTTTAAATTCAGCACAAAAATTTTATCCAGAATTTTCCATAATTGCCCATCAATACTACCATAGCAAAAATCTACATCTCCTTTTTTTAAATTCCCCTTCGAAAACCGGGGAGGAGGTAGGGTTCCAACAATTAGTTTGGTTGCTCCTTTAGGAATAAATGGACTGTATGGATGTTTGTGTAAAAACAATTGTATTATTTAATTTATTCAATTGAAAAATTGAAATAAGTATTTGGGAATGGCTCATTTTTCAAGGTAAAATGCCACCATTCTTGAATATAATTGTTAAAATTATATTTTTTCATTAACCTTTGGATTAACCTTCTGTTTCGTATCTGTTCACTTGACAGTTTATCATAAGAAACCCAGGATTCATGGCCGAAGAAATCGTACGAACTCCCCATGTCGAGTTCATTTTTTTCGGGTGTTGATATATCAATAATAGTCAGATCAACAGTACTTCCTCTGCTGTGTCCTGAACGACATGCTATATATTTTTCTTTGAACAGATCTTCCTTTTTAATAGTTGGATAGTATTCGTGTTTATTTAGTGTGTCATTTAAATTTTTTGCCCATCTTGAGAAATGATCAACGGCTTTTTGCGGGCGATAAGCATCGTAAATCTTCAAACCAAGATTTCGTTTATTGAGTTTTCGCTGTACTCTATTTAATGCTTTAGCCGTTTTTTTTGTTACAATTCCTTTTGGTTGTAAATAACCATCAATTGGCTTTCCAATAAAATTATGACTGCCGGAATAACGAAGTTCCAATTCAATTGAGGGAATTATATCTTTAATATAAACAAATCCTTTTGGCAATTGTTGTGCGTAGTTGGCACTATAAAAAAGAAGTCCAATGAATATAAAAAAAAGGTATTTTTTATTTAACACGTTCACCTCCCACATAATTTTCTAAGACCTTAATGTACGGAATTTTCTCTGGTTCAATGGTCATAATATTTTTTATCAAGTACAACAAAATCAGCCATTTTTCCAACTTCTATACTGCCTTTTTCATTTTCTTCAAAATTTGAATAAGCAGCCCAAATAGTCATTCCTTTCAAGGCTTCTTCTCTTGTTAAAGCATTTTCCATTTGAAATCCATTTTCAGGATAATTATTTAAATCTTTACGAGCTACGGCAGCGTAAAATGTTAAAAAGGGACTTACTTTTTCAACAGGAAAATCAGTTCCTAAAGCAACTTTTCCATAGGTGTTCAATAAATCTTTAAAGGCATAAGCTCCTTTCATACGTTCGGCACCAACTCTGTCTTCGGCCCAATACATATCAGATGTAGCATGAGTTGGCTGTACAGAAGGTAATATATTATCGAAGTATTTAAAATCTTCCTGATCAATAACTTGAGCATGTTCAATTCTCCAACGACTGTCGGATTTTCCTTTTAATACATCTTTATAAGTTTTCAGCATCACATAATTTGCTGAATCACCTATGGCATGTGTATTCATTTGGTAATCTGAAGCGGCAATTTTTTCAGCAAACTTCCGCAAATCATTTAAAGGGGTCACTAAAGCTCCAAAATGATTGTGTTTATCGCTGTATGGCATTTTCAATACAGCGCCACGAGAACCCAAAGCACCATCAGCATATGCTTTAAATGATCGAACGTTTAACCGGTCAGTTTTTATAATTCCTTTCTTGGAATAATAATCAATATTTTCATTACTTACCGAAACCATGGCATATATTCTCATTTTTAATTCTCCTATCTGTTGTAAACTGTCAATCAATTCAATAGTTTGTTTTGAAAGGCCGGCATCATCAACGGTGGATAATCCTAAATTAAAACAAATTTTTTCAGCATCTTTTAACGCTTGTATTTGTTCTGTTTTCGAAGGAGGAGGAATTCGAGAACTTATAAGACTCATTGGCCCAGCGATAAGAATACCGGTCAATTTTCCGTTTTCTTTTAAAATAAAACCTCCAACTTCAGGTGTGTTTACGGTTACACCGGCCAAATCTATTGCTGCTTGATTTGCCAGTAAGGCATGACCATCAACTCTTCTAACAGCAACTGGTGTATTAGGAAATAATTCATCTAACTTATTTTTTGTCGGAAATTTCTTTATTTCCCAATCATTTTGATCCCAACCACGACCAGTTATATAAGATACGTTTTTTTCTTTTTGAAAATCAACAATGCGTTGTACAACTTCATCAAAACTAACTGTACCTGATAGATCAACTTTTTGTTGTTGTAAACCCAAGCCATAAAAATGACAATGCGCATCAATAAAACCAGGGACAACAGTTTTCCCTTTAGCGTCATTTATAAATGTTGGAGAATACCTGGCCTGTATTTCTAGAGAGTTTCCCACTGCAACAATTTTCCCTTCTTTAATCGCAAAGGCCTCAGCGTTATCAAAATTGCTATTTACAGTGTAAATATTCGCATTTATGACAATTGTGTCAACTTTTTCTTTTTTTGAACAGGATACTGCAAACAATACATAAAGCACGACAATTAAATTTTTCATTTCTTAAATTTTAAATAGGTTAATCCAAATAGGTATCTAACAAATATATAATAGAGGTCATTGATGCCGCACCTAATTCCAATTCACGTTTGTTAACTTTATCGAAAGTATCGGTTGAAGCATGGTGATAATCAAAATAGCGCTGAGAATCAGGTCTATAACCAAATAATGAAATGGTTTCAGATTTTAGCGGACCAATGTCAGCACCACTTTCACCTTTACCAATATCATGCAATCCATAAGGAGCAAGTAGCGTTTTCCAACTCATAAATAAATCGAAATATTTTGTGTTGGCATCAAAAGAGAAACCTCTTGGTGTAAAACCTCCTGAATCTGATTCAAGAGCAGCAATATGAATTTCATTGTTCTTTTTAGCTTCTTCGGCATATTTTCTACCGCCTCGTAACCCATTTTCTTCATTCATAAATAGCACAGCACGCAAAGTATGTTTTGGGGTAATATTATTTTCTTTAAATAAACGTAAAACTTCTATGGATTGCACAATACCAGCACCATCGTCATGAGCTCCATCTCCTATATCCCAGGAATCTAAATGACCACCTATTGTTATAAATTTATCGGGGTATTTACTGCCGGTAATTTCTCCAATAACATTAAATGAAGGAGTATCAGGTAAGGTTTTACAACTTTGTTTGAAATAGAATTTTAAATCCGGATTTTCTTTTAATTGTTCACTTAATAAGTTTGCTGCCTTGGTACTAATTGCGGCGGTTGGTACTTTTTCGTGATCAGGAATACCTCTATAACTCATGGCTCCTGTATGGGGATAATCGTCAATACTATGAGTCAGAGATCTGATAATTGCTCCTAAAACACCAAATTTACCGGTAGCTCTGGCACCACCACCTCTTTGATCTACACAACCACCATATGCTCTAAAAGTCTGTAAGAAAGTATCATCAAAGTGACGGTTAAAGAAAACAATTTTACCTTTTAATTTTTCACCTAAACTTTCGGCTTCTTCTATGCTATTTACTTCAATAACTTCTCCTGAAATTCCATTTTCAGGTGTTTCAATGGAACCTCCCAAAGCACAGATTGGAACATTGTAGTTTGTGTTATTAACAGTAAAATAGGCTTCTTCTTTTTCACCTCTTACCCAATGAGGTACCATAACCGGTTGTAACCAAACTTTATCGAAACCAAGATCCATCATTAAATTTTCTCCCCATTTAACCGCTTGTTGGGCTTCAGGCGAACCAGATAAGCGTCCTCCAATATCATTGGATAATACGTCTAACCATTGGTAACATTGACCATTGGATAAGGCAGTATTGAAAATTTGTTTTATGGCGATGGAATCTGTTTTGTTGACAGTTTGATTAACTTGTTTTTCAGGGTTGATTTGTTTACAAGAAACGAATCCAATTAGCAAAAAAATTGCTAAAATAGCATACCTCATTTTATGTAGATTTGTTTAGAAAAGTTAAAACTACATAAAAAAAAGAAAATAGGATGTTACAGGTCAAATTTATAAGTAATTCCAGCTAATATTTGTAAAGTTTGAACCTGATAATTTACAAAAGGGTGGTATTTTTTACCTAACGCATTGTTGATTTTTGCAAATGCAGTCAATCTGTCAGAAAATATGTAACCTCCGCTAAGATTCAAGTCCATATACGACTCATTTTCTATGATAACCGGACTTGCGGAAGATGTAATAAATGGAACTATATAATCTTTAGTTGGTCCGTTGTAAAATAATTTGGCACCGGAAAACCAGTTGTTATTTTGATAATTCGCTGAAATTGTTGCATTAACGGTCGGCAAATTCCATGCCTCCAATTGATTACTTGTTGTAAATTTGGAGTAGTTGATAGTTCCTGCAAAATTAAATTCTTTTGAAGCATCGACGGTAATTTCAGCAAAAAAAGCCAGCGTTTTTACGTCATCATAAACCACCTGAAATGAATTGCCTAATTTAAAAGCATGAGAAACCGGAATAGTTCCTTGTGTTTGAATTTGATTCTGAATAAATAAAGGTTTATTTTTTTCAGTAGTATGACTCACATTAAAGTTATAACCAATATGAGAAGCTAATTTACCTTTTGTGCCTGCAAAGATTCTATACTGCTTGTCAGTTTGCTGAACATTTAATGTTGGAGAAACGAAGGGGTTTTCGGTAACAAAATTACTATAAGTGTTTTGAACTAAATCACCTATAGCACCAGCTACTACAATTAATACGTCATCAATCAATACAAGGGAAGCTGAAACGTTTGGATACGCGTAAAAGGTATTGATCTTCCTTTCCAAGTCGTTTGTGTAGTATAATTTGGCCCCTAAATTAACGGTTAAATTGTCTCGGATAACTTCAAAATTTGGACTAAAACCAAGGTTTAGGAAGCTGTGCTTGATAGCATCGGATGTATTATAAGTTTGATTGAATTTTCCAGAAACCAAATCTATCGAAAATTCACCATTAATAAGTTCAGTAGAAATAGGAAATTCTAATTTTGGCTTTATTAATAATCGAACTTCGTTGCTGCTATAGCTGTCTGAAAAATTCATTAGTTCTGCAGAGGCACCCTGAAAGAAAGAGTCCACAAAACTAATTTTTCCGCCGACATAAATATTTTTGTAAATCTGTTCCTCATCAATAGCATCAATTACTTGCTGATCAAAGGTCACTTCAGTTGGTAAACCGTAATAATTGAGCAGTTGGCGTTGAACACCTGCATTAATTTGCCAATTGTAATCCCTGTCAAATTGTTTGTAGAACCCATCAATTCTAGTATCGGAAAAGTTATCGTTTAACAATAAATTTTTAATACCACCTTCTGAAGAATGGTGATTGATGAAAATACCAAAATCATTGTATTTGGCATCTCCGGTATGTAAATAAGCTTCAAATAAAGGGCTGGTGAAATTCCCAAACCCTGCTGAGATATAATTTTCAAATAAACGTTCTTTAGGATCTTTAACAACACTTTTAGCCTTCCCTTTTGAGGGCGCAAAGGTTGATGCTACCGGAATTGAAAAAATGCTATAGCTCACTTTTTCTTTTTGAATGTCCTTAGTATCTTCAATAGCAGGATTTGACTTTACTTTAAAAGCATCAGAGATTGTGGGAGTGTATGGTTTAATAACAATAATTTCTTCTGTTTTTAACGTGTCTCTTTTAGTTTCCTGAGAAAATGAAATATAGGTTATGAATAGTATGAAAGAGGTTATAAAGAGCTTTCGCATATTAAGTTGTTTATTTGTTGAATTGTTTATTTGTTTATTGTTCAATATTCAATTATCAATTTTTAATTGATTCATTGGTTTTGGCCTGTTCGGTTTTAATGCTGTTAAGGGCTGTTGTGGCTTCTGCAACTACATCATCAAATTGTGCAAAGTTTTTAATGACACTTTCTAAAATATAAGTTGCCTGAAAAGCATCTTTTAATTCGTAATGATTGTTAGCCATGATAATCAATCCCTTAGCACCCCAATATTTATAAGCAGCATAATCAGCCGCAATTTTTTGAACAATTTGATTTGAAACGCGATAGCTTCCATCTTTATTTTCAAAATAAGCGCTGTAATACAATGCTTCCGCTTTTAATTCACCTGAGGCAATTTTTTCAACTTCTGAATACGCTTTTCTAGCTTTATCAACAGCTTGCGTCTTAATAGCTGAACGCGCAATTATGATGTGTGCGTCAGACTTTATTCTATCTTCGAGCTTACCATTTTGCAAAACCAACTCAGCATAAGCAACTGCTTTCGAATAATTTTCATTGGCGTAATAACCTTTCATTAAGTTTGATTGTGCAAAAGTGATATTTTGTGGTAAATCGGCTTCATTTTCAAGTTTTTCTAAAATAGGAATTGCATTTTTCCAATTATTGTTTTCTAAATAAACCAATGACAAACGAGCTAAAGCATTTTCGGTAAACTCGTTTTGTTGTTGCTTTATGACATACGTATAATGTGGAATAGTCTCAGTATGCCTGCTTTCTGAAAATAACGATTGTGCCAAATAAAAATTAGCCTGTAAGGCATGCATTCCCCTGGGGAAACTTTGTAAGTATTTTTTAAAACTTGTAATGGATTTCCTATGATTGTTTTGCAAGTATTGTTTTTCAGCTGACTCGTACATATCGTTATCCAATTCGGCATCAGAAACATTTACAAAGTCAATATCCTTTACCCAGGAAGCATATTCGTCTACGCGTCCTAAATCAACATAAACTTGACGTGTATTTTTGACAGCTTGCTTAGCGTCAGCCGTATTTGGGAAACGCGTAACGATGCTTTTGTAAGTGGAAAGTGCTTGCTCATTTTGGTTGGTATTATAAAAGATCAACCCTTTTTTAAGCATCGCTTTGGAAACTAAGGGACTCCGTCTGTAGTTTAAAATTAGTTTGTCGAAGTTATCTAAAGCAAGTTCATTTTCATTTTTTTTGATGTATGAATTCCCTAAAACGTAATAGGCATCATCTCGATAAGTCGATTTTAAATGCATATTTAGAAATGAGTTTAATTCATCTATTTTAGTGCCCTCACTGCCTATAAGTCCGTAGCAAATTGCTTTTTGAAATTGCGCATAATCGCTGTCAATTCCACCCATATCAATAGCTTTATTGTAGTAAGTAATAGCACTGGAGTAGTTTCTATTTACAAAATATCCATCGCCAATTCTCAAATAACTATCATTTCTCCTTAGGTCATCATCTGTATTTTTGTTGATATATCTTTTAAACTCTTCATTAGCTTTTGCATATTCTTTTTGTTTAAAATAGGTATATGCCATATTGTAATTAATATGTGCATACTCCATTGTTTTTGGAGCTTCATAGTTAGAAGAGAAATCCTTAAAATCCGCTAAGGCATCCATAAAATTATTCAATCTGTAGTTGGATTCACCTTTCCAAAAAGTTGCACGAGCATTAAAATTGGCATCTAAAGGAACAGTTAAGGAGTTTTCAAAACTTTCTTTGGCTATATCAAAGTTTCCTTCATTAAAAAGTTCCGTGCCTCTGTAAAATGCCACCTTTTGAAAAAGAGTTCTTTCTTTCGCACTTTTTTTGTCTCTTAAATATACTAATGCCCCTTCAAAATCTTTTGAAGTGATGTAAGCACTTATAATTAAATCATTAATTTCATTTTTATGGGTTGAGTTTGGGTACAATTCAATATATTCTTGTAAAACATCGGGAATACTTTTATATGGATTTCCAATGTCATAACTCAATTTCGCATAATTTAACCAGGCATCTTTTTGAATCTCAGGTTTGAACTTCATATGCGCAGCATTTCTGAATGCATTTAAAGCTGCTGATTTTTTGTCCAGCTTCAGGTAACATTCAGCTAAATGATAATAAGCATTTTGGGAAACAGCGTTATTTCCACCAATGATTTTGTTGAAAGCACTTATGGCACTTTCAAAATCATTTTGTTTAAAATAGGCATAACCTAGCAAATAATAGTCTGTATTCGTCCACTTTCCTCTTTTCCCTTTGTAATTTTTTAAATGCGGAATGGCTTCTTTATATTTTTGAAGATTGAAATAACTTTCCCCAACTATTTTAGAAATTTCAGAATGTTCTGTTCTTTTAGATTTTTGCAGTAAAGGCAAACCGTGTTCGATGGCTTCTTCAAATTTCCCCAGCTTAAAATTCATATCAGCCATATAATAGGATACGTCCTTTTTAAATGAGGCATCATCCACAACTTCACCTAAATACTTACCTGCGGTTTCATAATCATCTTGGTTATAAGCAATATATCCATAATAGTATTTTGCTTGTGTACCATATGTTTGGGAATCTAAGAGGTTTAAAAAATACTCCTTTGATTTTGTATAATTTTTAGTTGAGAATAAGGAATAGGCATAGTTAAAGTTGAATTCTTCTTCTTTTCTAATAGATAAATTGATAGTATTTACATTTGCATACCATTTGACAGCCTTCGTATATTTTCCAATCTTATAATAATAATCGGCAACTTCCATAAAAGCAGTATTTCTTTTGATACTTGTCGGATACTTATCTACAAATTGCTGCATTAAATCATCCGAATTGCGTTGCCCTAATCTAACAGCACAATTGGCGGCATAGTATTCGCAGTTGGCTTTTAACTCTGAAGAATTATCGAACTCACTTTTAATTTCGTTGAATTTTTGTTGAGCAGCCACATAAGCTTTGTCCTGATACAATTCAATAGCGTGATTGTAATCTTTGAGGGGGTTTGTGTAGATGGCTGTTTTTTGAGCTGAAATTGGGAATGTTATTAAAAACATAAATTGAAGAAGTACAATTTTTTTATAATTCATTTTAATAAAAATTGAAAGTTTTAAACTATAATCTAATAACGCAATATTTTTTTGAAATTGCCTTTAACAGAAATTATTTTATCAAAGAATTATAACAAAGACTATTCCTCTTTTAATAGCGAATCCATTAAATAATTGAATTCATCTATGAATTTCAAGTAATAGTCTCCAGTAGCAGGACCAGAAAATCCGGTGTGAATTTTTCTCACATTTCCTTTTTTATCAATGAAAATGGAAGTAGGGAATGACATTACGTGATTGAGCATTGGAAGTGTTTTAGAAGCTTCTTTTTTGTTGTAAGTACCGGCAATTAAAAAATCGTATCCAACATTGAAACGATTTTTCATTTTTTCAACGCGCGATTTGGCGTAATTGAAATCGTTTTTTGCTTCGTATGCCAATCCAATAATTGCAACATTTCTATGTTTATTTTCATTGTACCATTTTGTGTAAAATTTGGTTTCGTCCATACAATTAGGACACCAGGTACCAAAAATTTGCAGGATTATGACTTTATTCTGATATTTTTCATCATCTAATGAGACAAGGTTCCCATTCAAATCGGGAAAAGAAAATGCCATTTTATCGTAACCTTCTTTTAAATAAGTAAGTTTGTTAGCATCGGGCAATGCCGCATTTTCATTTTTAACTGCTGTAAAACTTTCATGAAAAGACTTTCCTGACCAAAAATCTCCTTGTAAACTAGTTTCATTTTCAAGACTCGCTTCACAAATAAATGCATGATTCCCGTCAAATGAATATAAAGTGAAATCGTCATTATTTGTGAACCCTTCCAAATATCTGTAATCGCCTGATGGTGTTAAAATAGTACCTGTTAGTTTGGTGTTTTCTTTTTTAAATAGTCCAACACCTTTAGTGATCTCACCATTTTCTCCGGTAAAGGTCAACTCCCATTTTCCATCAAATTTAGTGTTGCTTTCTGAATTGTCAACTCTGGTATTTTTTCCAAATGTGGCTCTAAAAGGCAACAGGTAATTGTCAAGATAATTTTTAATATAAACTCCTTCCAGTGAATTATGGTTGATGCGAGCTTTTATGTCAATATCAAAAATATGCAGGGTGAAAAAGACCGAGTCATTAGCAACTTTCACATTGTCTAAAGCTAAATTCTCAGCACCGTTGATTAAAATGATAGAATAATTAGTGGCATCTTTGATTACTTCAAAATTAAATGGAAGCGGTTTGCCTTGCATGTTAATTTCGCCTCTCCAAAAACCAGTTTTTAAAGTAGTTTCTTTAACTTCAGAAGTACAAGATATAAAAATTGTAATTATTACTATTGTCAGCGTATTAAAAATGTATTTAATCATCGTTATTTAAAAATAAGCGCCCAAATGTAGTCATTTGGACTAAATTGAGCATATTATAAGTCGATAATAAGTTGAAACTTTACATTTAAATATATAGTTTTGTTAAAAATCCACATTTCTATGTCAGAAGTCATACTTTCCTTACAAGATGCTCAAATATTTCAAAGAGAGAATTTAGTCTTAAAAGATGTTAACCTCCACATTAACAAGGGTGAATTTGTGTATTTGATTGGTAAAACCGGCAGTGGAAAAAGTAGCTTGATGAAAACTCTGTATGGTGATTTACCTTTAGAAAAAGGAACAGGAAGTATTGTTGGCTTTAATTTAAATTCATTAAAAGAAAATGAAATTCCTTTTTTACGAAGAAAATTAGGAATAGTTTTTCAGGATTTTAAACTGTTGAATGATAGAAGTGTTTTTGAGAATTTAAAATTTGTATTAAAGGCTACAGGTTGGAAAGACCAGAATAAAATGAAAATGAAAATTAATGAAGTTCTTGCTAAAGTTGATATGGAGACAAAAGATTTTAAAATGCCATTTCAATTATCAGGGGGTGAGCAACAAAGAATTGCTATTGCAAGAGCTTTACTGAATAATCCTGACCTTATTTTAGCTGATGAGCCAACCGGAAATTTGGACCCGGCAACATCAGTTGATGTTATGAGAGTTTTAAAGGAAATTCACAAAAGTGGTAAAACCATCTTAATGGCAACTCATGATTATGCGCTTATTTTAAAATTTCCATACAAAACTATCAAGTGCGAAGGAGGAGAATTATTTGAAGTTGTTCAGCAAAAAAGTGCTGCAGAATGAGACCTTCAGTTTTTAGAGCACATTTCTTTTAGAAGTCAAGTAATATATATTGGCCAATAAAATAAATCCATTAGTAAAAATGACAGGCCATGAAATATGAAGCATCGCTCCATAAATAACAAATAACAGTGCTCCCATTGAATTTATAATTCTCAAGTTGTTTATATTTTTCATCATAAAAGAAATATTCTGCACAAAGGAAGCCAAATACCCAACCCATTAGGTCATTGCAATACCTAAAACCATCGTTTAAATTTTATTTAAAAAGGGATAAATATTCTTATAAAAAATGAGGTAAGTCCTTAAAAAAGAAACCTCACTCAAAAATGAGTGAGGAAAATTGCTATGAAAAAGATTGGTAAGTAATTACACTTACCAAATACAAATATACAAATAATATAATTTAAAAATAAAAAAACTTGTTAAAATTTTCTAAAAAGAAATAATAACAATGATTTAATTCGTAGAGAAGTTCCATATTAGAATCTATTATACGAAAGCAATAAATACATTGTTTTTCTTGATTTAATAATGCTTTGGTACTGAATTGGTACCAACCCAACTGTATTTAAATATATTTTCTGCGTCGGAGAACAAATTGATAAGGGTTAATGCCCAGGTCATTTTATCAATGCAATTGGAACTGTAAAAAAGAAAGTCGATCCAACTTCTTCCTTGCTTTCAACCCAAATTCTGCCATTATTTTTACCAACAAATTCATGACACAGTATGAGTCCTAATCCGGTACCTGTTTCATCATTAGTGCCGTATGTTGAAACATTTTCTCCAATCTTGAAGAGTTTTGAAATTACGCCTTCACTCATTCCAACTCCGCTATCTTTCACAGAAACAATAATTTCCTGATCTTTTTTCTCAGCACAGATTTTAATACTGCCATTGTTTTTTGTAAATTTAATAGCATTGTTTACTAAGTTTCTAATAACAGTTGTAATCATATATTCATCCACAAATATTTTATCAACAAGCTCTATTTCATTTGAGATGTCAATATTCTTTTCATGCGCTATATTAAGAAGTGGATTTATACTTAAATTGACCATGCCTTTTAAATCATTTGCTTTTTGCAACATTTTGATCTCTTTCTGTTGTGTTCTTGCCCAAATAAGAAGGTTTTCGAGTAAATCATAAGCACTTTGTGCTGAATCGTTAAGTTTTAATATCAGTTTTTTGAACCGATCTGGTTGCATTGTATCCAAACTCTCAGAAAGAAGATCTGTCATTCCGAGAAGGTAATTGAACGGACTCGACAAATCATGGGCTATAATTGAAAAGAACCTGTCTTTGGTGGCATTTAATTCCTGTAACTCTTTTGTTCGAGCCTTAACTTTATCTTCCAACTGTATATTAATTTTTTCAAGTGCTTTTCTATTTTGACGGGCATTTTTTATGATTCTGTAAGTAAGAAATAAAACTAATATTATAGTTCCAAGCAACATAAATAATATAATATTCCTTGTCTTATAATAAGGAGCTAATGCTTCGTCGGCATCTATTTCAGTGATCAGACCAAAATGAAGAGCTTCATCCCAATACCAGGCACCCAAAACCGGAACACCACGATAATCATTATAACCAGTTATATTCAAGGATGTTTCATAATTCAATACACTTTTAGCTGCTAAAGTCAATGGAAGTTCATGATTGCTGGCTGTGGGTTGAAAGTTATCAAACAAATTTTCACCTGGATCCGTAATTTTTATGTTCAATATACTTTGCAAGCCTGACTTAATAAACCAAGATCTTCAAGAGACTGTTCAAATCTACTTTTGGTTACCATAAAACCATTTTCATTAATTCCATAGGTTTCTCCTGAAAATCCAATTCTACCCACCTCTGCTATTTTGATAAATTCACGAAATGGATCAATCCTAAGCGTTAATATTGCTATAACGTCACCTTTATAATTTTTTATTGGAGCGGCAGAGAACATTGTCATCTCCTGTTCTAAAACAATGTTATTCTGTATAGGTACATCTGTTATCATAGGAGGAACTAATACAAACTCACCATTTTTTACACGATCAAATAACTCGGGATGTTTATTGGCAATTAAATTTTTCGTAGCTATGTTTGAATTTCGAGTTGAACCATAACTGATATAATCTTTAACAGAAACAATAAAAAACCCAAAATAATTTTGTGCTTTAAGATGAGGAATAAGATAATCCCTTAATTTAAGTTGAACATTGCTGTCTACCAATAATAATGAATCCGGGGGATATTGCATTAATTCTTCTGTTAGTTCAACCAAAATATCCTGACTGGCAACTTCCTCAATATCATATTTTAGGCCATCCACCCAAAAATGATAAGCTGATTGCGAACTCTCATTAACAGTTCTTAATGATTTCCCAATTTCTCCCTGGTAATTTTTCTTAAGACTCCTTATTGAAAAAAGAGAGCCAACAATAATTATCCCAAGCACGATGTTTATCAATACAAATTGTCTTTTTAAAATGGGATCAAGCATATTCAATTATTTAATAAAGTTGTCAGTTAAAAGGATGAGCAGGCCAATTTACTAATTTTATAAATAATAGTAAATTATTACATCTTATTCTCACATCAACTTTACTTTTTCCTACTGGTAGATTTATTCCTAATCTATGCTATTAATGATTTGGTCTCAACTTTCCGGACTGGCATTTTTGAATTTATATTGAAAGCTCAAAAAATAGATTTGTCATGCTATTTTCAGTATGATTTGGCAGTGTGCTAAAACAAGGCTTTACAGGAGTGAAAAATCCATTTATTTTTAGTTTGGAATTCAAAAAAAGCGGAAGAAACAGATTAGATAAGCGGTTAAAATACGCATATTATACGTCAGAAAAGTATAATAAACAGTACAAAAAATAGAATAAACGG
>PVMS01157138.1_pt1 | contig 14213 bp, 8 predicted proteins | sample 1853461 | NCBI WGS metagenome assembly PVMS01 (sample SAMN08582032, study PRJNA380276) | Marine sediment metagenome, whole genome shotgun sequencing project. | isolation source: ocean sediment barecode stripped | collected 2017 | reverse complement strand
CTTGCTGGCGAAGGCGGTGCCGTAGACACGCTGGAGCATCGGGTTGTGCTCGTCCCCGCGCCAGTAGGCGCCCGCGATCTCGGTCAGCGTGAAGGCACCGATCTGCGAAACATTCTGGACGTGGGGACCGCGGCACAGATCCGAGAATTGCCCGTGCCGGAAGATCGTGATGTCGTCGCCGTCGGGAATGTCGTCGAGCCGCGAGACCTTGAGCTCCTCGCCCTGCTCCTCGAAGAAGCGCCGGGCCTCGTCACGGCTCATCACCTCGCGGGTGAAGCCGCTCTTCTCGGCGAGGATCTTCTGCATCTCCTTCTCGATCTGCTCGAGATCGTCGGGACTGAAGGGCCTTCCAACCTGGAAGTCGTACTGGAACTTCTCGGAGTGGTCGGTACGGCCGACGTCGATCTGGGCGTCGGGGAAGAGGCGCTTCACCGCGTCGGCCATCACGTGCTCGCACGAGTGGCGGATCACCTCGCCGCCCTGGGGGTCGCGGGCGGTGACGATCTCCAGCAGGGGAACGTCGTTCTGCAGGGGTACGCGGAGATCGACGAGCTTGCCGTCGATGCGCCCGGCGAGGGCGGCCTTGGCTAGGCCCGGACCGATCCGCTCCGCTACCGAGAGAACCGTCGACCCCGCAGGCATCTCCAGCGTCTTGCCGTCCGGCAAGCCGACTTGGATATCGTTCATGATCGGGGCGGAATCATCAGGGACGTACTTCTACGGGTGTTCTCGGGGTTCGACCTGGTAGGCACGGGCGGGATTGAACCGCCGACCTCCGCCGTGTCAAGGCGGCGCTCTAGCCACTGAGCTACGTGCCTGAAGGTCCTCTAAGGACGCGGAATCAATACCGATTCGCTTCCGGGGTGTCAAATGCCCGGGAGTCCCGACGGGTGCCGGGATCGGTCGAGGCGGCCCCTCCCAGGAAGCGCGCTCTCAGGTGTACGCCCTCGTCGTCCACGCCGAGCGGGACCACCGAGAGGTTCGGCGGCGCGGCGCGCACCAGCGCGGCGATCAGCGCGTCGGGCGAGCGGGTGCCGTCCACTTCGAGCACGGCACGGCCCCGCTCCATCTCGACGGGCACGGCGGAGCGCGCGCCCATCTCCTCGAGGAGGGTCCGAACGGCCTGGTAGGCGCCGTAGCTCCCTACCTCTTCCAGAACGACGCGGACCCGGTAACGCCGCGCGTCCCCCGAGGGCGGGGCGAGCAGCCCGGCCGCACTCAGGCGCTCGCGCACCCGATCCGTGTCCACGTGGACCTCGACGAGCACCACATACTCGGTCTCGACCCCGGGATCTTCGCTGAAGAGGGCCGGCCGCTCGCCCCGATCCTCGACCACGCGGAAGCGGGTGGCGTAGTCCAGGGGCTCCTTGCCCAGGGCGCCCTTCAGGGCCGCCTGGGCCGCCTCATCGGACGGGTCGAAGCCGGGGAGCTCTGCCAGGGCGACTCTCCAGACGGCTCCGTGGAGCGCCCGGCGCAGCGCCGCGTCGCGAGGCGGCACGGCCGGGGGCGAGTTGGCGTTCAGGGGCACGGCTCCCAGCGCCTCGATCGAGCGGACCTCCGCCGCGGCAGGCGGCGCGCCCCCCGTGAGCAGCGCCACCGCCAGCGTGAGCCCGAGCAGGCCTCCGAGACTTCGTGTTTGGGCCATCCGAACCGCAGCTCCGAGCCTTTCTAGGGGGGCCATCAGAACCGCAGCTCCGAGACTTCGCGTCCAAACAATCCCACCAGGTCCTCCAACAGCTCGGTGGCGGGCCGCACCGGCAGGCCGGGCAACGCGATCACCGTTTCGCTCTCGCCGGGGATCACCAGGTGAAGCGCCACCTTGCACTCTCCCGGGTGCCGCTCGAGAAGATGGCGCAGCGCGGTCAGCCGGTCCCGCGAGGCCTCCCCTGCCTGCAGCTTCAGCTCGAGGTGCGAGGCGAGCCGCTCGTCCGCCTTCTCCAGCGCCAGGATGTCCCGGACCAGCACCTTGGGGGGGTCCGCATCCTCGAGGTTACCGGTCACGAGCAACGGCATCGGGCCCCCCTCCGCCTCCATCGCGCTCTTCATGGCGCTTCCGTACTGGGCGTAGGGCTCCGCGAAGATCACCAGGTCGAAGGCTCCCTCCATGTCCTCCAGCGTACCGAAGGCCATCAGCGAGCCGCGCCGGGTGCGCGTCTCCCGCATGGCGGTCAGCAGCCCGCCGATGCGGACCTCGCGCCCGTCCTTGCCCTCGGTCTCCGTCGAGCGGGTATCGACGAAGCGGGCCAGCTTCGTCTCCCACACGCCCAGCGGGTGGCCGGTGACGTAGAAGCCCAGCACCTCCTTCTCGTACTCGAGACGCTGCCGGTCGGTCCACTCGGGGGCTTCGGGCAGCGGAGGCTCGATCACCTCGCTCCCCGAGCTTCGGCCGAAGAGATTCTCCTGGCCGATCTCGCGATCGCGCTGAGCGGAGGCGCCCGCCTCCAGCACGCCGTCGAGTCCGCCCCAGACCGATGCCCGGCTCTCGTGGAGCTGGTCGAACGAGCCGCACTTGACCAGGCTCTCCACCACCCGCCGGTTCACCCGGCGACCGTCGACCCGGCTGGCGAAGTCGAAGAGGCTCTTGAAGGGTCCGCCCTGCTGACGCGCCTCGAGGATGACGTCGATGGCGCCCTCCCCCACGTTCTTCACGCCCGCCAGCCCGAAGCGGATCCCCTCCTCCACCACCGTGAAGTCCCGGGCGGATTCGTTCACCGAGGGCGCCAGGGTCTCGATGCCCTGATGGTCGGCGTGGCCGATGTAGCGGCCGAGCTTCTCGTGGTTGCCCGCCTCCGTGGTCATCAGCGCGGCCAGGTACTCGCGCGGGTGGTTCGCCTTGAGATACGCGGTCTGGAAGGTGATCAGCGCGTAGGCGGCCGAGTGCGACTTGGCGAAGCCGTAGCCCGCGAACTCTGCCATCAGGGCGAACACCTGATCGGCCTTCCGCTCGTCGATGCCCCGTTCGGTGGCGCCGGCGACGAAGCGCTGGCGCTGGTTCTCCATCTCCTCGGGCTTCTTCTTGCCCATGGCGCGCCGCAGCAGGTCCGCCTCGCCCAGCGAGTAGCCGGCCAGCCGGTTCGCGATCTGGAGCACCTGGTCCTGGTAGACGATGACGCCGAGGGTCTCCTTGGTGAGCTCCTCGAGCTCCGGGATCAGGTACTCGACCTTCGTCAGCCCGTTCTTGCGGTTGATGAAGTCCTCCACCATGCCGGAGCCGAGTGGCCCGGGCCGGTAGAGGGCGACGATCGGGATCAGCTCCTTGAAGGCGCGCGGGCGGAGCTTCGACACGAGCTCCGTCATGCCCGAAGACTCCACCTGGAAGATGCCCTCGGTATTGCCGCTCGAAAGCAGATCGTAGGCGGCTTCGTCGTCGAGGGGCGCCTTCTCGATGTCGAAGTCGGTCAGCCCCTTGTCTCGGATCCGGCGCTCGGCGTCGGCGATGGTGGTCAGGTTCTTGAGCCCGAGGAGATCGAACTTGATCAGCCCGATCTTCTCGATGCAGCGCATGTCGTACTGGGTGACCACACTCCCGGACTTCGAATCGCGGTAGAGCGGCACCATCTCGAGCAGCGGCTTGGAGCCGATCACGACGCCCGCGGCGTGGGTGGAGGCGTGGCGGGTGAGTCCCTCGAGGCGCAGGCCGGTCTCGACGACCTTGGCGACCTGGCCGTCGGCATCGACCCGGGAGCGCAGCTCCGGGGACTGCTCGATCGCCTCCCCCAGTGTGATGCCGAGCGTCTCGGGCACGAGCTTGGCGATGCGGTCGACCTCGCCGTACGGTAGGCCCATCACCCGACCCACGTCGCGCAGCACGGCCCGCGCCTGGAGCTTCCCGAAGGTGATGATCTGCGCGACGCGCTTGCCCTCGATCCCCTCGCCGTCGTACTTGTCCTCGACGTAGCGGATCACCTGGTCGCGGCCCTTCATGCAGAAGTCCACGTCGATGTCGGGCATCGTCACCCGCTCGGGGTTCAAGAAGCGCTCGAAGATGATGTCGTACTCGATCGGATCGACACCGGTAATGCCCAGGCTCCAGGCCACCAGGCTGCCTGCCGAAGAGCCGCGTCCCGGTCCCACCGGAATGGTGTTGCGTCGCGCGTAGTCGATGAAGTCCGCGACGATCAGGAAGTAGCCGGCGAAGCCCATGCTGACGATCACGCCGAGCTCGTGCTCCATGCGCTTCACGTACTCGCCCCACTTGGGCGGGACGGGCTCGTCCGGGGCCAGCCCCAGGCGCTGGCGCAGGCCGGCCCAGCAGTTCTCGGCCAGCACGTCCTCGCGGCTTCTGCCCGCCGGGACCTGGAAGTCCGGCATGTGATAGTTCGTCGGGTCGATGTCCAGGGCCAGGTTGCAGCGCTCGGCGATCTCCAGCGAGTTGCGCACCGCCGAGGGATGGTCGTGGAAGACCTCCATCATCTCGTCGCCGCTCTTCACGTAGAAGCCGTGGCCGTCGAAGCGGAAGCGGTTCGGATCGTCCAGGTTCGCGGCGGTGCCGATGCAGAGCAGCGCGTCGTGGTGCTCGTGGTCGTCCTGCATCAGGTAGTGGGCGTCGTTGGTCGCCAGCAGCGGGATGCCCAGATCGGAATTCATCTTGACCAGCTCCGCATTCACCCGGTCCTGATCGCCGATGCCGTGGCGCTGCATTTCCAGGTAGTAGCGGTCCTTGAAGATCTCGTTGAACGCCTCGACCTGCTGCCAGGCCGTCTCGAGCTGCCCGTTGCTGATCGCCCGGCACACCATCGACGAGAGGCAGCCCGAGGTCGCGATCAGGCCCTCGCTGTGCTTGCGCAACAGGTCCATGTCGATGCGCGGCTTGTAGTAGAAGCCCTCGAGATAGCCGCGCGAGACGAGCTGCATCAGGTTCGCGTAGCCCGTCTCGTTCTGGGCCAGCAGCAACAGGTGGTTGATAGCGTCGAAGCCCCGTTCGTCGCGCTCCCGGCCCTCCTTCTCGTGGCGGGAGCCGGCGGCGATGTACACCTCGCAGCCGATGATCGGCTTGAGCTCGTTGCGATGGGCCGCCTCGTAGAACTCGACTGCCCCGAAGAGGTTGCCGTGGTCGGTGAGGCCCACCGCCGGCATGCCCAGACTCTTCGCGCGCTCGAAGAGCGGATCGATCTTGATGGCGCCGTCGAGCAGCGAGTACTGGCTGTGGAGGTGGAGGTGGACGAAGGGCTGGCTCGTCACCCGCTACTCCCGCTCGATCCTGAAGTGCTGGCTCGCCACGCCCTACTCCCACTCGATCGTCGCGGGGGGCTTGGACGAGATGTCGTAGACCACCCGGTTGATGCCCTTCACCTCGTTGATGATCCGGGTGGAGATCTTCTGCAGCACGTCCGGCGGGAGGTGGGCCCAGTCGGCCGTCATGGCGTCGACGCTCTCGACGCAGCGCACGGCGCAGGCGTTCTCATAGGTGCGCTCGTCGCCCATCACGCCGACGGTCTGCACCGGGAGCAGCACCGCAAAGGCCTGCCAGAGCTGGTCGTAGAGGTCCGCCGCGCGGATCTCCTCGATCACGACGGCGTCGGCCCGGCGCAGCACGTCGCAGCGACCGCGGGTCACCTCGCCCAGGATCCGCACCGCGAGGCCCGGACCCGGGAAGGGATGCCGGCCCACGGCCCGCTCGGGCAGGCCCAGCTTCCGGCCCACGGCCCGCACCTCGTCCTTGAAGAGCTCGCGCAGCGGCTCGATGAGCTGCAGGCGCATGCGCTCGGGCAGCCCTCCGACGTTGTGGTGGGTCTTGATCGTCGCCGACGGACCCCGGACCGACACGCTCTCGATCACGTCCGGGTAGAGCGTGCCCTGCACGAGGTAGTCGACGTCCCCGATCCGGTGCGCCTCCTCGTCGAACACCTCGATGAAGTTGTGGCCGATGATGCGGCGCTTCTTCTCCGGGTCGATCACGCCGGCCAGGTTTGCGAGGAAGCGGTCCGAGGCGTCCACGGTGACGAGATGGTCGCCCATGGCCTCGCGAAAAATTGCCTCGACCTCGGTGCGCTCGTGGAGCCGCAGGAGGCCGTTGTCGACGAAGATGCAGGTGAGCTGGTCGCCGACGGCGCGGTGCACCAGGGCCGCGGCCACCGAGGAGTCGACGCCGCCGGAGAGGCCGCAGACGACGTTGCGGTCGCCCACCCGCTCGCGGATGCGCGAGACCTCCTCCTCGATGAAGGCCTCCATCGTCCAGGAGCGTTCGCAGCCGCAGATCTCGTGGGCGAAGTTCGCGAGGATTTCCGTCCCACCCTCGGTGTGCATCACCTCCGGATGGAACTGCACACCCCAGACCGGGAGCTCGTGGTGTCGCACCGCGCAGAAGGGAGAGCTCTCGCTCGTCCCCAGCACCACCCAGCCCTCCGGCAGGCGCAGCACGCGGTCGCCGTGACTCATCCACACGACGCGCTCGGCGCCGCCCGCGAGACCTGCGAAGAGCGGGTCGTTGCGCTCGTCGATCTTGAGGGTGGCGCGACCGTACTCGCGATCGTCCGCCTTCTCGACGAGGCCCCCCAGCCGGTGGGCCAGCAGCTGGAGCCCGTAGCAGATGCCGAGCACCGGCCGGCCGAGCTCGATGATGCCGGGGTCGAGATCGGGCGCGCGTTCGGCCAGCACGCTGGAGGGTCCGCCGGAGAGGATGAATCCCGCCGGATTCCAGGCGCGCATGGCAGCGAGATTCATCGTGGGCGGGTGGATCTCGCAGTAGACCTGCTGCTCGCGGATGCGGCGGGCGATCAGCTGCGTGTACTGGGAGCCGTAGTCGAGGATCAGGATCCGATCCCGCTCCGAAGACGATAACGGCGGTGCGGGAGGGGGGGCGCCGGAGGCCATGAATACGAAACCTGTTCCCGCCGGAGCGGGTGCCGGGGGCCTGGAGGGGGCCGATGTCAGGGATGGCGAGGGGGGTTGGCGGAGTTTACTCGATCCGGTAGTTCGGAGCTTCCTTGGTGATGATCACGTCGTGGACGTGACTCTCCCGGAGTCCGGCTGCCGAGATGCGCACGAACTTTGCGCGCTCGCGCAGCTCCGGAAGCGTTGCTGCACCGACGTAACCCATGCCCGCGCGGAGCCCGCCCACCAGCTGGTGGATGTTGCTGGTGAGGCTGCCGCGGTAGGGGATGCGTCCTTCGATCCCCTCGGGCACGAGCTTGCTGGTGTCGCGAATCTGGGCCTGGAAGTAACGGTCCGCGCTGCCGTCGGCCATGGCCCCGAGAGACCCCATGCCGCGGTAGACCTTGTACGAGCGTCCCTGGTAGAGGACCACCTCGCCCGGCGCCTCGTCGGTGCCGGCGAAGAGCGAGCCGATCATCACCGTGCCTGCACCGCCGGCCAGGGCCTTCACCAGGTCGCCCGAGAACTTGATGCCGCCGTCGGCGATCACCGGGATGCCGGAGCGCGCGGTCACCTTCGCCGTCTCCATGATGGCGGTGAACTGGGGCACGCCCACACCGGCCACCACCCGCGTGGTGCAGATCGAGCCGGGCCCGACGCCGACCTTGACCGCGGACACGCCGCACTTGATCAGCGCCTCGGCGCCCTCCGCCGTTGCGACGTTGCCGCCCACCAGCGGCAGCTCGGGGAACGTGCGGTGCAGCTCCGTCACCGTCTCCAGCACGCCCTGGGAGTGACCGTGCGCGGTGTCGACGATGATCACGTCCACACCGGCGTCGACCAGGGCCTGCGCCCGCTCGAGGTGGTCGGCGCCGGTCCCCACCGCCGCGCCGCAGCGCAGCCGACCCAGCGCGTCCTTCGACGCGTGGGGGAAGCGCTCACTCTTTTCGATGTCCTTGATGGTGATCAGCCCGCGCAGGGCGCCGTCGGCCGCGACGACCAGGAGCTTCTCGATCCGGTGGGCGTGGAGCAGCTCCTTGGCCTTCTCCAACGTCGTGCCGGGCGGGACCGTCACCAGGTTCTCCCGCGTCATCACGCTGGAGATCTCCTGGTGGGTGTCCCGCACGAAGCGCAGGTCGCGGTTGGTCAGGATGCCCACGGCCATGCCATCGCGCACGACCGGCACGCCGGAGATCTTGTACCGGGCCATCACCTCGAGCGCCTCGATGATCCGCTGCTCGGGACGCATGGTGATCGGGTCGACGATCATGCCCGACTCGGAGCGCTTGACCTTGTCGACCTCGCCGGCCTGGGTGGCTGGCGCCATGTTCTTGTGGATGATGCCGATGCCGCCGTTCTGCGCCAGGCAGATCGCCGTCTCGTGCTCGGTCACGGTGTCCATGGCGGCGGACACCAGCGGGATGGCGAGCTCGATCTCGGGGGTGAGCGGCGTCCGCGCGTCGACCTGGTCCGGCAGGACCTCGCTGGCGCCGGGCACGAGGAGGACGTCGTCAAACGTCAGGGCCTCGTGGATCGGCTTGTCGCTCATGAATTCATCCAGCGCCGGTGGGCGGCGAGTCTAATCGGCGGCGCGTGTCGGGTCAACGACGGCGCTCCGGGAGCCCATCTGCGCCTCCGGCGTGAGCATCAGGGCCTCCCGGCCGAGCCGCGCGGTGTCACGCAGGATGGCCTCGAGCAGGCGGCACGCAGCCCGAGGCGCCTCGTCCGCGAAGCGCCGGAACGCGCTCCGGCGGAGCACGTAGAGGAGGGACCGACACGTCGTCTCGGCGCTGGTCTCTCGGGCGCCGCTGCTCACCAGGGAGAGCGCCCCCAGCACCGCCCCGGGGCCGAGCTCGAGGGCGGAGCCGTCGACCCGCGCGCTCTCGACCCGCACGCCGCCCTCGGCCACGAAGCACAGCCCCTCGCTCTGCTCACCGGCCGCGAAGAGCTCGACGTTCGCTTCGAGCTCGACCCGCTCGAGCACTTCGACGATCGCCTCGCGCTCCTCGTCCTCGAGCTCGGCGAGGAGCTGGAAGCGCTTCAGCTCAACGGCGTTCAAGGCAGGATCCGCCCGAACATCTCCCGTAGCAGCACGCCGGCCTTGTCCGCCTTCTCGAGCGGAATCAGGAAGAGCGAGCCCTCGTCCACCAGCGTCAGGTTCTCGCGCAGGTCTTCCGGGGACAGCCGCTCGCCCTTGTCGAGCAGCAGCAGGTGGAAGAGCCGCGCGCCGGGCCGCGCAGCCAGCGCGGTCGTGGCCTCGCGCACGGCCTCCACGGCGCGCCCCACCGGACCCGAGAGGAGCACCAGGGTCGCCAGGGCGCCGTGGGCGGCCAGCGGCCAGACCGGGGCGAAGCCCGGGGAGCTCGGCACGTGGACGAGATCGATCCCGACCTCGGGATCCACGGCGACCCGGCCCACGGGCGCCAGGTCCTTCGCGTCGAAGCCTTCGCCCGCAACCCGGGGGTCGAGCTCCACTCCCGGCAGGAGTCGCAGCAGCCGGGCGAATTCGTGGAGCGCCTCGGCGTCCGAGGCCAGCAGCAGGACCTTGGCCTCGCGGGTTGGCGGGCCACCGGGGCGGTCGATCTCGAGCCATTCGCGCAGGCGCGCAATTCGCGCCGGCGAGAAGAGCCGCACCTCCCGCGCCAGCTCCGGCGCGTCCTCCTCGGGCTGCAGGTCCACCATTCCGCGCTGGATCAGGGTGTGGAGCGTGCGCAGCACCTGGTAATCGGGGTAGGTGCATTGGTCCACCACGTCCTGCACCCGGGAGCAGAGGTCCAGCACCATCAGGACTTCCTGGGTGAGGGGATGGATCACATTGGGCAGGGCCGAGCGGGGGACCTTGAGCGTCACGCCTGCCGAGAGCGGCGGAAGCTCGACCGCCATGCGCTCCCACTCGCGGATCTGACGCATGCCCTCGCGCAGCAGCGCCCGGGTGGGCATCTGGATCGTGACCTCTCCGCCGTCCGCCTCGGGCTTGAACGCGAAACTGCCGCGATCCCAGGCCAGCAGCCGGAAGAGCGCCTTCTTGCCGCCCACCGGACCGACCGAGGCGTCCACCACGTCGCCGGCGCGCAGCACCACCCGGCCCACCTGACGGCGGCTGCGGCCGAGACCGCGCACCACCTCCACCGTGCCGGTCTTGCGGCTCACGTGGAAGAGCTGGAGCAGATCGGCGAGGGGCAGCTGGGCGAGCTGGCCCTCGACGCCGCCCTCGGCGTCGGTCTGGGCGCCGGCCGGCTCGTCCCGGCGTCCGCCGAGCGCCGTCTGCACGCAGCCGGCCACGATGGCGGGATCGATTGGCGCCGGGATGACCTGGCCGCCGAGGTCGCTGCGCTCGTCGTCGGCCGTGCCGTCGCCCAGGAACACGAAGGGCACGCCGCGGGTCCGGGGATTGGCCTTGAGGATCGCGGCGAGTCGCTCGCCTTCGATCAGCGGCAGGGCCAGCTGGCACACCACCGCGTCGGGCACCTCGGCCAGCGCCATCTCGAGCAACGCCGCGCCATGACTCACCACTTCGCACGAGAGGCCGCGCTCGGAGCAGGCCTCGGCCACCGATCCGCCGCGGGCCACGTCGCCGTCCGCGATGAACACGCGAGCGCTCATGAGCCCTCCCCCGGGAGCAGGGCGGCGGTCATGGCCCCTCCGCCCGGAGCTTGGGCGGAACCGCCAGCTCCTCCTGGAGCCGGAAGGCCAGGTGCTCCACCAGGCTGCGATCGTCGGTGTGGAAGAGGCGCGCCTCGACGCCGTCGGAGGCCTCCTCGCGAATCAGCGCGTAGGCGGGCCCGTCGCCGTAGTGGACCAGGCACGGCGGGAGGCCCGCGGCGTGCTCGGCGGGAACCCAGGTCACCGCCGGCGACTCGACGGCCGCCCGGTCGCCCTCGCCGATCACGATCAGCTCGGTGCTGATCTTGGCATCGCGCAGGGTCTCCAGTCCTTCGCGCACGGCACTCGCGAGCGCCGCGCCCGGAGCCAGGTAGAGCAGGCCCTGCTCCCGCGGGTGCCTGCCGACCTCGGAGAGCACGAAGCGAGTGATCTGCTGGGCCATCTCCGGCCGCTGCGCCTCGCCCTGTCGCACCAGCGCCTGGAGGCTCGCCGAGAGCGAGAGCCGGTCGAGCCCGAGCTGGGTGACACGGCTGTCGCGGGCCTCGGCCACCCGCTCGTCCAGCGTCTGCAGCAGGACCTCCAGCCGCTCCCCGTCCGCGGGGTAGATGGCGAGCCCGGCCGCAGGCTGCGGCCGGTCGGCCGGCTCGAGCCGGGTGAACGGCTCGCTGCTGGCCAATGCGTCGATGGCCCGACGTTTGAGCACCGTCGCGCCCAGGGCGTCGGCCTCGGGCAGCAACATGTAGAAGTGCCAGGCGTCGTCCACTGCCAGCAGGTCCGTCGCGCGCAGCATCCCGCGCAGCACGCCGCCGATCCCTTGCAGCCAGGCGGTCACTTCCGCCTCGCCGCCTACCCGACGCAGGTCACGCGGCGTGCCCAGGTCGAGCTTGAGGAGCGCGAGGCTCCGCCCGAAGCGGCTGGCCTTCTCGACCTCGTTGCGCACGACGTCGCGGAAGTAGTCGAAGTGGTAGGCGCCGGTGCCCGGCTCCTTGAGCCCGCGCCGCTCGAGCGACCGCACCTTCAGCGCGTTGGCCAGCGCGACGTCTGCGAAGTGGAGCATCTTCTCCACGCAGGCGGTGTCGAGGGCGTCGAACTCTTCGCCCTCGAGCTTGTCGGTGAGGCGCACGAGGCCCGCCACACGACCCTCGCGACGCAGCGTGGCGTAGAGGGCGGGCTGCTCCGACTCCCCCCCGCCCCAGGCCTCGAGGCAGCTGCGCGCGCCGCCCTGCAGATCCTCGGGCAGGCCCTCGACCGCAAGGGTCTCCTGTTCGTCGGAGAGCCGCACCAGCCCGCGCGCCGCCGCGAGATCGAGCGGATCGGACTCGGCGTCGTCGCTGGCGATCCAGATGACCGCGCCCTGGGCCCGGGTCTCGAGGCACAGGGTGTCCAGGATGCGCATGGCCAGGGGCTCGACGGCCAGCGCCGAGAAGAGCCCCACGGCGCGCTCGTAGAGCGAGCGCTCGCCGATGTACTCGATGTTCTCGGCCAGCAGCCGCGCGTGCTCCGCCTTGAGCCGGCTGTTCTGTAGGATCGACTCCAGCGTCACGGTCAGCGTGCGCCGGTCGAAGGGCTTCAGCAGGTAGTCGGTGGCGCCCAGCTTCATGGCGTCGACGGCGGTCTTCACGTCGACCACGCCGGTCACCACGATGATGCTCTGGTCCGGACGGCGCGCCTTGATGCGGTGGACCAGCTCACTGCCGTCCATGCCCGGCATGACCAGGTCGGTGAGCACGACGTCGAAGTCGGCGTTCTCCAGGATGTGGAGGGCTTCCTCGCCACTGGCCGCCGTCTGCGCCTCGAAGCCCTCCTCCGCGAGCATGCCCGCGATGAGCTCCCGGAAGTAGCGCTGATCGTCGACCGCGAGGATGCGCGCTTTCGCCATGGCCCTTTCCCGTTCGTCCCCCGCCCGGCGGTCCTTCCGGACTCCGGCGGCGGCCGTGCCGCAGCGGCGGATTCCATCGTGCCCGCAGGCCGATGGGCCCCCCTCCTGCCGCTCCCCCTTGCTTACCCCGGGACCCCCCCGATGCGCACCAACTCATCGGCCGAGCGGGCCGACGGCATGACCGAGTTTGTCACGCCGGCGGTACCCTGCGCCAGCTCTCCGATCAATGAATGCGGCGTGGCCTCGACCAGCTGGACCGGCTGGATCGAGCCGGGCTCGACGGCGGCCGCCTCCGGCGCCTGGAAGTTCACGACCCGGTGGTACGGATCGCGGCCCGAGAGCTGGCGCCCGCCCCGGCGGCTCGGGCCCTGCACGAGGACCGTGGTCCGCTGGCCCACCCGAGCCCGGTGGGCCTCGAGCGTGAGGCCGTGCAGCAGCGCCTGCAGCTCCTCGAGGCGTTCCTGGGCGAGCTCCGGGGCCACCTGATCGGGCAGGTCTGCGGCCGCCGTCCCGGGCCGGGGCGAGTACTTGAAGGAGTAGCCGTCGACGAAGCGCAGCTGGCGCACCAGCTCCAGCGTGTCCCGGAAATCGCCATCGCTCTCTCCGGGGAAGCCCACGATCAGGTCGGTGCTGATCGCCAGGTCCGGGCGGGCCGCCCGCAGCCTCTCGGCGATCCCCAGGAACGTGTCCCGGTCGTAGCGCCGGCGCATCCGTTCGAGCACCGCGTTCGAGCCGCTCTGCAGCGGCAGGTGGACGTGGGGGCAGAGCGTGTCCAGCTCCCCGTGGGAGCGGATCAGGTCCTCGTCGAAGAAGAGCGGGTGCGGGCTGGTGTAGCGGATGCGCTCGAGCCCCGGGATCGCGGCCAGGCGTCGCAGGAGTGCCGCGAAGCCGATCGTGTCGGTGGCTGCAGCGGGATCGTCTGCGGACTCGGCCCCGCGGGTGCGAAGGGCCGCCGCGCGCCGGGTGTCGTGGCGGCCATAGGCGTTCACCGTCTGGCCGAGCAACGTCACCTCGAGCACCCCGCGGGCGGCCAGCGCCTCGACCTCGGCGACGATGGCGGAGGCCGGCCGACTGATCTCGCGCCCGCGGGTGCGCGGCCCGATGCAGAAGCTGCAAAACAGGTCGCAGCCCTCCATCACCGTAACGAACGCACGCCCGGGGATGGCGGCGCGGAAGTCCGGATGACGCGCAGGCAGGTCGAAGCGCTCGAGCGAACGCGTCTCCTCGACCCGCGCCGCCCGTTCGCCCTCCCGCGCGGCCTCCGCCATCGCCGGCACGAGCCGCAGGTTGTGCGTCCCGAACACGAAGTCCAGGTGGTCGAAGCGACGCAGCAGCGCATCCCCCTCTTGCTGGGCGACGCAGCCGCCGACGGCCACCACCCGATCCGGAGCGGCCGCCTTCCACTCGCGCAGCGCCCCGAGGTCGCTGTAGAGCTGGTGCTCGGCCTTCTCCCGGATCGAACACGTGTTGATGATCAGGAGATCGGCGGCGTCGAGCTCTTCCGTGGCCGCATAGCCATCGTGCAGGAGCAGGTTCGTGACCTTCTCGGTGTCGTGCACGTTCATCTGGCACCCGTAGGTGCGCACCAGAACCCGGCGTTGCGCGGCCACTTTTCCCTCCGCCCGGTCGGGGCGGCCCCAGGCTACAGGAAGGCCCCCCCGGCGCAATTGCGCCGGTCTCCAGTCCCCCTTCCAGCGAAGGATGCCAGAATAGGTTCGAAGCCCCTGATTTCGGGACGTTTCTCGGGCTTCCGCCCAGAAGCCCGTGCGCCGGGGGGCGAGAGCAGCCCGCCGACCGGTCCCCGAAATACCGTTTGACTTCCGAGTCCCCCGCGAGCACACTCCCCACATAGCAGAGGCCACGGGGGGAGCCCCTCACGATTTCGAGGTTCTGGAGCGGCGGTGGATGAGGCATTTCT
>PVMS01139650.1_pt1 | contig 14214 bp, 12 predicted proteins | sample 1853461 | NCBI WGS metagenome assembly PVMS01 (sample SAMN08582032, study PRJNA380276) | Marine sediment metagenome, whole genome shotgun sequencing project. | isolation source: ocean sediment barecode stripped | collected 2017 | reverse complement strand
CTTCAGTTCGATCAGGATTGTATCAATATTTTCTCTTTTCCTTTGAAATTCGCGTACCTGACCATCCAACTCATCAATATGTCCTCTTGAGGCATAATAATCTTTTTCTGCCTTGTTGAGTTCTTTTTCAAAGTGTTCCTTTTGCTCATACATGGCAATAAGTTCCTCATCACCGGTTTCAGAAGTTGATACCAGCTCCTTTATCTTATCCTCATTGCTTTTTAATTCCTTCTGATTTCGCTCTATTCTTTCTTTAGAGCCCTCAAAAGCGCTGGTTTTAAATCCAATTTCCTGGTCAATGCTACCAATTTTATTTTGCTGCTGGTGTACTGAAATATTTTCCTCATTAAGCGCCGCTGACTTTATGCTGAGAAATTCTTGTTGGTTCTTCAATTCACTATGCAGTCCAGATATCTTAATCGATAAGGCCTCAAGCTCCTCATTTCCCTTCTCTGAGAGTGGCGTAAGAATATCTAATTCTTTGCGAAGTGTATCTATGCCTTCAATTATATCTTCTTTTTTAGTTGATTGACTGCTAAGAAGTTTATTATATTGCTCCTCTCGAGTTGTCAGACTTATATGACTTTCATTTAAGTGATTTATCTCAACCTGAAGATTTTCAATTTCTTCTTTTCTTGTAGAATTTTTAAGTTTAACTAATTCATTTTGTTCATTACTTAGTTGATCCCTAATAATATCTAACTTCTTTGTTAATTTTTTAATTTCCCGGTCAAGTTTTTCGAGGTTTTTAGCTCGACCAATACGTTTTCCTTCAAACAGTCCAACTGAACCTCCTGACAGGCTGAATCTTCTCCTTGTAAATTTTCCATTAGCTGTGATGAATATTATATCCTGATCCTTAGGAAAATCACCAGATGTAGTTGACAGTATATATACATTATTCAAAATATAGCTTATAAGCTTTTTGTATTTTGAATCATACTCAACAATTTCAGTTGCCGGGATAGCATTATTGAAAATTCTGGCCGGTGAAACGGAAAACTTTTCGATAGAATCGAGAATGAAAAAATGAGCCCGTCCTTTGGAAGCCTCGCTTAATAAATTTACAGCTGTAAAAGCTTCTACTTCCGATTGAACCACATAGTAATTCATATAAGGTTCCAGATAGTTTTCTATTGTTACCCTGTATTTATCTTCAGTAGTTAAGATGTCAGATAATAATGGAGCTGTTTTCCCCCAGTTTTTTTGTTTTTTAAGAAATCGAATTGCTTCTGGGTACCCTTCCAGATTGTCAACCAGTGATTTGGTAAGATTGTATTCGTTTTGTTTTGAGTCTACGACACGGTTTGTCGAAGTCATTTCTTCCCTGATTGCTTCGATTGTTTTCTCTGAGGATTCTAATCTTTCCTGTAGTTTATTTTCATTATTTTTGATTAGCTCAAGACTCTTTTTTTTCTTATTTAGCTCGCCTGAAATTTTTTTAATCTTTTTATCAAATTCGACCAGGCTTTCTGATTGTTCAGTAGTATCACTGGTGGTTTTATCTAACTCAATTTTGAGTGTGCTAAGTTGAATTTCTTTAATTTCAAGTGATTTGTTTAGCTGGAAAACTTCCTCACGTTTAATTTTGTAAACACTATCCATAGCGTCTACCTCATCCTGGATATTAATTGTTCTTTCTTTTTCTTCGAGGTGTTCTTCTTTTAGATTATTTAATTTAGAATCTATATCTCCTAATGCCTTTTCTGCTGATAATTTTTCCTGCTTTAAACTTTGAATACTAAACGATGATCTTTCATTACTTTTTTTGTCCTGGTTTATTTGCTCCCTTAGGTTATCACTTTTATCGTTCAGGTATTTGAGTTTTTCACTTTTAATTTTTTTTTCACTTTCAAATTGCCTGATCTTTCCAACAAATTCGTTAAGTCCTTTTTGCTTTGTGGCTAAATTCTTTTCTTTATCAATTAATTCTTTTTTAGCCTTTTCAATTTCAGCATCCTTTTCTGCTAATAGTTTCGTTAATACTGTTTTTTTATCATTTTCGGCATTTATTTGATCTCGAATTGATTCAAATTGTTCAGTATGTGATTCAACCGTTTTCCTGGCATGTTGTATGCTTTGATTTTTATATTCTTCTTTAATTTTAAAATAATTACGAGCTGTCCGGGCTTGGCGTTCAAGTGATCGCATATTTTTCTGAATCTCATATAAGAGATCTTCCACTCTTTCCAGATCTAAATCAGTTGCATCAAGTTTTCTTAAAGTTTCCTTTTTGCGTATCCTGAATTTTGATATTCCGGCAGCCTCCTCAAATAAATGTCTCCTACTGTTATCTTTGTCGTTTAGAATTTCGTCAATCATTGCCAACTCAATGATAGCATAACTGTGGGAAGCAATTCCAGTATCTAAAAATAGGTTTGTAATATCTTTCAGCCTGCAGGGCACATTGTTTAAAAGGTATTCACTATCACCCGATCTGTAATATCTTCTGGTTATTGTAACCGTTGAATACTCAATAGGGAGGACATTTTTTGTATTTTCAAAAGTGATTGAGGCCTCTGCCATCTGAAGGGCCTTTCTTTTCTTGGTTCCATTGAAGATGATGTTTTCCATCTTTTCGGAACGAAGTGTTTTTATCTTCTGCTCACCCAATACCCACCTGATCGCATCTACTATATTAGATTTGCCACAACCATTTGGACCTACTATTCCCGTAATTCCTTTATTGAAATTGATTGTAATTTTATCACCGAAACTTTTAAATCCTTTTATTTCAAGTTTAGTTAATTCCATCTGGTACTTTTGCTCATAATTAATATATTGAAGGCAAATATAAAATTATTTCTTAGATTTGTAATACCATGGAGGATCTTCAAATATACATTTATATTGCGCTTGCTGCAATTTATTTTTTAAGTCGTGCTTTTAAAGGTAAAAAATCGAAACAATCTCCTGGGAAATTACCAGATTCTGATCAATATAATGACCAGCCTGAAGATCAATCACAAAGGGAACGCCCAATATCCTTCGAAGATTTATTAAGAGAATTCAGTGGACAGAAGGAAAAAAGGGAATTGGAAAAATATGAGGAAGCTGATGTTGAAGAGATAATTGATTATGAGGAGGAAATTGTGCCGGAAGAAATTAAGCAGCCTTCATATGCCGCCTACAATGATCCCGGATACGGTAAATATGCTGAAACCTCTCAGGAAAAAAATAAATATAAAACTCTTTCTGAGGAGATTGAAATAGAGGAATTAAACAAAGAAAGATTTATTGAGTATAAAAGGGATGAGAATACGAGTTCAAACAATGCATCAAGAATCAGAAAATTTTTACAAGACAAAGATTCTATAAAAGATGCTATAATATTGAAGGAAGTACTTGATAGAAAATATTTTTAATAAAATTCTGGTAAAATATTTTAAGTTTTACATTTTATTTGTTCTCTTTGTATAAAATTTTTATTCGTTGAAATATTTAAGTATTCATATCATATCTGGCATCAGTTTTTTCAGGCCTTTGGGCCTTTAATATCTTCTTTCCGTCTATGCGACGGTACTACTCATTTTATCCTAAATTCAATCACTAAAAAAAAGGCATGTTATTATGCTTAGATTTAAAATATATATTACAAGTCAACATCATTTAAAGTATTCAAAGGAAATATGTAATGCGATTGAGGAATCTGCTCTTGAAAGAGGGACTGGTATTGCTAAAAGGCCCGAAGAATATATCCAGAAGAAAATCGAAAATGGCAATGCAGTAATATGTCTGGATCGGAATGGAAGGTTCGCAGGATTCTGTTATATTGAAAAATGGAGTAGTGCAAATTATGTGGCAAATTCAGGATTAATAGTACATAAAGATTTTAGAAAGATGGGCCTCTCAAAAAATATTAAGAAGAAGGCATTTGACTTATCCAGAAAATTGTATCCGAATGCCAAGTTATTTGGACTAACAACCAATTTAGCGGTAATGCACATAAACTCTGAACTAGGCTATCGTCCTGTTACTTTCTCAGAATTAACCCAGGATGATCAGTTCTGGTACGGCTGTAGCAGCTGTATAAACTATGATATCCTGAATCGAATGGACAGGGTACATTGCTTGTGTACCGGAATGTTGTTTGATCCTCAAAAAAAACTTTCTAACGGGAAAAAATTAAAAGAAAAAGGCTTGAAAATATATGAGCGGTGGCTTAGATTTAAGAAATATGTATTGTTAAAAGGATTTCAGATAACTTCGAAAAAATAGAATTTTTTAATCTTAATAAATCATGAAAAATAAAAAAGTAGTTCTTGCTTATAGTGGAGGATTAGATACATCCTATTGTGTTAAATATTTATCCAAAGAAAAACAACTGGATGTTATAACTGTAACCGTTAATACCGGAGGATTCAAAGATCATGAGTTAGAGGATATAGGGGAAAAGGCTCTGTCAATGGGGGCCAAACAGCATTTTGTGATTAATGCTACGAGGGAATATTATGATGGCTGCATTAAATATCTTGTCTTTGGAAATGTTTTAAAGCATGGGACGTATCCGCTTTCCGTAAGTTCTGAACGTATTTTTCAAGCAAAACTGATAGCGGCAAAAGCTCTTGAGTTAAAAGCGGATTTTGTTGCTCATGGTAGTACAGGAGCAGGTAATGACCAGGTTAGATTTGACCTTGTTTTTAGAATAATGATACCTGAGATTCCAATAATTACCCCGATTCGGGAAATGAACCTTTCCAGACAACAGGAAATAGACTATCTTAAAAAACATGAAGTGGCTCTGGATTGGGAGAAAGCAAAATATTCTATTAATAAAGGGCTTTGGGGAACTTCCGTAGGAGGTAAGGAAACTTTAACTTCAGATGATTTTCTTCCAGGTTCAGCATTTCCAAATCAACTAGAAACTGAATCCATCGAGAATATTGAGCTAATATTTGAGAAGGGTGAAATAATAGGATTTAATGAAATAATATATGATGATCCGCTTCATGCTTTGGTAGAACTTGAAAAATATATTGAACCTTGGGCACTTGGACGAGATATACATGTGGGAGATACTGTGATCGGAATAAAAGGCAGAATTGGATTTGAAGCTGGCCTTCCCCTGCTAGTTATCAAAGCACATCAACATCTGGAAAAACATACGCTTACTAAATGGCAGATCTATTGGAAGGATCAAATGGCAAACTGGTATGGTATGATGATCCATGAAGGACAGTATATTGATCCTTTGGCCAGAAATATCGAGAAATTCATGGAAGACACACAACAATTTGTTACGGGTAAGGTATCTGTAAGACTTGCACCATATCGCTTCCAGGTATTGGGCGCAAAATCAGATCATGATCTTATGTCGTCTGAATTCGGTGCATATGGAGAAGTAAATCTTGCCTGGTCAGGTGATGATGTAAAAGGATTTACTAAAATCCTGGCGAATCAAACAATGATATATAATAAGGTAAATAAAATTGATGAGTAAAATTAAAGTTGGAATAATTGGAGCGGCAGGATATACTGCTGGTGAGTTGATCCGGATATTAATTCATCATCCCCATATAGAGATTTCATATATTCAAAGTGATAGTAGTTCAGGGAAGCCTATTGGTTCTGTACATCAGGATTTGTTTTACGTGGAGGGATTGAATTTTACTAATAGCGTTGCTGATGATGTGGATGTAATATTTTTATGTAAAGGTCATGGTGAATCAGTGAATTCACTGAACTTGCTGGATATAGATATGAACACTAAGATAATTGACCTGAGTCAGGATTTCCGATTGAGCAATTCGCATCCTGAAATATTTGAAAAATATGGCCCGTTTATATATGGTTTACCTGAATTAAATAAATCTTCAATTGTTAATGCAAAAAACATTGCTAATCCAGGCTGTTTTGCCACTTGTATTCAATTGGGCCTGCTTCCAATTGCTGCCAATAAAATACTAAATTCAGATGTTCAAATTAGTGCAATTACAGGATCAACCGGTGCTGGCCAAAAACTGTCTGTAACATCGCATTTTAGCTGGAGAAATAATAATATATCAGTATATAAACCATTTCAGCATCAGCATTTAAAAGAAATCAAGCAAAGCCTGGTGCAATTGGATCCGGCTTTTAGTCACGATTTGAATTTTATTCCATATCGCGGTAATTTCACACGAGGGATAATTGCATCAATGTATTTAAAAACTTCTACGAGCCTGATTGAAGCAGCCGATATGTATAATGATTATTATTCTTCATCACCGTTTGTTAAAATAAGTACTGATAATGTCAACTTAAAACAGGTCGTTAATACAAATTACTGCCAACTACACTTGGAAAAATCTGGAGACTATCTGTTGATAGTAAGTACAATAGACAATTTAATTAAGGGAGCCTCCGGCCAGGCTGTTCAAAATATGAATCTTTTATTTGGGTTTGAAGAGTCTGAAGGTCTCAATCTTAAAGGTATAGCCTTTTAATATTATGAAAAATTTCACTTCGGTATACGATGTAAAAGATCTGGCAGAACTTGTTCAGAAAACCTTATTAATTAAGGATAAAGTCTTGTGTGAGCCCAAAAAGGGATTGAATAAGACATTGGGACTGATTTTTATGAATCCAAGTCTGAGAACCAGATTAAGTACTCAAAAAGCAGCTCAGAATCTGGGAATGAAAGTCATAGTAATGAATTTTGGAAGTGAGGGATGGGCACTTGAAACGAGTGATGGAGTCATTATGGATGGTGATAAAGCTGAACATATAAAGGAAGCTACAGCAGTTGTTGGTCAGTATTGTGATATAATTGGTATTCGGTCATTTCCTGCTCTTCAAAATCGAGAAAAAGATTACAGTGAAGAAATATTAAACAGTTTTATAAAGTATTCTGGCAAACCTATTGTCAGCCTTGAATCTGCCACACGACATCCATTGCAGTCATTAGCAGATATTGTGACAATAGAAAAAAACAAATCGCATGAGAAGCCAAAAGTAGTTATGTCATGGGCCCCACATCCCCGGGCTTTACCACAATCAGTTCCAAATTCGTTTTTAGAATGGACTTCAAGGATGGATTATGATTTGGTAATTACGCATCCTGAAGGTTACGAGTTATCACCTGAATTCATGAAGGGTGTACAGGTAGAATATGATCAGGACAAGGCTCTAGAGGGATCTGATTTCGTATATGTTAAAAATTGGTCCTCCTATAAGCATTATGGTAAAATCCTGAGCCAGGATAAAAGTTGGATGATATCGCAAAAGAAATTAAGAAATTCCAATAATGCTAAGGTCATGCATTGTCTTCCGGCAAGACGTAATGTTGTCATTTCTGATGATATTCTGGACAGCAATATAAGTCTGGTTATAGAGGAGGCAGGCAATCGGGAATTCGCTGCCCAGGCAGCTTTAAGTAAACTTTTGGATTATAATAAATAGTGGAGAAAATACTCATCTTTAAAATTGGAGGTAAGGTTATTGACGATTTCATGCATCTTGAAAAATTCCTTAAGGATTTTGCCGAAATTGATACGAGAAAATTATTGATACATGGTGGAGGTAAATGGGTAAGTGCTATGAGTGACCGTCTTGGGATTGAAGTAAAGATGATAGATGGAAGACGTATTACAGATAAGGATACACTTGAAGTGGTTAAAATGATGCTTCCCGGAGTTGCAAATAAAAATATTGTGTCTCTATTACAAAAGCACCAATGCAATGCATTGGGTTTGACAGGAGCGGACGGGAACCTGATTAAATCAATAAAAAGACCCATAAAGGAGGGTAGAGATTTTGGCTATGTTGGAGATGTAACTGAAGTTAATGTTAATCAACTTGACATAATTATAAAGGCTGGCTTTGTTCCTGTATTCACAGCCCTAACTCATGATGGAGAAGGACAATTGCTTAATACTAATGCAGATACGATAGCATCTTCGCTGGCTATCGGTTTGTCATCTGTATATGAAGTGGATCTGTTTTACTGTTTAGAAAAAGCTGGCGTTCTCAAAGATGTTTCAAATGAGCATTCTATAATAAAAAGCATCAATTCTGAAGTCTATGAAGGCTTGAAAGAAAGCGGAATTATTCATTCTGGTATGATCCCCAAGATAGATAATGCGTTTGATGCAATTAAAAAGGGTGTTTCAAAAGTGCATATATGTCATTATAATGATGTTGAACGCATCCCTAAAGGGAATTTAGATATTGGTACCGTAATCTCAGGATAAATGAAAACGGGCATAGAACAAATAATCAATTTGTTGAAAGATTTTATTAAAATTCCCTCTTTTAGTAAACAAGAAGAGGGAACAGCAGACATTTTATTTGATTTTTTTAAAAATAATCAAATTGAATCAAATAGAATTAAAAATAATATATGGGCATACAACAGGCATTTTGATCCAGAGAAAAAAACCATACTTTTAAATTCTCACCATGATACGGTTAAAGATGGTTCCGGCTGGACATTGGATCCTTTTGAACCTGTTGAAAGGAATGGTAAGATATACGGTCTAGGGAGCAATGATGCCGGTGCTTCATTGGTGAGTTTATTAGCTGCTTTTTTGCATTATTATGATTTAAAAGGCCTCAATTATAACCTGGTATTCCTGGCTTCAGCAGAAGAGGAGATTTCTGGTAAAAATGGAATAGAACTAGCCTTGACCAAAATTGGAAACATAGATTTTGGAATTGTTGGTGAACCTACTAAGATGGATATGGCTATCACTGAAAAGGGATTAATGGTTTTGGATTGTGTTGCAATGGGGGAATCAGGTCATTCAGCCAGGGAAGAAGGGAAAAATGCCATTTATGTGGCTGTTGAGGATATTGATTGGATTCGAAACTTTAATTTTCCAAAAATTTCTAAGACTTTAGGTCTGGTAAAAATGACGGTGACATTAATAGATGCTGGATCTCAACATAATGTTGTTCCTGATCTCTGCAAATTTGTAATTGATGTTCGTAGTACTGATTGTTATAAAAATGAAGAGATTTTAAAAATCATTAAAGGTCATATTGGAAGTAAGGTCAGTGCAAGATCAACACGGTTACAAGCTACTGGAATTTCACAGGAACATATTCTTATAAAAGCAGCCAGGAATCTTGGAATTACAACTTTTGGATCAGTAACGTTATCCGATCAGGCATTAATGCCTTTTCCTACTGTAAAAATGGGTCCTGGAGATTCTTCCAGATCTCATTCTGCTAATGAATACATTTATACAGATGAAATTGAAGAAGGGATTAATATATATATACAATTGCTCCATTCTATTCTGATATCCGTACACTAAATCAATAAATATTTCTAATGAAAATTTGGCAAAAAAATTACGATATAGACAAGTCAATTGAACAATTTACAGTTGGAAAAGATCGGTTGCTTGATTTGCGATTAGCCTGGTTTGATGTTATTGGTTCTATAGCACATATAAGAATGTTACATGATATCAAATTGATTTCCAGTGATGAACTTGAAATATTACTTAAGGAATTAAAATTGATCCTGTCAGACATTGAGAATGGGAATTTTAAAATTGAAGATGATGTAGAGGATGTTCACTCTCAGATTGAAATATTGTTAACGCGATCAGTAGGGAATACAGGAAAAAAAATACACAGTGGACGAAGTAGAAATGATCAGGTTCTGGTTGATTTAAAACTCTTTATGAGGAGTGAGATTGAGGAAATAGTTACTCTGTCACAAAACCTGTTTAATCGCCTGATCAATTTAAGTAATATTTATAAAGATGTGTTAATGCCAGGCTACACTCATTTCCAGATTGCAATGCCCTCGTCTTTTGGATTATGGTTTGGCGCATACGCTGAAAGCCTTGTTGATGATTTGATTTTAATCCAATCAGCTTTTAATATAATAAACCAGAATCCTTTAGGGTCGGCTGCAGGGTATGGTACATCATTTCCTCTTAAGCGTCAATTGACCACAGATCTTTTAGGTTTTGATTCCATGAATTATAATGTGATATATGCTCAAATGGGAAGGGGCAAAGCAGAAAAAATTCTGGCATTATCACTATCCGGCGTTGCAGACACATTAGGGAAATTGGCTGCAGATGTTTGCTTATATATGGGGCAGAATTTTGGCTTTATCAGTTTCCCTGATGAATATACTACAGGATCCAGTATAATGCCCCATAAGAAAAATCCGGATGTTTTTGAATTGATTCGAGGGAAATGTAATAAAGTGAAATCAATTACAAATGAAATCAATCAGATTACCGGTAATTTACCATCGGGATATCATCGTGAAATGCAATTACTGAAAGAAAGTCTGTTTGAAGGGATTGATATTATTAAAGATTGTCTTGTGATGACCGAGTTTATGATAAAAAGTATTATCATAAACGATCAAATCATGGATGATGATAGGTACAAGTACATGTTCAGTGTAGAAGCGGTTAATGATCTTGTTTTAGGAGGAATGTCTTTCCGTGATGCTTATGGCAAAGTAGCAGAGATGATTGCAAATGGAACCTTTAAACCCTCTGATGAAATTAATCATACCCATGAAGGTAGTATTGGAAATTTATGTAATGAAAAAATCGTAGAGAAAATGGTTCCATTAACTGATTATTTTAAAGCAAAGTTTGAAAATATCAAATCAGTCTTTGATCAATTAATAAATTTCTGACATTATTTTTTTATAGTACTTTCGCGCAAATAAAATATTTAGATTTTCACAAATTCTACTCGTCGGTTTTCGGCCTTGCCCTCAGCAGTTTCATTTGAAGAAATTGATTCTGTTTCACCCAATCCTTTATAACTCAACCTGTCTGGGCTTATACCCAATGAGATTAATTTATCCATAACGGTTTTGGCTCTTTCTTCGGATAATGTTTGATTAAACGCAGCATCACCATCGCTATCTGTGTGACCGTCCACACTGAATTTGAGGTCAGGATATTTTTCCATCAATTCATAGATCTCATTTATAATGCCCATTGATTCGGGTTTTAGAGTTGACTTGTTCACATCAAATCGAATGCCATTTGCAATGATCTTACCATCTTCCATAATTCGATCATAATATTTCACGCCTCCTTCTGCAATTCGAACATTTTTTATATAGAATATGTTATCATTATTTGCATGATAGGTATAAAGAGTCAAACCTTTTGGATCAAAATCAATTCTTGGGATATTCAATAATCTTGTCTCATCCATATAAGCTTTTAATTTGCCATTGGTATACGCTATTGCCACATGCATCCAGCGAGATTTTTCTATATTTTCATCTGGCAACCTGCTTTTAGACTGAGCCATTTCCATCTCATTATAATGAATTTTTATAGCTGTATGTCCAGTAGGACTACCAGATTCCTGATTTTTTCTGTCATATAGATGAGTTTCAAAGGTCCCACTACCAGGATAAAACAGATCAAATTCTATTGTAAAAATATCAGGAAGATAATCTGCAAGTGGATCTTTGAAATATGGAATGATAGCAGGATGACCATCCCGTAACATTATGACCATATCAGATCCATATTCGGCAATTTCTACATTACCGGCATATAAATCCCACCTTGAAGGAAATTCTCCATTCTCTTCAATCAGCAAATCATCTTCAAAAATGATTTGATCACCTGGCACGAAATCATATTTTGCCCATTTAAGTTCAGCTTTTTCTTCTGTGGTAGTTGCTGAACTTTCAGAAACACTTTCATTTTGGTTGTCTGCTACCTCCTCCGATTCGGTAGGGTCCGTATTTTCAGTGCCTTTATCTTTACTTTTTTTCTTTTTTCCAAACAAGCTGTTTATCCCTTCATCAACAGCATCGTCAGTTTTTCTTCTTAAAGTATTTTTTAATTGAGCTTCGCAAAAAATTGGAATGAGAAAAATTAGCAGGATAGAAAAGATTGGTATTTTTTTCATGGTTTAAAAAATTTAAGTCTTACTAAAGATAACATAATTTATGCAAAAAAAATTTCCAGTATTCAACCTTTTATTTGAATTTTTATGCATCCAATACTATTGATTTATGTTGATTTTGATTATAACTTTATACAGAACGAAAAATAGTTGATCATGATAGTCACATTTGTACATATTTGGGTTAAAGATGAACATATTGAAGAATTTAAACTTGCTTCAATTGCTAACCATAAAGAATCCATAAAGGAAGCCGGGAACTTACGCTTTGATATTTTGTGTGATGGAAAAGATCCTTCAAAATTTGTGTTTTATGAGGCGTACGAATCAGAAGCTGCTATTGCTGAGCATAAACTTACTTCTCATTACAATATTTGGAGGGAAACGGTAGGCAATTGGATGAAACAGCCAAGACAAGGCATAAAACATCAGGTCTTAGCTCCCTTAGATAAAAAATTATGGTAGCTGATTTTGGTTTTTCATCGGCTCCAGCAATTGTTTTTGGAAAAGGTAAGATTGATGAGTTAAGATCCAGAATATTAAGGTATGGGCATAATGTACTTCTGGTAACAGGTTCCAGTTCTTTTTATAATAAAGACAATTGGGAACGACTAATCAGAAACCTGGAAATTTCAGAAATTCAACACCAACATTGGATAATATCAGAAGAGCCCTCTCCCGAAATGATCGATGACTGTGTTGGAAAATTTCAGAATTTTAATCCTGAAGTTATAGTAGGTATCGGCGGAGGCAGTGTTTTGGATGCTGGTAAAGCTATTTCAGCAATGTGGAGTTTAAACGAATCTGTTATTTGCTATCTTGAAGGGGTGGGAGATGGGAGAAATCATGATGGAAAAAAGATCCCCTTCATTGCTGTCCCAACCACTTCAGGTACCGGAAGTGAAGCAACTAAGAACGCGGTGATCAGCAAAGTTGGTCCTGATGGATTTAAAAAATCACTCAGACATAATAATTTTATTCCTGATTTAGCCATCATAGATCCTGAATTGATGATTAGCTGCCCGGTAGAAATTACGGCCTGGAGCGGAATGGATGCCTTTACTCAATTACTGGAAAGTTATATTTCGACCAGTTCTAATCCGTTGACTGATGGAATAGCATTTTCAGGAATGGAAATGGTATCGAAATATTTGATCAGTGCTGTAGAAGATGGAAGCAATTTAGGTGCGAGATCAGGTATGGCTTATGCCGCACTCTCTTCAGGGATTACTTTAGCCAATGCAGGTTTGGGAACTATTCATGGCTTTGCAAGTTCTATTGGGGCCAGATTTAAGATCTCACATGGCTTAATTTGTGGAAAATTGATGGGAGTGTCTAACGAAGCAACCTTAAACAAATTATTAAAAGAGGATCCTTCTAATATAGCAATTAAAAAATATGCAAAAAATTGGCAGGTTATTTTATGGTTCTTCTGAAATGGATGATGTTTTTTATGCAGAATTTCTAATAAATAAAATACATGATCTTGATCTAAAATTTAATTTACCTAAACTTTCCCGGAAAGGATTTGACGCTAGGTATATTGAAGCGGTAGTATCTGATACATCAAATAAGAATAATCCAGTAAAGTTTTCCAAGAGTGAGTTGATCTTGATACTTGAAAAAAGCATGTAGGAAAGTATGTAAATTGTAGATTATCCTTTCAGTAAATCAACTAAAAGTTTCCCATTTTATTTTTTAATATCGGTATATAAATACTTCATAAAGAATAAAAATGGGAAACCTAAAGCTTGATAACTTTGAATATTATATTGACAGAATTAGAAGCCAAACGTGTGGATTAATTTTCGCTACCCAAATTATAAGTAATTGGTATAATCATTCTGACGTTAACTTTTTTCCCATCTTGCCTTCCAGGTTGCCATTCAGGACTATTACTAACAATTTTAACGGCTTCTGTATCACACAATTCTTGGATACCTCTTATACATTTTACATTGGTTATCTTTCCTTCTTTTGTAACTATAAACTGAATATACACCTTACCTTCGATTCTGGCTTTTCTGGCTTCCTCGGGATAAATCAGATTTCCAGCAATGTATTTATAAAATGCTGTCAAGCCTCCAATAGGTTCTGGAACATCATCTACAATTGTAAATATTTCCTCTCCTTCAATGTCTATTTCAACTTCATGATCAGCATCAACGTCTGTATCTATATCAACATCATGGACCGGATCAATTTCTATAATTTCCTTATCTACTTTACCCATAATAGCATAAATAGATTCGTCTTCTAATGATATTGAGTAAGTTTCAAAAGAATACTTTTTTCGTATATCATTGAAATTGAAATCAGCAGCTTTTCCACTTAATCCTTTTACTACAAGAAATTCAACTGAAGGATGTTCCGATT
>PVMS01107227.1_pt1 | contig 14220 bp, 14 predicted proteins | sample 1853461 | NCBI WGS metagenome assembly PVMS01 (sample SAMN08582032, study PRJNA380276) | Marine sediment metagenome, whole genome shotgun sequencing project. | isolation source: ocean sediment barecode stripped | collected 2017 | reverse complement strand
CTTTAAGTTCAATTTTGGCAATAGGAGGTATTTGCCACCATGTCTTTCCGGTAGCCCAAATTCCAGCTGCATCAGTGCGTACAACCGGAGTACCAAGGCATCCAATTCCACCTTACATATTGGAGTGACTATCCGACGCAACCGCCATTTCACCGGGGAAAGCATGCCCTTCCTCTAACATTATCTGATGCAGCTGGAATTTGGGCTACCGGAAAGACATGGTGGCAAATACCTCCTATTGCCAAAATTGAACTTAAAGGTAAATTATTACATGGTGTAACCGGTAAAGATTTGATCATTACTTTAGCAGGTCACTTTAATAAAGACGAGATATTAAACCATGCGTTAGAATTTTCCGGTGATGGAGTTCAATCTTTAAGTATAGATGACCGATTGACAATTTCTAACATGACAACAGAATGGGGCGCACTAGTTGGTATATTCCCGATTGATGATACTGTATATAATTGGTTAATTCAAAGGGCGAACACAATTGAGGGAAGGGGGTTGGAAGGTGTGCCATCAGATGTTGATGGTGGTGATAGGAAGACCCATCCAAGAATTAATAAAAATAGAATTGTAGCATTACAAAATGAAGATTTAATGAGTGATAAAGGTGCATATTACTCAAAAGTATTAACAATAGATTTAAGCACGGTTAGACCACAGGTTGCTGGTCCTGATAATGTTAAAACAAAAACAAATATATCTGAAATAGAGAAACAGGATATTATAATTAATAAGGCCTACTTAGTATCCTGCGTAAATAGTAGGGTCAGTGATTTGACAGAAGCAGCTAAAGTGATAAAAGGTAAAAAAGTAGCTGAAGGCGTAGAATTTTACATTGCTGCGGCGTCAACAGAAGTTCAGGCCGAAAGCGAGCGAAGAGGAGATTGGCAAATTTTATTGAACGCCGGGGCGATTGAAATTCCACCGGGGTGTGGTCCTTGCATTGGTTTGGGGGTTGGATTACTAAAAGATGGCGAAGTTGGAATTTCTGCGACTAATCGAAATTTCAAAGGGCGTATGGGGAGTAGGGAAGCAAAGGTATATTTAGCTTCACCTGCTGTGGTTGCAGCTTCGGCTGTGGCGGGGAAAATCTGTGGTACTAAGAAATACGATTCGATAATGTTAAATAGTACGCTTCAGATTTCTGCGAAACGAAAAAAAGAAAAAACCATTGTTAAGTTATTAAAAGGTTTCTCGAAACAAATACAAGGCGAAGCTATTTACTGTCCACAAGATAATTTAAATACAGATGGTATTTTCGCTGGTAAATATACTTATATCGATAATTTCACTCCTGAACAACAAGCTGAAGTTGTAATGGGAAATTATGATCCAGAGTTTAGCAAGATAGCTGAAACTGGGGATATTTTAGTTGGCGGTTATAATTTTGGAACGGGAAGTTCTCGAGAACAAGCAGCAACAGCATTAAAATATCGAGGAATTCAATTGGTTATAGCTGGGTCATTCAGCCAAACCTATAAAAGGAATGCAATTAATAACGGATTTATTGTAATTGAAGCGCCGGAACTCGTTAATTATTTTAAAGAAAAGTTTAAGTTGGAAGTTGAATCTAGTACATTGACAATCCGTACAAAAATTGAATTAAAAATCGATTTTGAGAATTCAGTAATGATTGCCAATAATAAAGAATATCAAATTGATCCAATCGGATCAGCCGCTCAAGAATTAGTAATTGAAGAAGGTTTAGAGAATTGGGTAAAAAATAGATTACATTAAAAATAATTCAGAAAATTATAGGAGTGTAAATGTCAAAGCGAACAATTGTAGCATTACCCGGAGATGGAATTGGTAAAACAGTTTTAGATGAAGCAATTCGCGTTCTTGATGCTGCAGGTTTTGAGGCAAATTATGTAGAAGGAGATATTGGATGGGAATATTGGTGTAGCGAAGGTAATCCTTTACCACAAAGAACCATTGATCTCTTATCTGAGCATAAGATTGGTTTATTTGGTGCAATAACGTCTAAACCAAAGGATGACGCATTTAATGAATTAAAACCTGAATTACAGGAAAAGGGTTTAGTTTATTCAAGTCCGATTGTTGGATTAAGGCAGCATTTCGGTTTAGATATTTGTCTTCGTCCTTGCCGTACTTATACAGGTAATCCGCTCAATTTTATTAGGAGAGGTCAGGTAAATAATATCGATGAACCGGAAGTCGATGTTGCAATTTTCCGCCAAAATACTGAAGGATTATATGGCGGAGTTGAATGGAGTAATCCGCCAAAGCAAGTATATGACGCTCTTATGACCCATCCAAAATTTGTACAAAATTTTGGCGATACTCCTGTTGAAGAAATATCGGTTTCAACAAGAATATTTACTAAGAAAGCCACGGAAAGAATTTTACGCGCCGCATTTGTGCATGCCAAGAAATATGGGTATAAATCGGTAACTGTTTGTGAAAAACCAAATGTTATCAGAGAAACATCCGGAATGATGTATAAAATGGCTCAGCAAATTCAAAAAACTGATTTTCCTGAAATTGAATTATGGAACACAAATATTGATGCACAAATGATGTGGTTGACAAAAAATCCCGAAAATTATGGTGTAATTGTCGCGGGCAACATGTTCGGTGATATTGTTTCTGATGGATTTGCCGGACTTATTGGCGGATTGGGATTTGCATGTAGCGCACAGTATAATCCTGAAACCGGGATTGGTGTTTTTGAACCAACGCACGGCAGTGCTCCCAAATATGCTAATTACCCAATTTCTATAGTTAACCCGATTGCTATGATTGAATCTGCTTGTATGATGCTTGATTTTATTGATGAACAAGATATCGCAACAAAGATAAGAAAAGCGGTCGCTGATGTTATAAAGGAAGGTAAAGTACGAACCTATGATATGGCTAAGATGACAGGTCGTGCAGATGTAGTGAAAAAAGGAGCGGCATCGACAACTCAAATGACAGATGCAATAATAGCCAAGCTATAGGATAAAAAATGGATAAATCTATCTCAAGACAGATTGCTGAATTTGCAGTTAATCTTAAATATGAAGACCTTCCAATTGAAGTAATTAATGAAGTAAAACGATATTTATATGATTCAATTGGCTGTGCAATTGGGAGTGTAAATACTAAAGATGTAAACGCCATCAGGGATATTTATAAAGAAATGGGCGGTGCTCAAGAGGCGACAACTTTTGTGTTTGGAGACAAATTGCCGGCAGTTAATGCGACTTTGATCAATTCGTTAATGATTAGAGCATTAGATTTTAATGATATTTATTGGAAAGAGGACCCAAGTCATCCATCTGATATTATTCCGGCAGCTTTGACTGTTGCTGAAAAAGTAAACGCATCTATGAAAGATGTAATTGTGGCAATAGTATTAGCTTATGAATTTGAGCAACGATTGTGCCTGTTTGCCAAACCTGGTGTCCGTGAACGAAAATGGCATCATGCTACGCTTACCCAGTTTGTATCGCCAATTGTGGCGGGAAAAATATTGGGATTGACCGTAAACCAAATGGTAAACGCAATTGGAATTTCCGGTTGTCATAATCACACAATTGGTTGTCCGACAGCAGGCGTGTTAACAATGATGAAAAACACGGTTGATCCGATGGCTGTACAATCAGGAGTTTTTGCGGCATTGATGGCTCAAAAAGGATATAGCGGTACTGAAAAAGTATTTGAAGGTAAAGAAGGATTTATGGACGCATTTATTGGTTGGAATGCAAAAGAAGAGAAATTAAATCCTACAGATATGGAAGGGCGTGATGGCGCATCCGCTTGGGGATGGGATGTTAATGAATTGGTTGGCAATTTAGGCAAGGATTATAAAATATTAGAATGCAGCATGAAAGCATTTCCAACGGAAGCTCTAACACATACTCATATATCTTGCGTATTGAAAATTATGGTTAATAATAATTTAGAATATTCGGATATTAAAGAAGTTAAGGTAACTGCATTCGCGCAGGCTTATGATATATTATTTGATCCTACAAAATATCGTCCGGGGTCTAGAGAAACAGCTGATCATTCACTTCCGTATTGTTTAGCAGCTGCAATGGTGGATAAAAAAATTACTACGGAGTCATTCTCGGATGAGAACTTAAATGATCCAATGATATATGAAGTGATTGATAAAATTAAAGGAGAACCTTCAATAGAATTTGAAAAGATGTTTCCAGCTAAACAACCATCAAAAGTTGTTATTACTACAAAAGATGACAAGCAGTATTCTGAGTATCTTGAATATCCTAAAGGTGATCCTCGAGAACCTATGACAATGGAAGATTTGGAAAATAAATTTAATTCATTAGCTTCTGATAAGTTTAATGATTCTAAATTGTTAGAATTGAAGGAATTAATTTTTAATTGTGATGAGCACTCTGCTCGAGACTTCATGAATAAATTAGTATTAAAATGAAATATATCGGTCCCGACTTTTACAATATTACTAATCTCCTCACAGAAGAGGAGTTAGCAATACAAAAGACAGCTCACGATTTTGTAAAAAATGAATTTATGCCTATTATTCAGGAGCATTTTAGTGAAGGGACTTTTCCTACAAATATAATACAAAGATTGGGTGAAATAGGCGTTTATGGACCCACTTTTCCAGAGGAATATGGCGGAGCTGGGATTAGCAATGTTGCCTACGGACTATTACTGCAAGAACTTGAAAGAGGTGATTCAGGATTACGTTCTTTCGCGAGTGTCCAAGGTGGTTTAGTGATGTATCCGATTTTAGAATATGGTTCGGAAGAACAGAAGAAACAATGGTTGCCTAAGCTAGCTCGGGGAGAAATTGTCGGATGTTTTGGATTAACCGAACCAGAGTTTGGTTCCAATCCCGGTGGAATGATTACTCGTGTAAAAAAAGATGGCAAAAATTGGGTAATCAATGGGAGTAAAATGTGGATTACCAATGGTACTATTGCAGATATTGCGATTGTTTGGGCAAAAGATGAGGATGGCATTATAAGAGGATTTATTGTTCCAAAAGATACACGTGGTTTCTCAGCACCCGAAATGCATGGAAAATTGAGTTTAAGAGCATCGGTTACGTCAGAATTAGTTTTTGATAACGTAATAGTATCAGAAAATCAAAGATTACCCAATGCTGAAGGGCTAAAAGCGCCCTTGTCCTGTCTATCGCAAGCAAGATATAGCATCGCTTGGGGAGCAATTGGAGCGGCAATTGATTGCTATGAAACTGCGTTAAATTATTCTAAAGATCGTAAGCAATTTTCTAAACCGATTGCAGGTTATCAATTGACTCAGAAAAAGTTAGTTGATATGCTGGAAGAAATTACTAAAGCTCAATTATTAGCTATTCAATTAGGCAGATTAAAGGATCAAGGGAAAGTAACATTCTCGCAAATCTCATTAGCAAAACGGAATAATGTGTCTATAGCTAGAGATATCGCACGTAGTGCGCGAGAAATACTTGGTGCCAATGGGATTACGGATGATTATCCAATAATGCGACATATCATGAATCTTGAATCGGTTTATACCTATGAGGGTACACATGAAATGCATACATTGATAGTCGGAAAAGAAATTACGGGTTTCGATGCCATCGAATAATTGGATATTATGAATTTCTTTGAATCATTAACTAACCGATTTGTTCCAGATGGGAAAGAACCAGCTAGAGTTTATCGTAGTCGTATTGGCAAATTTCAAGGATGGGTTTCTGTTTTTGTGAATGGACTTTTATTTATAATTAAATTCATTATTGGAATTATCATTGGTTCGGTTAGTTTAATAGCAGATGCTATCCATAGCCTTTCCGATATCATTTCCTCCGGTGTAGTTATTTGGGGCTTCCACGAAGCAGAAAAACCAGCTGACTCCGAGCATCCATACGGGCATGGAAGAGTGGAATATGTCGCTACATTAATAATAGCAATTTTACTAATTGTAGTGGGGCTTGAATTCGTTAAATCGTCAATTGGAAGAGTGCTGAATCCATCCCCAATATCGCCTTCGTGGTGGATGATTATAATAATATTAGTTACGGTTTTTTTAAATGAGTTAAATGCTCGTTATGCTGAGTTTCTATCACATAAAATATCATCGGGTACCTTACATGCAGATGCTTGGCACCATCGCACAGATGCGATGTCATCACTTTTAGTAATTGTAGCAATGATTGCTGGAAAATACGGTTATGATTCAATTGATGGTTGGGCAGGTATTGGTGTGGCATTATTTGTTATATGTACAGGAGTAACAATAGCAAAAGAAGCTGTGCATGATATAATCGGCACTCCGCCGGCAGATGATGAAATAGATGATATTAAACAGGTGGTTTCAACAATTGAAGGTGTACTTGGAGTACATGATATAACGGTTCATAGCTATGGCTCGGATAAATTTGTAAGTATTCATGTGGAAATTGATGATAATATATCATCAGCTAAAGCCCATGATATTGCTGAAGAGGTTGAACAGGTAATGTTTAAAAGATTGGGCATAGAACCAACTGTTCATATTGATCCGGTTAGTGTTAATAATCCGATGATTCAAAAGGTTAATATTTATTTAGAAGATAATTGGAAAAGCGATGAACGAATTATCGGATGGCATGATATCCGAATTGTCGACACCGAAAAACATCATGTCATTTTATTTGGAATCAATACAAAACCCGGATTAACTAGAATAGAAAACATGGTAATTTGTGATGAATTAAAACAAACTATAAAAAATAAGTTTGGAAAATTTGAGATAAATATCAAAGCCTCCCCAATTCATAGATATTAATATTATTTACTGATATAATGAATTTACAAAAAATACGTTCGGAATTTCCTCACCTACAAACTGATTAAATTTATTTTGACCATGCAGCTGTATCGCCACTTAATAATCTATCTAGAAATTACTTAGAGCGCTATATAGATGCAGTACAATCGGCGCGGATCAATAACTCTGAAGAAACTCAAGAATTATTAAATAAAATCCGAAAAGATTTTTCTACATTATTACATACAACTCAGGATCGGATAGCAATTGTTAAAAATACTACCGATGGTTTAATACTATTAGCGCGTGGGTTGAGCTGGCAACCGGGAGATAATATAGTTCTTTATAGAAATGAATTTCCTTCTAACGTATATCCATGGTATGACCTAAAATATTTAGGGGTAGGAGTAAAATTTATTGATACAAAACTGGGCAGAGTTACACATGCTGACCTTGAATCAGTAGTCACAGAAAGAACTAAACTAGTTTCAGTAAGCTGGGTACAATATTCCAGTGGTTATCGGAATGATTTAAAAGAGTTAGCCAATTGGTGTCATGATAAGGAAATCCTATTTGTTGTTGATGCGATGCAAGGTCTTGGAGCTTTAGACTTAAATGTTGAAAAAACAGGTATAGATTTTTTATCCACCGGAACTGCAAAATGGTTGTTGGGTCCGCATGGAATTGGGTTTGTTTACTTGACCAAAGAATTGCAGGATAAAATAAATCCTCCGCATTTAGGATGGCATAGCCGCAGTGATATGATGAATTTTCATGATTATGATCAACCACTTAAATCAGATGCAAGTCGTTTTGAGTTTGCAACACAATTCAGTTTAGGGATTTGGGCATTTGCCGGGGCAATCGAATTATTATCAGAATCTGGTTCGGCTGAGATAGAAAACCGCATTATTGATCTTTCTGATTATTTAGTCAGCGGTTTTAATGATATCGGATTGCAAGTGATTTCTGACAGAAGCAGCCGAGCTGTAAAATCGGGAATAGTCTATGTAAGCCATCCTAATAAAAATAATAATGAAAAAATATTTAATAGACTAGATGAACTGAGAGTTTCGATATCACTAAGAAATAATAAACTGCGTATTTCACCGCATTTTTATAATACTCATACTGAAATCGATAAATTCTTGAATATTATGGAATCAATTACCAATAAGCTTTAATTGAATAATTCCCCGCTATTAAAGCAAACTTCGTTATTGTCAATAAGCATTCTCGCCTGACCTGTTGGCGAGAGTCCTTTAAATATTCCTCCGATAATTTGATTATCAACATGAAAGGTAACTGCTTGGTTTAAATGTGCGCAGCGCTTTTCCCAATCTAATAATTGTGAACGTGTAGTATTTACATTTTTTATTCTGTATTCCAAATGATTACAAATATTCGCTAATAGTTTTTCCAATTGATATTGTTTTTCACTTTCAATAAATAATGATGTAGCATTTTGCAATGCCTGCGGTAAGTCAGTTTTATGAACATTAACATTTAAGCCAATACCGATTACCATTGATTGAATTACTTCTCCACTAATTTTACTTTCGCAGAGAATCCCACCAACTTTTTTACCATTTATTAATATATCATTTGGCCATTTTAATTGTGCTTGAATATTATTTTCAATTAAACAATCGGTTATTGCTAAACCGGCGAATAATGAATAAAGATTAATTTGACTTGGTAATACATCTGGATACAGTATAATTGAAAATGTTAAACTTTTACTAGGAGTAGAACTCCATTTATTGGATTGCCTTCCACGACCTTTCAACTGATTATCAGTAATTACAACCGTTCCATCCGCGGCATTTTTTAGAATCAACTCCCATGCTTTAGTATTGGTTGAATTTAATTTTGAATAATATTGAATAGATTGACCCAATAAGAAGGTAGATAATTTTTCTTTATAAATGTTTAAGTTGAACATTATTAAAATATATAGAGGAATAAATTTAAAACAAAAAAGCCGCTGTATTAGTGAAATAAGCGGCTTTTTTGTTTTGCTAATTATTATTTATTCACACGGATCCAAATTCTTTCGTAATTGGAAAACCATACCGGGGTAAATAATTCCGCCATTACGATCGATCAATTCTTGGTTATCCATGTAGATAATTATCCAAGACAGTTCATCGCCATAAACGTTTTGTGCCATATTCCATGGGGTATCGCCGGATTCAATTGTGTAATTATAAAATTCTACTTGGCAATCCTTAGCAATTGCGGCAGCTTTTAATAATTGTAAAAAACGATACGGAAATATTTTATCGGGATTATCACCAATCATATCACGATTATGATCATAAATTTCACGCCATTTACGCCAATCGCCGTATTCATTTTTTGCAATTTTTGATAAGTAGTCATTTCTCTTGATCATATATGGTTCTTCTACCATACCGGGGATAATTGTTCCTTCACCATGGTCAACATTAAATGGTTCTACAGCAATACCTTCATCTGCAGGTGCTGTTTCCGTGATTGCAGCATCATCAGGTTTTACCTCAACCGCAGGTGCAGCTTTTTTAGCGCAAGACATCATGAAGATGATTGCAAGTAGGATTAGTATTTTTTTCATATAAACGTCCTCTATCTTTTAATGATAATATAATTTGGTAAAGTTAAAACCATTTTATAACTAAGTAGTAATCAATTATGATGATATTCGCCGAATTCTGCACGCAAAATATCAGAAATTTCACCAAGTGTGCAATTATTCTTTACACAATTGATAATTTGTGGGAATAGGTTTTGGGTAGTGCGGACCCTTTCTGATAGCAATTTTAGATTTGTTTCAACATGTTCACTATTCCTCTGTCCTTTAAATTGCTTAAGTAATTTTACTTGTTTTTTTGTTGCTTTGATATCAATTTTTAATAGTTCCGGTTTAACTGCCTCCTTCTCAATGTATTTATTTACACCAATTATAATATTTTCTTTATTATCTACTGCTTTCTGATAATCGTAGGCGCTCTTAACAATTTCGTTTTGAATCCATCCGTCTTCGATTGCTGAAACTGAACCACCCATTTCATCAATTTGGTTAATTATCTGTCGTGCTTCTGATGCTAAAGAATCAGTTAGTTCTTCAACAACATAACTTCCACCAAACGGATCGGTATAATTGGTAATTCCTGATTCATGCGCAATTATTTGTTGCGTTCTTAAAGCCAATTTGACTGATTCATCTGTTGGTAAAGCTAATGCTTCATCTTTGCTGTTAGTATGTAAAGATTGAGTCCCACCGCAAACAGCAGCCAATGCTTGAATCGTAGTCCTGACTATATTATTATCAATTTGTTGCGCTGTTAAAGTTGAGCCACCTGTTTGTGTGTGAAAACGGCAAAGTTGTGCTTTTGGATTGGTAACACCAAACCTATCTTTCATGATATTAGCCCACAAGAAACGAGCTGCCCTGAATTTGGCGATTTCTTCTAAAAATCCATTATGTGTGCAGAAGAAAAATGACAGCCGTTCTCCAAAAGCGTTGGCATCTAACCCCGTTTCTATAGCAGATTGAACATAAGCTATACCATTTGCTAATGTAAATGCAATTTCTTGTGCCGCGGTGCTACCGGCTTCGCGTATATGATAGCCGGAAATTGATATTGTATTCCACTTAGGTAAATTGTTAGCACAATAATCGAAAATATCGGTAATAAGTCTCATGGACGGTTTTGGTGGAAAAATATAAGTTCCTCTTGCAACATATTCCTTTAAAATATCATTTTGAATAGTTCCGCGTAACTTTTCTGCTGAGATATCTTGTTTTTCCGCCACGGCGATGTACATTGCCAATAAGATAATGGCAGTAGAGTTTATAGTCATCGATGTAGAAATTTTATCAAGGGGAATTTTATTAAACAACCGGTTCATATCGGCGATTGAAGATATGGGTACGCCTACTCTGCCTACTTCTCCTTCTGCCATCTGATGATCGGAGTCATAACCGATTTGAGTCGGTAGATCAAATGCGACTGAAAGACCGGTTACACCTTCGTCTAATAAATAACGATACCGTCTATTTGATTCATCGGCGGAGGTAAATCCTGCATATTGTCGCATTGTCCATAGGTGCTTTTTGTACATATCGGGATAAATCCCGCGCGTAAATGGAAATTCACCGGGTTTCGGGTACTTCATGTCAATCCTCTTTTTTATGGAACATCAATAATATCCTATGGTAAAAACTACGCAGTTTCATAATTTCGCCAAAGTTTTATTAGCTAATGAAAATATCTTTAAAAACAAAACTCGCATTTTGGTGGTGGCAGAAATTTCGGTTTAAAAAACCTGAGGACAAATTCCAAAAAATATCAACAGCGGGAAATGGGATTAGATCATTATTGATAATTCTCCCAAGAAAAAACAATCATTTGCCATTGGCTCAACATTTTTTAAAATCGTTAACATCACGAGGACAATTTAGTGCGATTAAAAAAATTATTGGTTGGGAAGAACAAAAAGATATTTTAGATGTGCAATTATTGCAACGAATTCAATTAATTTCCGAAAATGATATTAATAAGTATGGTTTATTGTACGATAAATCAATAAAAAAAATAACTAAGGGACAATTCAATGGTGTAATCAATTTAGATCCCATATTTAATCCTGTATCCTATCAGTTGGTAAGTTGGTTTAGTTCGATACCAAGAATTGGTTTTAGTTCAGAGCTTGGGAGAGATATTTATAATATTATAATTGATAGTAATAACGGAGCAATTTATATAGAACAAGGATATGAATATATACTCGAGGTGCTTGGCTTATGAGAAGAATTTACGTATATGAAAATCATGAAGTTTTAAATCTTGAACCGATTGTATTGACACGACCGGCATTTGATTTACGGTGCGGTGCATTTACCTTTTTGGAACGAATCCAAAAGTCATTCCCAGATGCGAAAATTGAATTAATTGTTAGAAATGAACTAAAACCGATAACGGAAGAATTATATCCCGGATTAACAGTAAATCCAACTCAAGTTGAAGAAGGACTTTGGATTCTTGGTAACGTATTGTGGACAAAAGAAGATATTGAAAAAATATCTAAAAAGAATTATCAATTTTATTATAATGATGGCGAATTAACAGCAGCGTACTTAAGAAAAGATATTGGTAATAATTGGTTAAAAATGGGAGGTCCCATAAAGGATAAAATCTTAGCTTGTCCAACGATTAGTGAGATTAAATCAAAAGTAATTAATTACCTTTGGGATGCAGTTAACTTAATAAATGTAGCACTCGAAGCAGATAAGGAATATTTTCAATCCACAAATTTGAATAATAAATCTTTGAAGGGTATCCATTTAATCAATGAAAATGATATTTATATTAAATCACCTGATTTGATCAATCCCGAAGTAGTGATAGATGCTTCCAATGGTCCGGTAATTATAGCTGATAATGTAAAAATTCAATCATTTTCTTTATTGCAGGGTCCTTTGTATATTGGCGAGGATTCAGTCGTTCAACCCCAGTCTTTTATCAGGGGGAGCATTATTGGACCTGTTTGCAAAATTGGTGGTGAAATAAGTTCTACTATTATTCAGGGTTGGTCGAACAAAGTTCATTACGGATTTTTAGGTAACTCGTATATTGGACAGTGGGTGAATTTTGGTGCGGGTACTACCAATAGCAATTTAAAAAATAATTACACGGCAGTTAATGTAACAGTGAATGATAACGTCGTCAAAACCGATGAATTGTTTATCGGTTTATTTGCAGGCGATTACACCACTTTTGCAATTGGAAGCACACTTAATACGGGCACTAACATTGGTCCCGGATGTAACATCGTAACGAATGGATTTCCTCCCAAGAAACTAAAACCGTTTACTTGGTTTTTAAACGGTAGAAGAATGAAAACGAATGAAACTAAATTTATTAATACCGCCGAAGCGATGCAAAACCGGCGTGGGAAATCGATTTCAGAAGCGGAAAAACATTTATTAACAAGATTATTAACAAAACAATAATAATCTACAACTAAGTATTGACCACCATATTTTACTAAATTATATTACCGCCCACTTTTAAAGGATATTATTAATGTTAGAAGGTATTATTTGCCCGGTTTGTGACGCACCTCTGAATGAAGAAGACCTAAAAGAAAAATTGGTTTGCGTTGAATGTAAAGCAGATTTAAAAGATCGTAAGTATCTTGACTTCTTGGAATATTTAATGACTAACGGCATTGTTGAAGATCTTGATTTCTTTGATGAAGCTGTTTACAGCGAGGATATTGAAAGACTGGAACCGGATGAAGAAAAAGATGTTGATCCTTCAAAATTTGAGAAAAAGAAGGATCTTTTAAGTTTTTATGAAAATGAACATGAACATATCCAAAATAATACCAACGATGCTCTGCCTGAAGTAATTGAAGAGTTTAAAGGCATTGAAGAAGACTGGGAAGAATTTAACAAAAGTGAATTCGGTAAAACATAATATATTATAAGAGAAATCTATGGACCAGAAAAAAACGCCCTCAAATATGCAAAAAATCAATATTGAGTTAGATGAAAAAGCAAGTTCCGGTGAATATTCTAACTTTGTTGTTGTAACTCATTCGCCTGCTGAGTTCGTCATAGATTTTACGCGGATTCTCCCTGGAGTGCCAAAAGCAAAAGTCCATTCAAGAATTATTATGGCTCCGCCACACGTAAAATCATTTATGATGGCTCTAAAAGACAATATAAACAAATTTGAGAAGAAGTATGGCGAAATAAAAGTACATCAGCAGGAAGGTATACCGAAGTTTGGAATAAAACCACTCAAATCGGAATTGCCTAATTAATTATTTTACGTATAATTAATCCAGGTACGGCCTCTTTTTATTTCCCGAATTTTTAGTATTACCCAAATACTTATAATTCCCCAAGCAAAAGTATATCCAAATATCCATCCACCAAGTACATCAAAAGGATAATGTACTCCCACATAAACACGACTGAATCCAACAATTATTGATATGGTTATCGCAATACCCTTCCATTTTCTATAAAAATAGCCGAGTATTGCAGCAGCAGACATCGTATTAGCAGCATGATTTGAAATAAAACTATATTTCCCTCCTTTTGACACTAACAGATTTATGTTGTCTGTCATTACATGGGAAGGACGAATTCTGCCAATCCATGGTTTTATGATCTGTGCCGCAATGGCATCAGTAAAAACAACGGTTAATACTAATAATATTGCTGCAATTTTTCCGCGTTTTCCATTAAAAAAAAGTAACCATAACCAAAAAAGCATTAATAGTACCGCAATATTATTTTCATTAGTTATAATGGGCATTAGCCAGTTTAGTGCGGGATTTGCGATTGTATCATTGATGAAATTGAATAAGGCGTGGTCAATTTTAATTAGAATATTCATGGGATTCAGTAAATTAGTGTGTTAAATTTACGCATTAGATAAAGTGATATATACAAAAATCACTTGTTGAAATTGT
>PVMS01160390.1_pt1 | contig 14221 bp, 14 predicted proteins | sample 1853461 | NCBI WGS metagenome assembly PVMS01 (sample SAMN08582032, study PRJNA380276) | Marine sediment metagenome, whole genome shotgun sequencing project. | isolation source: ocean sediment barecode stripped | collected 2017 | reverse complement strand
CGAGGACAGTCCAGCCCGCCGAGGGTGACTCCGACTACCTTTGCCTCGTGATGCCACTGAGACTGCTGGATTGATGGGCGTCGCACGGAAGGGGATCCGGTTGCGAGGGCGGCTGGCGTCGGCAGCGTTGATTCTGGCGGTTGGCGTTCCGGGCGGCCTGCTCGCGGTGACGGAAGCCTCGGCCCAGGAGACGGAGTGGGCGACGACGGAGCTGGCGGAAGGGGTCTTCCAGTTCAGCTATGGAGCCTACAACACGTTGTTCGTCGTCACGGACGACGGCGTCGTCGCGTTCGATCCGATCTCCGATGATGCGGCCCGCATCCTGGCCCAGGAGATCCGGTCCGCGGCTCCCGGCGTCCCGCTGCTCGCCATCGTGTACAGTCACCACCACGCCGACCATGCCTCGGGCGCCGGTGTGCTGCGAGCGATATTCGGCGGCCGAACCCTGATCATCGGCCACGAGAACGGGCTGGCGCCTCTCCTGGAGGCGGCGAATCCCAGCCTCCCGCCACCCGACGTGACCTTCAGCGGCCGCCTCACCCTGAGGCCGGGGGGACGGGAGGTCCGCCTGGTCTATCTCGGCCCCAGCCACACGGCGAGCATGATCGTGGGGCTCATACCGGATGCGCGCATCGCCTTCGCCGTGGACTTCGTGGCCAACGATCGCGTCGGATACCGCGACCTCGGCAGCCACCAGTTCCCTGAGTTCTTCCGGGCGCTCGAGGCGCTCGAGGCGCTGGAGTTCGAGAGGATCGCCTTCGGGCACGGGCCGGTCGGAGACCGCGACGCCGTGAAGCGCCAGATCGCCTACTACGGAGACCTGCGCGACGCGGTGGAGCAGGCGCTCGACGCGGGGTGGAGCGAAGACGAGGCGGCCGAGCGTATCAGCCTGGACAAGTACGCGTCGTGGGGCGGCTACGAGGAGTGGTTCGCGCTGAACGTGCGGGGCTTGTACCGCTGGCTGGCGAGCGAGCGCTGAGGAGCCTCTGAGCCAGCCGGGGCCCGTCGAGGTCCGCTTGCCCATCTGCCCGCACTGCGGCTTCGAATCCGGCCACGGCACGTTGGAGTGCCCGCTCTGCGGCACCCGGCTGCCGGAAACCGCGGTCGCCCGTCCCGATCCGATTCGGGCCGGAAGTGTCGCCTGGGAGGATCCCTCCGTGGCGTTTCCCGCCAGTCTCCTCCGTACCTGGCGCGACAGCCTCTTCCAGCCGGCCGCCTTCTTCCGCCGCCTCGCATGGGAAGGCTCTCTGGCCAGGCCGCTGCTCTACTACCTGCTGGTATCGATCACCTCCGCGTTCTTCGTGCTGCTGTGGCGATCGACCGATGCGCCGCTTCTTGCCTCCTCATTTCGCCCGGAAGCTCCGCTGGCTCCACTCGTGCAGTTCTTTTTCGAGCCCTTCGCCGCCCTGATCGGCCTCGGCCTCGGCGTTCTCCTGCTGCAGCTCTTTGCGCTCATCCTGGCTCCGGCGCGGCGCGGCATGCGGGCCACCGCGCGCGTCTTCTGCTACAGCGCCGGGCCAGCCGTCTTCACGGCGGTTCCGATCCTCGGACCGGCCGTGGGTGCCGTCTGGTCACTGGTTCTGCTGGTGATGGGCTTGCGGGAGGCCCACCGGACGACTCCGGGCAGGGCAGCCGCCATCGTCCTCATCCCCGTGGTCGGCTTTGTCATGGTCCTCGCCTCGCTCCTCGTGCTCCTGGTGCTGTCGGGGCTGGCGACGGGGGAGTTGCTCGAGTGGTAGGCGAGTGGTAGGCGGCGAGCTGCCGGACGCGGAGCGCGTGCAGCGCGCGATCGAGGAAGAGGAATTCGCGAGAGGCCACATCCCACCGGGTTCACCGCCGGTCGAGCCCAGGCCGGCCGCCACGATATGCCTGGCCCGCTCCACGACCCGTCGCTTCGAGGTCCTTCTCCTGGAGCGGCCGCTCGAGAGCCGCTTCGCCGCCGGAGCCCACGTCTTCCCCGGCGGTACCGTCGATCCGGAAGACTCTGCAGCCGAGGCGATCGACCGGGTGGAGGGTGGGCCGGCCGGCGAGCCGCAGGCCGTGTTCGCAGCTCTGCGTGAGGCCTTCGAGGAGACGGGCCTGCTGCCGGCCGCCGCCGACGCGTCGTCAGCGGCATTGATGGCGGCGCGAGCCCGTCGAGAGAGCCTCCTCGACGGGTCGCTGACCTTCGTGGAGCTCCTGGCCGAGAGCGGCGTCCGGCTCGATGCTTCCACCGTGGTCTACTTCTCACGCTGGATCACGCCCGTGCAGTTCAGCAGGCGCTACGACACGCGCTTCTTCCTCGCTCGCCATCCAGGCGGAGAGCCGGAGCTGACCCGCGAGCACACGGCGTTCGCCTGGCTCGACCCGGCCGACGCGCTGGCACGCTTTGCCGCCGGCCGCCTGCCGATGCTCTTTCCCACCCGCACCACGCTCGAGCTTCTCGACCGGTTCGGTTCGTTGGACGAGGTCTTCCACGCCTTTCAGGGGCGCACGGTGAAGCCGATCCTGGCCGAGCTGATCTTCGAAGCCGGACGGGTTCGCCCGGCCCCCGTCGTGCTGGAGTAGCTTTCCTGAGATGACGGCCAGCGAGCTGGGTGAGGAGGTGGGTGTGGCGGTGGCGGACAACCCGGGGCCGCTGACGCTGGATGGCACCCGCAGTTACAGGATCGGGGCCCGGCGGGCGGTCTTGTTGGATCCAGGTCCGGATCGGCCGGAGGGCATCGACCGGCTCGTCGAGCTGGTTGGGGAGGCCGTCGTGGAGTGGGTCTGCCTGACCCATGCCCACCACGATCATGCGGCTCTGGCTTCCAGGGCGGCCGAGCACTTCGGAGCATCTCTGGCGGCGTCGCCGCAGACCCTCGCCCGTATCGGGCTGGAGGGACGACCGCTCGGCGATGGCGACCGCTTGGAGATCGACGGCGGCTCGGCCCATCTCGACGTCGTGGAGACCCCGGGACATTCGGCCGACTCGCTGAGCTTCTGCCTGCAGCCAGCTCGCTGGCTGTTCACCGGCGACACGGTGCTCGGAGAGGGCTCGACCCTGGTGGCGCCGCCGGACGGAAACATGAGCTCGTACCTGGCGAGTCTCAGTCGTCTCATCTCGCTGAGACCAGAGCGCATCCTGCCCGGACACGGCCCCCCCGTGGCCGAAGCGGGAGCGCTCCTGGAGGAGTATCGCCGCCACCGTCTCGAGCGTGAGCGCCAGATCCGCGATGCCCTCGAGGCGGGAGCAAGCTCGTTGGATGCGATCAGGCGGCGTGTCTACCCCGAGCTTCAGGCCGGGCTGGAATCGGCCGCCGAGGGCGCCGTTCGAGCTCACCTGGCCCACCTGGCCGAGCGGGGGATGCTGTCGCCCGGCTTCGACATGGGCGGTGAGCTCTGACGTCTCCGCGTTCGGGTGGTGGCGGCCGCCGTGGCCTCTCGTTGGGCGTCGTCTTCCTCACCGTCGTCATCAACCTCATCGGCTTCGGCATTGTCCTGCCGCTCCTGCCGTTCTTCGCCACGGACTTCGGGGCGAGCCCGCTCGCGGTCGGAGGCATCATCGGCGCCTACTCGGCGATGCAGTTCGTGTTCGCGCCGATCTGGGGCCGGATTTCAGACCGTCACGGACGCCGGCTGCCGCTGATCCTCGGACTGCTCGGGACCGCCGGGTCGTACGTCGTCTTCGCGCTGGCCGGCAGCATCTGGGTCCTCCTGCTCTCGCGCATCGTGGGTGGCGTGATGGGCGCCACGATACCGGTCGCGCAGGCCTACGTGGCCGATCGAAGTCCGAAAGAAGGTCGGGCGAAGGCGATGGGGCTCATCGGCGCCGCCTTCGGCATCGGGTTCATCATCGGTCCTGCGATCGGCGGGTTCATGAGCCGGTGGGGGTACGCCCTTCCCGGGCTTGTCGCCGCCGGACTCAGCCTTCTGGCGGCGTTGGTGGCGATCGCCTTCCTTCCGGAATCGCTTCCGGTCGAGAGGAGGGTGAAGGCGGACGGATCGTCTCGGACCTCGGGCGTACGTGCAGCGGGCGAGCAACTCCGCGTCCTGGCCCAGACGCTGGGTGACGACCGTTTTCGCGGTCCGATCGGAGCCACGCTTCTCGCCAACACCGGAATCGCCGCCTACACGACCATCTTCCCACTGCTGCTGGATAACCCGATCGGGATGAGCGCCGCCGAGGCGGGCGCCTGCTTCGCCGTCGCCGGAGTCGTGTCGGCCGGGACTCAGGGCGGGCTTGTCGGTCCGGTCGTCCAGCGCCTGGGCGAGAGGCGCACGGCGATAGCCGGCACCACCGTCGTGGTGCTCGCGCTCATCGTCCTCCCCTGGGCCCCCGGCACGAACGGGATCCTGGCGTCACTCGCCCTTCTGGGCGTGGGCTGGGGGCTCTTCAACCCCTCGTTGCTCGCCATCCTGTCCAGTCGGGCGGACGATGCGGACCAAGGGAGCGTGCTGGGGGTGGACCAATCGGCCAGCGCGCTCGCGAGGGTCGTCGGTCCGGCGGCGGGCGGGTGGGCGTTCGGCGCTCTGGGCTACACGATCGCGTTTCACGTCGCAGCCGCGCTCCTGGCGGCGGCAGCGCTATGGCTCCTGGCGCTAAAGGAACGGCCCTCTCGATCCGCCGTAGAAACCGAGGGTGCGTAACTTGACGACCGGAGGAGAGATGGAACGGCCGCGTACGCTGGGTGAGCTGAAGAGATCGGGATACACGCCTCGCCCGGTCAAGGAAGAGCTGCGGGCCAACCTGAGGCGCCGGCTGAAGGAAGGCGGCCCGCTGTTTCCGGGGATCATCGGCTACGACGAGAGCGTGATCCCGGGGATCGCCCATGCAATCCTCTCCCGCCACAACTTCATCCTGCTCGGTCTCCGGGGACAGGCGAAGAGTCGGATCCTGCGCGCCCTCGTGGGGCTTCTGGATGACGAGATACCGGTCATCGAGGGGTCGGAAGTCAACGACGACCCGCTCGCTCCGATCAGCCGGTTCGGTCGAGTGCGGGTCGAGGAGCGGGGCGACGATACGCCGGTGCGCTGGGTTGGTCGTGACAGCAGATACGTGGAGAAGCTGGCGACCCCCGACGTCACCGTGGCCGACCTCATCGGCGACCTGGACCCGATCCGCGCCGCGCGAGGCGGGCACGTTCTGTCCGACGAGCTGAACATCCACTTCGGCCTGCTTCCGCGTGCGAACCGCGGCATCTTCGCGCTCAACGAGCTGCCGGACCTCGCCGGAAAGGTGCAGGTGGCCCTGTTCAACGTCATGCAGGAAGGGGACGTGCAGATCAAGGGCTTCCCGGTGCGCCTGCCTCTGGATGTACAGCTCGTCTTCACGGCGAACCCCGAGGACTATACCGCCCGGGGCAAGATCATCACGCCGCTGAAGGACCGGGTCGGCTCCGAGGTGATCACCCACTATCCGCGAGAGCTGGGTACGGGCATCGCCATCACCGGCCAGGAGGCGAGGCTCGACCGCGAGATCGACGTGGTGATGCCCGCCTTCGTGAAGGAGATCGTCGAGCGAGTCGCCTTCGCCGCCCGGGCCGACAAGCGAGTGGACCAGCGCTCCGGGGTGAGCCAGCGGATGCCGATCACCGTGACCGAGAACGCGGTATCGGCTGCCGAGCGACGAGCGCTCCTGCTAGGGGAAGAGCGGGCGACCGTACGCCCGGCCGACATTTACGCCGCCGTGCCGTCGATCACCGGCAAGCTGGAGCTGGAGTACGAAGGCGAGCTCCAGGGAGCCGAGCGGATCGCTTTCGACCTGATCGCCGAAGCGTGCGAGGCGACGTTCGAAGAGTACTTCCAGGAGGAGGATGCCACGCCCGTCATCGAGTACTTCGATCTGGGGGGCATGCTGCGGATCTCCGAGATGAGCCGTGGCGGCGCGCTGGTCGAGGGCTTCTCCAACGTGGCCGGACTGCTCCCGCTCGTCGAGGCGTCCGGCATCGTGGCGGAAGATGCGGGGGCCGAGGAGGTGGCCGCGGCCTGCGAGTTGGTCCTTGAAGCCATGCACGCGAAGCGGAAAATCAGTCGAACCGATTCGGGCTACGAGCGACTACCCTCCCGGCGCAGGCCCGGCGCCGACGATTCGCCGTTCGGCGGAGGGCCGGCTTAGGACGCCTGTCCGAGATGGGGTGAGCGGCGTTACGAGCGCCGGACCCGCATGCGGCGGGTGCCCCCAGCTTCAAGGCGGTCCGTCGACATCAGGTGGTCGACGATAGCCCGGCTGGCGGCGGGGAAGGCGTAGTCGCCGAGCGCTCCCGGCTCTACCCAGCGGACCTCGGAGGCGGCGCGTGGACGTGCCCGGCCGGAGAGGTACTCGGCCTCGTGGAAGTGGAGGGTGACGCGGAAGTGGCTGTACGCGTGATCGACCCGGTCGATGAGAGCACCCACTCGCACCTCGACGCCGACCTCCTCCATGAGCTCTCGCTTCACCGCCGCCGCCGCCGCTTCGCCCGATTCCAGCTTGCCGCCCGGAAACTCCCACAGCCCACCGAGCAACCCCGACGGTGGCCGCCGCGCGATGAGGACCCTGCCTTCCCGCCACACGACGCCTACCCCGACCGTCTGGTGCGGAAGCCCCCGGCGCGAGGCCGCCGGGGGCCGGTCGGCAACCGAGCCACGGGCGAGCGCGAGGCAGTGCACGGACAGCGGGCAGGACTCGCAGTCGGGAGCTCGCGGGGTGCAGAGCACGGAGCCGAGGTCCATCATCGCCTGATTGAGCGCCGCGGCGCGCCCGGGCCGTGCCTCGATCAGCGTCCGGGCGGCGGCTTCCAGGCGCTGAGCCGTGGGCCGAGCGATGTCGAAGGTACGGCTGAGGACGCGCCGCACGTTGCCGTCGACGGCGGGCTCATCGCGGCCAAAGGCCAGGCTGGCGATCGCCCCGGCCGTGTACGGGCCGATCCCGGGAAGCTGCCGCAGCCTCTTCGGATCCTCCGGCAGCCGGCCTCCGTAGGCGGCCATGACCTCCCGCGCAGCGGACCGTAGGTTTCGCGCCCGCCCATAGTATCCCATCCCTTCCCACGCTTTGAGGACTTCGTCGAGGCTGGCGTCCGCCAACGATGAGAGGGTGGGGAATCGCGCCAGGAAGCGATCGTAATAGCCGAGCACGGTGGCGATCTGCGTCTGCTGGGCCATCACCTCCCCGACCCAGACGCGATAGGCGTCGCTGGAGTGCCTCCACGGGACCTGCCGATCGTCGGGCCGAAACCACCCGAGCAGCTGATCGGCGAGGGAAGTCGGATCGGCGAGGGAGGTCCTACGGCTCACGGAGCGGATACTCGCCGTCGAAAATCCGGCGTGCGGGTCCCTTCAGTCGGATCGGCCTGCGGCGTGCCTCCGCGCTCGCGGTCCCGCCAGCGTCCTCCAGAAGGGTCACCTCCAGGATCTCCCCGCTCCTGGTGTGGAGCGTCAGTGTCCGCTCCGTCAACCCGGCCTCGTGCAGGGCCAGAGCGGCGGCCATCGCGCCGCTGCCGCACGCCAGCGTTTCGGCTTCCACTCCTCGCTCGTAGGTCCGGATCGAGACCTCGGCGGAGCCGTCGCGCACCACGAGATCCACGTTGGCTCCGGAAGCGCCCAGGGATGGATCGAATCGGACGGGCGCGGCCAGGGCCTCGATCTCCCGCTCCGGCATCGTCTCGATCGGAATCACGAGGTGGGGTGTGCCCACCTGTACGAGCCATCCCGTCTTTGGCCCGCCGTCGTACGTCACCCTCACGGATCGCTCGACCCAGATCTCCATCTCGTAGTCGAGGGCGACGCTCTCACCCGTGACGCTTGCCCGAACGACGCCAGCCGAAGTCTGGATTGCGATCACGGTTCCTGAGGTCAGGCCCCGCCGGCGCGCGAAGCGAGCAACGCAGCGCGTCCCGTTCCCGCAGGTGGAGAACTCCGATCCATCCGGGTTGAAGAATCGGGCGGCCACGCGGTCCTGGCCGCGCGGTTCCACGACGATGAGACCATCCACTCCGACGCCCGTGGAACGCGGACAGATGAGTCGGGCCAGATCGGAGGGCTCGCACGAGCTCAGATCCGAGGCGAGTGCGATCGCAAAATCGTTTCCGGCGCCGCTATACTTGCTGAACGGGACCGAGGAGACGTCTGGTGGCACAGCAGCTACCCGGAGCGGTTATTAGTCTCGAGGAACCTACCGTCGGGAGAAGGTCGTGAGAACCACCACCTATGAACAGTACCGGGGCGGTCTCCTCGATGCCCTGAACCTCCAGGAGCTCCTCGACAAGCTCTCCGATTTCCTCCTCGACTCGGGATTCGGCGGCTGGAGCTGGAACCCGTTCACCGGCGAGCCGGAAGAGTCGGGGAGCCTCGACGCGCTGAAGGACGCCATCCTCCGGGCGTTGATGGAGAGTGGCGATCTCACCCCCGAGATGCTCGAAGCCCTGCGCGGCGGTGAGCCGGATGAGGAGATGGTGGAGGCCATCGCGCGCATGCTCGATGAGATCGTGGGGCGCCTCGTCGAGGAGGGGTACATCCAACTGGATCAGGCTCCTCGTGCCCCCGACGAGGTGCAGCCGGTGACGGGGGCGGGAAGTGTAGGGCATGGTGCCGCCCGCTCCGTGAAGTTCGAGCTCTCGCGGAAGAGCCTCGATTTCCTCAGCTACCGGGCGCTCCGGGACCTTCTCGGGTCTCGTGGCCAGGCGGGGATCGGCGCCCACGAGACGCCGAAGCTCGCGACCGGCGTCGAGGCTGAGGCCGGCTCCAAACCGTACGAGTTCGGGGACACCTTGAACGTCGACGTGCCCGCGACGCTCCGCAGCGCGATAGCCCGGTCGGGGCTGAAATTCCCGCTGCCGGTCGATTACGCGGATCTGCACGTTCACCAGGCCACGTACAGATCGAGCTGCGCCACCGTCTTGATGCTCGACTGCAGTCACTCGATGATCCTCTACGGCGAGGACCGTTTCACGCCGGCGAAGAAGGTGGCCCTGGCGTTGTCGCATCTGCTCCGCACGCAGTTTCCGGGAGATACGCTGCGCTGCGTGCTGTTCCACGACGGAGCCGAAGAGATTCCGCTCTCGGCGCTCGCCCGTGCGCAGGTCGGCCCGTACCACACCAACACGGCGGAAGGACTGCGCATCGCCCGCCGGATCCTCCGTGCCGAGAGCGGCGAGATGCGTCAGGTCATCATGATCACCGACGGCAAGCCCAGCGCGATCACGCTACCCGGTGGCCGGATCTACAAGAACTCGATGGGATTGGACCCGCGTATACTGAGGGACACCTTCCGGGAGGTCGCGGCGTGTCGCCGGGACGGGATCGTGATCAATACGTTCATGCTCGCTCGGACGCCGGCGCTGATCGCGTTCGTTCGCAAGGTGTCGGAGATCTGCCGCGGGAAGGCTTACTTTACCACGACGATGTCTCTCGGCCAGTACATTCTGATGGACTACATGAGCCGAAAGACCCGCCACATTCGCTGATCGGGCCTGACCATGAAACCTCGGGACCTACCACCGCCCTCCGAGCTTCCGGTGTTGGCGGAGGCGCGGGATACGACCGTGCAACGCCTGTCCGCCCACTTCGCGGCGGATCACCTGACAATCTCCGAGCTCGAGCGCCGTCTGGATCTTGTCTACAGCGCCAGGAGCGCGGCGGAGCTCGCCGAGCTCGTCGCAGATCTCCCGGCCCTCTCCGTGGACGAGGAGGTCGAGGTCGCGCCGTCCGTACGGGTCGAGCCGTGGCGTGCCGTGCCGAAGACCCAGACGATGGTCGCCGTGATGGGGGGCGCGGAACGGAAGGGACAGTGGACGCCGCCTCGGCACCTGAACGTCGTCGCGATCATGGGCGGCGGGGCACTGGATTTCCGGGAGGCCATCTTCGGCGAGCCGGTCACGGAGGTGACGGTCGTGGTGTTCATGGGCGGGGTCGAGATCATCGTCCCACCGGGTGTGCGCGTCGAATCCAACGGCTTCGCCCTGATGGGCGGTTTCGAGCAGGTGGCACAGGAGGGGACGGGGGCGGACGCCCCGCTGATCAAGGTCAACGGCTTCGTGTGCATGGGCGCCGTCGAGAGGAAGGTTCGCCTTCCCGGCGAGACAAAGCGGGAGGCGCGCAAGCGGATCAAGCAGGAGAAGGGCCGGAGACGGCTCCGGCGCGGCAAGGACGCCTGACCTCCTCGGATCCCGCCGACCGGTTCGAGCGCTGCTCGAGAAGCCCCGGGACACCCTTTTTCGTCGCTCCTTGACGCCTTTGGAGGCTGCCGGGTATTGTCAGCCGCCGCGCCGCTTCAACGGCGGCTAGCGCCAGCCAACGGAGGATACGGATGTCGGGAATTCCCGAGGTTCTCAAGTATACAGAAGAGCACGAGTACGTGCGCTCGGCCGATTCCGAGAACGAGGTCGTTGTCGGGATCACGGACTACGCCCAGGGAGAGCTCGGGGACGTGGTCTACGTGGAGCTTCCGGCGGTGGGCGACAGCTTCGAGCGGATGGAGGTCTTCGGGACGATCGAAGCCGTCAAGGCCGTTTCGGATCTGTACAGCCCCGTCTCGGGCGAAGTCGTCGCCGTCAACGAGGCGTTGGAGGAGGATCCGGCTCTGGTCAATTCCGACCCCTACGGAGAGGGGTGGATGGTCCGGCTCAGGGTGCAGGATCACTCGGATCTGGACGAGCTTCTCGATGCCGAAGCCTACAGGGCGATTGTCGAAGAGTGACGGCGCCATCGGTCTGTTAGAAGCCCTCCTACGATGTCCTTCCTGACGCACAGCGAGGCCGACCGGCAGGAGATGCTGGCCGCGGTCGGCGTGTCCAGCGTCCGGGATCTTTACGGCGATATCCCGGCGAGCCTGATCCTGGACCACCCCCTACCCCTGCCGGACCCGCTCTCCGAGTGGGAGGTGACCAGCCTTGTTTCCGGGCACGCGGCACGAAACGCGGAGCTCGTGTGCTTCGCCGGAGCGGGGATCTACGATCACCACGTGCCCGCGGCGGTCGATCACGTCCTGCGGCGGAGCGAGTTCTACACCGCTTACACGCCGTACCAGCCCGAGGTGAGCCAGGGGACGCTGCAATCGATCTACGAGTTTCAGACCATGGTGTGCGAGCTCACCGGGCTCGATGTGGCAAACGCTTCGATCTACGACGGGGCGACCGCCACGGCAGAGGCCGTCCTCATGGCGCTCTCGGTGACGCGGCGAAGGGAGATCGTACTAGCCGGCCACCTGCATCCCCACTATCGCCAGGTCGTGAGGACGTACACGCAGGGCCTGGATGTCTCCCTTCACAACGTCGGGGCAGGGGGAGCCGGGACGGTGGAGGAGGGGGCGCTGGAGGTGACCGATGCCACGGCCTGTGTCGTCGTGCAGAGTCCCAACGCCCTGGGCCTGATCGAGGAGCTGTCACCCCTGGCCGAGCGGACACACGACGCAGGAGCGCTCCTCGTGTGTGCGGTGGCCGACCCCGTGCCACTCGCCCTCATTCGCCCGCCGGGCGAACAGGGAGCGGATATCGTGGCCGGCGAGGGTCAACCGTTCGGGAACAGTCCGAGCTTCGGCGGTCCGGTCGTCGGCCTCTTCGCGGCCCGCGAGAAGTTCATCCGGAAGATGCCCGGCCGGATCGTCGGAGCCACGGAGGACACCGAGGGACGCCGAGGCTACGTGCTCACCCTCCAAGCCCGGGAGCAGCAGATCCGGCGCGAGAGGGCCACCAGCAACATCTGCACGAACCAGGGGCTGAACGCGCTGGCGGCGACCCTGCATCTGGCCATGCTCGGCCGGGCGGGGTTGAGGCAGGTGGCGGAGACATCCGTGCAGAACGCGCACTACGCCGCGGCACGGATTCTCGAGCTGGATGGATTCGAGCTGCTCTATCCGGACACGCCGTTCGTGCGGGAGTTCGCGGTGCGAACGCCGGAGGATCCGCGCACGATCTTGAGCCGCGGCCTGGAGCGAGGCCTGCTGGCGGGCGTTCGGCTCGGTCGTTTCCCGGACCTCGAGACGCCGGACGGACTCCTGCTCGCGTTCACGGAGAAGAGGACGCGAGCCGAGATCGATCGGCTGGTCGACGTGCTGGCTGGAGGCTGAGGAGCGAGACGGAGATGGCGAAGCTGACCTTCCACGGACATGCATGCGTCGAGCTGCTGGGCGATGACGGGACGCGGATCCTCATCGACCCGTTCCTCTCGGACAATCCGTTGGCGGACGTGGGCCCGGACCACTTCGACCGGCTGGACTACCTCCTGCTCACCCACGGCCACTTCGATCACGTGGCCGACGCGTGGGAGATCCTTCGCCGCACCGAAGCGACGCTCGTCGCGACCTTCGAGATCGTGAGTTATGCCCAGACGAAACAGGGGGTGAAGAACGCGCACCCGCTCCACATCGGTGGAGGATGGGATTTCCCCTTCGGCCGGGTGAAGCTCACGCCGGCGATTCACGGAGGACAGGTGGCCGGCGAGGGCGCGGAAGGCTTTACCACGTGCCCTGCGGGCATCCTTCTCTCGATAGACGGTCACCGCGTGTACCATGCGGGCGACACGGCGCTGACGGTGGACATGACTCTTCTGAAGGGGCAGGTGGACACCGCGCTGCTCCCGATCGGTGACAACTTCACGATGGGGCCGGAGGACGCCGCGCGGGCGGTGGAGATGATCGAGCCGTCCGCCGTGATTCCGATCCATTACGACACCTTCGATCTGGTGGCGCAGGATCCGGAGCGGTTTCGGCAGCTGGTGGGGAGCACGGCGGACGTGGTCGTGATCCCTCCCGGGGGGTCGTGCGACCTGTGAGCCGGGTCCCCTTCCCGTTCCTGGGACCGACGACGCCGACGATCTTCGAGCGCTCCCGGCCCGGTCGCTCCGGGACGTCCGTGCCGCGTCCGGACGTGCCGACGCGGCCGTTGGAGGAGCTCATACCGGCCCGCCACTTGAGGGCTTCTCCGCCGCGGCTGCCGGAGGTGCCCGAGCACGAAGCGGTCCGCCACTACACGGAGATCTCGCTCAAGAACCACCACGTCGACCGCGCCCTCTATCCGCTCGGCTCCTGCACCATGAAGTACAACCCGAAGGTCAACGAGCAGATGGCGCGCCTCGCAGGCTTTGCCGGTCTGCATCCGTTCACCCCCGCCGAGGCCGTGCAGGGGGCGCTCGGGCTCATGCACGAGCTCGGGGAGATGCTCGGCGAGATCGCCGGCATGGACGCCGTCACCCTCCAGCCCGCCGCCGGGGCGCAGGGCGAGCTCACCGGCGTGCTTCTCATGCGCGCCTACCATCAGTCACGGGGCGAGGCCCAGCGCCGGCGGGTTCTGATACCGGATTCTGCGCACGGAACGAACCCCGCCACGGTAGCGCTCGCCGGCTTCGAGGTGTCGGAGCTCAAGTCCAACGAGGCGGGCCGCCTCTCGGTGAAGGCTCTGCGCGAGGCACTGGACGAGCGCGTCGCCGGGTTGATGCTCACGAACCCGAACACGCTGGGGGTCTTCGAGTCGGCGATCCTGGAGATCAGCAAGCTCGTTCATGAGGCCGGCGGCTTGATGTACATGGACGGGGCGAACCTGAACGCCCTGACCGGCATCGCGCGTCCGGGCGACATGGGCTACGACATCGTCCACTTCAACCTCCACAAGACGTTCAGCACCCCGCATGGCGGAGGAGGGCCGGGGGCCGGGCCGGTCGCGGTGATGTCGCATCTGGAGCCGTTCCTCCCGGTGCCGACCGTGACGTCGGAGGACGGGGTTCTCTCTCTGGATTGGGATCGACCTCAGTCGATCGGCAGGGTCCACGGCTTCTACGGCAACTTCGGCGTGCTGGTCAGGGCCTACACCTTCATCCGGATGCTCGGCCAGAGCGGCCTTCGCGAGATGGCGGAAGCGGCGGTCCTGAACAACGCCTACCTGAGCGCCCGGCTCGAGAGCCGCTTCCCGCTTCCCTACGGGCGGGGAATGCACGAGTCCGTGTTCAGCGGCGCCGAGCTCAAGAAGAAGACGGGCGTGAAGACGCTGGACGTCGCGAAGCGGCTCCTCGACTACGGATTCCATGCGCCAACCGTCTACTTCCCGCTCATCGTGGCCGAGGCGCTGCTGACGGAGCCCACCGAGACCGAGACGAAGGAGGAGCTCGACCGGTACGCCGATGCTCTCCTTTCGATCGCGGCGGAGGCGGAGAGCGACCCGGAGCTCGTGACCGGCGCGCCGTACGGGACGCCCGTCCGCCGCTTGGACGAGGGACGAGCCGGACGCGAGCTCGACGTCCGCTGGAGCTTCCCCGAGGGATAGCGCGAGGCGTAGCCGCTCCCGCAGAGATGCCCACT
>PVMS01057272.1_pt1 | contig 14222 bp, 10 predicted proteins | sample 1853461 | NCBI WGS metagenome assembly PVMS01 (sample SAMN08582032, study PRJNA380276) | Marine sediment metagenome, whole genome shotgun sequencing project. | isolation source: ocean sediment barecode stripped | collected 2017 | reverse complement strand
TCCCTGCCGGATTCCGGCAGGTACAACACGGGAATTTTGAGACCGTAAGTTCGCTCCAGTTCAGGATCTTTTTCGATATTTTCGGGCGTGCAGCATATTTTCATGGCCTGGAGCATGGCAACGACCTGATCGCAGAGGTGACAACCGGGACGTGTATACAGAATCAGTTCGTTTGAAATAGCCATATCCAGTACTGAATTCCTAAATGTTCTGTTTCAAGCTTATTCTGGCAGGTTAAACTTCCGCAATCGAGTTCACTGTGGTTTGAAGAGAAAAATGGCTGTCAGCATATTTGACCTGTTCAAGATCGGCATCGGCCCATCGAGTTCCCATACAGTGGGACCGATGAAGGCAGCCTGCACCTTTGCAAGAAGGCTCGAGACCGCAGGCTTGCTCGAACAGACGAACCGCATTCGAACCAGCCTGTTCGGCTCGCTGGCGCATACGGGCCGCGGGCACGGTACAGACAAGGCAGTTCTGCTCGGGTTACAGGGAGATCTGCCGGATTCCATCGACCCGGACAAAATTGATGCGGCACTTGCCCACATTCGAGCCCGAAAAGAAATTCAATTGCTCAATAAACACACCATCCGATTCGAGGAAAAGCAGGACCTGTTGTTCCGCAAGCGTGAATTACTTCCCCACCATGCCAATGGCATGCGTTTTGAAGCACTCGACAGCAACGGCATTGTGTTGCAGCGCCGGGAATATTATTCAGTGGGCGGTGGCTTTGTCGTGAACCAGGACGAGGCAGCCCGGGACCAGATCGTGGAAGACAAAACCAGCTTGCCATACCCGTTCAGAAACGCTGATGAGCTGCTGGAACTGTGCCGTAAAAACGATATGAGGATTGATGCGGTGATGATGGCCAACGAGGAGACCTGGCGATCCGCGAATGACATCCGCAGCGGCTTGATGAAGATTCGGAATGCCATGAAATCCTGCATGGAGCGAGGCTACCGCCAGTCAGGCGTGCTGCCCGGAGGCTTGAAAGTAGCCCGGCGTGCCCCGCTCCTGTACCAGGAACTGTGCACGCAATTGCCCGGCGAAGATCCGTTGGCAGCCCTCGACTGGGTCAACCTCTATGCACTGGCTGTAAACGAGGAAAACGCCGCCGGGGGAAGGGTAGTCACCGCCCCGACCAATGGCGCCGCCGGTATCGTTCCCGCTGTCATTCAGTATTACTGTGACTTTATTCCCGGCGCCAGCGAGGAAGGAATCATCGAATTCTTACTAACCGCCGGCGCCATCGGGATTCTCTACATGCAGAACGCCTCGATATCGGGCGCAGAGGTTGGTTGCCAGGGCGAGGTGGGCGTTGCCTGCTCCATGGCGGCCGGCGGCTTGACGGCGGCCATGGGAGGAAAGCTATTCCAGGTTGAAAACGCGGCGGAAATCGGGATGGAGCACAACCTGGGCCTGACCTGTGACCCGGTTGGCGGCCTGGTCCAGATTCCGTGCATTGAACGTAACGCGATGGCTGCCGTCAAAGCGATTAATGCGCAACGCATGGCCATTCGTGGAGACGGCAAGCACCAGGTGTCCCTGGACAAGGTGATCAAGACCATGCGTGAAACGGGCGCCGACATGAAGAGCCACTACAAAGAAACTTCACGTGGCGGACTGGCCGTGAACGTGATTGAATGCTAATCACGGCTGAAAACCTGAGGATACGGGATTTGACGGGAAACAAAACATGCCTGGCCTTTCTGCTTGCTGCAGTGACACTGCTGCCAATCAGTGCGCTGGCAAAAAATATATATAAATTCCAGGACGAGAACGGCATCTGGCACTTCACGGACCAGGCGCCGTCAGAGGGGGTCGAATTCGAGACGGTATACATGGAGCGGGAGCCGGAGCCGCGCTTGAAAATACGCCGCGATGGCCGCAAGGAAAGTCCTGTCTACTTGCTGTTCAACGATTTCTGGGGCCCGGTTGAAGTTGAACTGAGATTTGAAGAGGCGGTTAACGTACTTTCCGAACCCCCCCTGCCCGCCCGTTTTATCATCCCGGCCCAGACCGAACAGACACTGGTTGGCATCGGCGCGCTGGATCAGAGACAGGGCTTCAGTTACCGGCTAGGCATGTCTTCAATACCGGGGCGGCCAATGAGCAAACAGATTGAAGGGATGGTCGTGCTCCCGCCTTTTGCAGCCACCGAGGAATATCCTGTCAGCCAGGGTTTCCAGGGCGAAAAGACACACAACTCCCCCGACGCCATTTACACTGTGGACATTGCCATGCCGGTGGGAACTGCCATCCACGCAGTGCGGAACGGGACGGTGATGGATGTAGAGGAAGATTTCAATCGCGGTGGGACCAATTTTGAAAAATTCGCTGACAAGGCCAATCACGTTCGTGTCCTGCACGACGACGGCACCATGGCTTTATATGCTCACCTGGACCTGGCCAGCGTTAACGTGCGGCCCGGATCACGAGTCCGGGCAGGGCAGAGAATCGCACGCTCGGGAAACACCGGTTTCAGCTCCGGCCCCCATCTGCATTTCGCAATTCAGCAGAATACGGGCATGAAGTTGATCTCAGTCCCGTTTAAATTTCGGACTCCGGATGGCACAGCTACGATTCCTGAAGAGCAGCAATTCCTGAAAGGCGCTTCAAAAGGCGCTGCGGGACAACACTGAGCCGTCATTCTGTTAGAATCGCGGGCTTTCCCCTTTGGCTAATCGATTTGATCGCCAACCAGCTTCCCGGATTTAGCCCGCGTGAACAACCCTGGTCACTATGTCTGAATTAGAAAATGAAATCGCCCGCCGCCGGACTTTTGCGATCATTTCGCATCCGGATGCCGGCAAGACGACCCTGACGGAAAAGCTGCTGCTGTTTGGCGGTGCAATCAAGATGGCGGGTACAGTCAAAGCCAAAAAGGCAGCCCGTTATGCGACCTCGGACTGGATGAAACTGGAGAAGGAACGCGGCATTTCGGTGACTTCATCCGTCATGCAGTTCAAGTACGGCGACCTGGTTATCAATCTGCTGGATACCCCGGGCCACGCCGATTTCTCAGAAGATACATACCGCACGCTGACCGCTGTGGACTCGGCCTTGATGGTCATAGACTGTGCCAAGGGAGTGGAAGAACGCACCATCAAGTTGATGGAAATCTGCCGTCTCAGACAGACTCCGATTTTCACCTTCATCAACAAGCTCGATCGCGAAGGGCGCGACCCGCTGGAACTGCTGGATGAAGTGGAATCCGTGCTGGGGATTCAATGCGCACCGGTTACCTGGCCAATCGGCATGGGTCAGCGCCTCAAAGGTGTCTTCCACCTGCTGGACGGCACGGTTCATTTGTATGAGTCAGGCAGGAACTACGTCACGCAGGAAGCAGAACTCATCGAGGGCATCGACAATCCGGAACTGGATGAGCGTCTCGGGCCGTATGCACAAGAACTCCGCGAAGAAATCGAACTGGTTCAGGGCGCCAGCCATGCGTTTGACCAGGAAGCTTATCTCGCCGGCGAACAGACACCCGTATTTTTCGGCTCGGCGATCAATAATTTCGGCGTCACTCCTTTGCTGGATGCATTCGCTGTCAATGCACCCACACCCGGTTCCCGGGCAACGCTTGGCCGCACGGTGGAAGCAAGTGAACCCCAAATGACTGGATTTGTATTCAAGATACAGGCCAACATGGATCCGGCTCATCGGGACAGGGTCGCTTTTTTGAGAATATGCTCGGGCCGTTTTCACAGCGGGATGAAAATGCATCATGTACGCCTGGACAAAAGCGTGAAGGCAGCCAACGCACTGACCTTCATGGCGCAAGACCGTGAGCACGTGGAGAATGCCTGGCCCGGGGATATCGTGGGCCTGCACAACCACGGGACCATCAGCATTGGCGATACTTTCACCGAAGGCGAATCACTCCAATTCACAGGCATCCCGAATTTCGCCCCCGAGTTGTTTCGCCGGGCACAGCTGCGTGACCCCTTGAAACTGAAAGCCCTGCAAAAGGGCCTTAGCCAACTTTCAGAGGAAGGTGCAACCCAGTTCTTCAGGCCACTATTGGGCAACGACCTGATACTCGGTGCAGTCGGCATTCTCCAGTTCGAAGTAGTGGCCTACCGGCTCAAAAACGAATATAACGTCGACGCAAGCTTTGAAACCATCAACGTACAAACCACGCGCTGGATTCAATGCGAGGATGAAAAGATGCTGGCTGACTTCAAGCGCCAACTGCACAATAACCTGGCTGAAGACGGTGCCGGCCAACTGGTCTACCTGGCGCCATCCCGGATCAACCTGCAACTCACCGAGGAACGCTGGCCCGACATCCACTTTGCTGCAACACGCGAAACCATCATTTTCGCCAGCTGATCATATGACTGCAGCGGCCACCCGATTGCACCGCCTGTTCCCCGACAAGGGCAGGCGAAAGCTGATCTGGAGCATTGCCCTGCCGATCACGGGTGGAATGATGTCGCAGAACATCCTGAACCTGGTTGACATCGGCATGGTCGGGCGCCTCGGCGACACGGCTCTGGCCGCGACCGGAATTGGCAGTTTTAGCAGCTATATGGCCATTTCCTTCATTATTGGCCTGTCGGCCGGTGTCCAGGCCCTGGCGGCCAGGAGGCTGGGTGAGGGGCGAAACTCCGAAACGGCTATCCCGCTTAATGGCGGCCTGATCCTCGCCCTGATGATCGGGATTCCGCTGTGCGTGATTCTGATTCTGTTCGCACCGCTGGCGTTTTCATTCCTGACCGACGATCCCGCAGTCCGGGAGCTGGGCACGCCCTACCTGCAGATACGCATCGCCAGCATGATGGCCGTGGGCATGAATTTCTCTTTCCGGGGCTACTGGAGCGCAATTCACATGACCGGGGTGTATCTGCGCACGCTGCTGATCATGCATGCCATCAATATATTCCTGAATTGGGTGTTGATTTTCGGCAACCTGGGCGCCCCTGAACTGGGGGTCTTCGGAGCCGGCCTGGCCACCACGATTTCCCTGTACATCGGAACGGCTTTGTACTTTTTCTTCGCCATTCGTCACGCCAGCGACAAAGGCTTCCTGCACGGCATTCCCTCACGCAGCACTCTATGGCAGCAGTTCATGCTGTCTCTGCCAAGCAGCCTGCAACAACTGTTTTTTTCTGCGGGCCTGGTCACGCTGGTGTGGATTGTGGGCCGGATCGGAACCGCCGAAGTGGCGGCGATCAATGTTCTGATGACCTTCCACATCACGGCCATACTGCCGGCCTTCGGCATCGCTCTGGCAGCGACCACCCTGGTCGGCAATGCGCTCGGCCGGGGTGACAAGGCCGACGCCGCCATGTGGGGCTGGAACTGCAGCGCGCTGACTTTTATTTACGGCCTGGCCATGAGCCTGTTGCTCATTCCGCTGGCGTATCCCATCCTCGGAATTTTCCTGAGCAATCCCGAGACACGGCAATTGGCCCACCTGCCAATGGTACTTTGGGCCCTGATGATCTCTTTCGATACGATGGGCATGGTTCTGATGAATGCACTGATCGGCGCCGGCGACACGCGCCGCAGCATGTGGATCAGCCTGATCTGGCAGTGGGTTTTCTTCCTGCCCCTGGCCTTCCTGGTCGGCCCGACGCTCGGTTACGGCTTGCTCGGCGTCTGGATCGTTAACGGCATCTACCGCGTCGGCCAGGCCCTCAACTGCGCCCAGCAATGGCGCAGCCGCAAGTGGGCACAGATCAAGATTTGAGGGACTGTAAATACAAGTAACGCAGAATATTCTGCGTCTTCTGCGTCCTCTGCGGATAAATTGATGAATTTGATTGCCGCAAGTAAAGCCGATACATTGCCCCAAATGATTTTAACAACAAGTATCCGGGAGAGCGCTTCATGATGGGCACGATTGCCTTTGGTGTTTTTGGGTTGGCTGTGCTGATCAGTATTGCCTTCATTCTCTCTTCGAACCGGCAAGCAGTGGACTACAAGCTGGTTGCTTCCGGCATTGGTTTGCAGCTGTTTTTCGCGATCCTGGTGATCCTGGTTCCTGGCGGAAGGGAGTTCTTTGAAGTCCTGAGCCGCATCTTCGTGCGCATTATCAGTTTTGCCATGGAGGGGTCAGCCTTCATTTTCGGATCGCTGGCCGATCCGTCGAATCTTGGTTTCATCTTTGCTTTCCAGGTGCTGCCGACCATTATTTTCTTTGCTGCGCTGATGTCTGTTCTTTATCACATCGGCCTGATGCAGAAAATTGTCCAGGCGATGGCCTGGGTCATGTTAAAAGTCATGCGCATCAGCGGCTCGGAATCGCTCTCCGTTGCTGCCAACGTATTTGTGGGCCAAACAGAAGCGCCACTGGTTGTGCGCCCCTACATAGCGCGCATGACCGAGTCGGAACTGTTCACGATGATGGTAGGGGGTATGGCGACCATCGCCGGCGGCGTGCTCGCGGCCTATATCACCATGCTGGGTGGCGCCGACGAAGCGGTCCGGATTTTTTACGCCAAGCATTTATTGTCCGCCAGCATCATGGCGGCGCCGGCAACCATAGTTATCGCCAAGTTGCTGAAGCCGGAAGTGGACGAATCTCTGACCAGGGGCAAGGTCTCGCTGCACGTCGAGAAGACGGCCACGAACGTAATCGAAGCGGCTGCCAACGGAGCTTCTGACGGCGTCAGGCTGGCCTTGAACGTCGGTGGTATGCTGCTGGCCTTCATCGCACTGATCGCCATGATCAATTACCCACTTGGCTGGATTGGTCAGATTTCAGGAATTGAGGCTGCAGTTGGTTCACAGTTGAGCCTGTCGATGATCCTGGGTTACCTCCTCTCGCCACTGGCCTGGGTCATCGGCGTGCCATGGCAAGACGCCGTCACGGTGGGTGGGCTGATTGGAGAGAAAGCGGTGACCAATGAATTTGTCGCCTACGCACACCTCAAAGAAATCCAGGACACGCTTTCGCCCAAAGCTTTGCTGATTTCCACCTACGCTCTGTGTGGGTTTGCCAACTTTTCCTCCATTGCTATCCAGATCGGCGGCATTGGAGGCCTGGCCCCGGAACGTCGTTCTGACATCGCCCGGCTCGGCCTGAGGGCGGTTCTTGGCGGCACCCTGGCCACGATGATGACAGCAACCATCGCCGGCGTCCTGACCAGCATCGCCTGAATATGTCCGGGCACTCACAATTCAGCCTGTTCGGTCAGCGGCGTTTCATGCCGTTTTACATGACCCAGGGGCTGGGGGCATTTAACGACAATATATTCAAAAACGCTCTGGCTGCCCTGCTGGTATTCAAGAGCAGCGAGCTGGTCGGCATGAACACCAACCAGGTGGTCAATCTCAGCGCGATGCTGTTCATCCTGCCGTTTTTCCTGTTTTCCGCCCTGTTCGGACAATTCGCCGACAAGTATGAAAAATCGGTACAGGTCCGCCTGGTCAAACTGTTCGAAGTAGGCATTATGCTGCTGGCCACGTTGGGTTTCTGGCTGAACAGCGTGACCCTGTTGTTGGCCGTATTGTTCCTGCTCGGTCTCCAGTCGACGATTTTCGGGCCCATCAAGTACGGCATCCTGCCGCAAATCCTGAGCAAGGAGGAACTGGTCGGCGGTAATGCCCTGATTGAAATGGGGACCTTTGTGGCCATACTCGCGGGCACCATAGCCGGGCCCCAGCTAGCCGGAGTTGAGGTCGGCTGGCCCTACTGGGTGGGTATCGCCTGCCTTCTGGTTGCCGTCGCCGGCTACCTGTACAGCCGGAGGATACCGGTGGCTGAAGCGGTTTGCCCCGAGCTTAAAATCAACTGGAATATTTTCAGCGAAACTTACCGCAACCTCAGGTTTCTCAATGAAAACCGCACGGTCCTGAACAGCGTGCTGGGTATTTCCTGGTTCTGGTTTTTCGGTGCGACTTTCCTGGTCCAGATCCCAAGCTACAGCCAGAATGTCCTCGGCGGCGATGCAAACCTGATGTCCACTCTGCTCGCCCTGTTTATCGTCGGTATCAGTACAGGTTCTTTGCTGTGCGAAAGGCTTTCCGGCAAACAGGTAGAAATTGGCCTGGTCCCCTTCGGTGCAATTGGGCTGACAATTTTTGGGCTGGACCTGTATTTCGCCTCACCGGCCAGCCCAGGCGTCAGCGTGACAGCGATTGAGTTCCTGTCCAGCGGCGCTAACTGGCGCATCATGGCTGACCTGGTGCTGATCGGCGTATTCGGAGGATTCTATATCGTGCCGCTTTACGCGCTGGTGCAACACCGCTCCTCTCCGGAACACCGCTCCCGCGTCATCGCCGGCCTCAATATTCTAAATGCCCTGTTCATGGTGATTGCCGCGGTGATGGCCATGCTGTTGCTTGGCCCGGCCGGCCTGTCGATTCCCGATCTGTTCCTGATAACCGCAATATTGAACGCCGTAGTGGCGGTATATATCTTCACGCTGGTGCCGGAATTCCTGATGCGATTCCTGGTATGGATGCTGATTCACACCATTTACCGGGTCCAGGTCGTCGGAGAGGACAACATTCCCGAGGAAGGTTCGGTGATCGTTGCCAGCAACCATGTCAGTTTCGCCGATCCACTGATTATCGGAGGCATGATCCGGCGCCCGGTTAATTTCGTGATGTATCACAAAATTTACCGGATTCCCGTGTTGAACTTCATTTTCCGCACCGGTAAGGCGATCCCCATCGCCGCTCGTAACGAAAACCCGGAAATACTTAACAACGCCTACCGGCGGATTCACCAGGTGCTGGCGGCCGGGGATGTTCTGGGCATATTTCCTGAAGGAAAAATCACGGACGACGGAAACATCCAGCCATTCAAGCCCGGTATTAACAAGATCATTGCTGAACAGCCAGTACCCGTGATACCAGTCGCGCTGTGCAATCTGTGGGGATCCCTGTTCAGCCGCCGCGACCCACTGCATAAAAGACGGCCCTACAAGCTCTGGGCCCGGATTGAATTGAGAATTGGAAAAGCGATTCCGCCCGAAGAAGTCGATGCCCGGAGACTACAGGAAGAAGTTCAGCGTTTACGCGGTGATGACCGCTAGCTACTTTTACTCGTCATTCTTTGCAAGTCCGCACTTCCAGCATTTATGGAAGGTCCCTTCGATATCCACACCACACTCAGGGCATACCCAGTCCTCTTCCGGCGCTTCCACCGGCAGATCCAGCAACAGCAGTTCTTTGGCCCGCACCAGATTCCTTTCTTCCAGGATAAACAACTGGGGCACGACCTCCACGAAAGGCACTTCTCCCATAACGGATGAACCGTACTGGTTTTTGATGAATGTCTTGATGCCATGTGATTCAAGCAGGGATTGCATCTGCCCCACGCGGCTAAAGTCGAAATTCTCGAATACTTTGATCACAGCTCAGCCCTCAAACCTGCCACCTCACTCTTCAGTTTCATCTTCCCGGAACTCGAGCGAAGCCGAATTAATACAGTACCTCATCCCTGTAGGCGGCGGGCCACCGGGAAAAATATGTCCAAGATGCGCGTCACAATAACGGCAAAGCAATTCGATCCGGCTTTTGCCGTGACTGTAATCTGGGCGTTGTACAACATTTGCTTCCTCGAGTTCCGAGTGAAAACTGGGCCAACCACAAGCTGCATTGAATTTGCTATCCGAACCAAACAGGGGATGGTTGCAGCATACACAAAAGTACTGCCCCCGGTCCCAGTGCTGGTCATACTCGCCACTGAATGGCGCTTCGGTACCGGACTCCCTTGTCACGCGGAATTGCTCAGCTGTCAGCTCCGCTTTCCATTCTTTGTCTGTCCTGGTGATTTTTGTCATGAATTTGATCCTCGCAACAACCGGAAACACAATTCAGGATATAGTACCTAAATTCGGCACTGATCCGCATAAAGCCCGCAAAAGCATCGTGATTCCAAAACTACCGGCATTGCATAAACTGCCCGGACCGCGGACGCGCTGGGCCACCGTGCAGCTGGCGCTCACCGCCGTCATTCTGACGCTGCTGCACCTGCCAGGGTGTGCCGGGCCCTCTTACTACACCCAGGCCATCTCGGGCCACCTGGCCCTGATGGGAGATCGTGAAGATATTCGTGTCATCCTGGACCGGGCCGGAACTGATCCTGAGCTGCAACGTGAGCTTGAACTGGCCCTGGAAATCCGCGTATTCGCTACGGAACAGCTTGGGCTGCCCGATAATGACAGTTATACCGAATTCGTGCGGACCGGGCGGCAAGCCGTAAGCTGGAATGTTGTTGCGGCGCCGGAGTTTTCCATCCAAGCCAGGCAATGGTGCTTTGTGGTGTCGGGTTGCGTACCCTACCGCGGTTATTTCGACCAGGAAAAAGCAGTTGAATTTGCGCAAAAGATGCGGCACAAATCCTACGACGTTACTGTCTCACCGGCGATTGCCTACTCTACCCTTGGCTGGTTCGATGATCCGCTGCTGGATACGATGTTGCAATATTCTGACGAGCAACTCGCTGCTTTCATTTTTCATGAACTGGCGCACCAGCAGTTGTATGTTAAAAGCGATACCGTGTTCAACGAAACCTACGCCGGATTCGTTGAGGAAGTGGCTGTCAGGCAATGGCTGCAGGCAACAGGTCGTCATGAACTGCTACCCCACTGGCAATCAATGGAAAAAGCTTCCACCCAGTTCAATGAATTGCTAATGAAAACCCGTGCCCGGCTGGCTGAAGAATATAACTCCGGGCGCAGTGAAGCAGCCATGCGGGTGAACAAGAAGATGATTTTCTCCGACATGAAGTCGGAATACCAGGTGATGGTCAACGAGCAGTGGAACGGGAGAAATTACTTCAAATCCTGGTTCTCCAGTGAGCTCAACAATGCCCGGCTGGCCTTGATCAACAGCTACCATGGCGGTGTCTGCGCATTCACAAAACTGTATGAATCAGCGGGCCGGGATATCCTGCAGTTTCAGCAACTGGCAGCCGAAAAGGCAGCTATGGGCAAGGAACAAAGAGCGGCCTGGTTAAGTCAGCCGTGCACAGTGATTGCTTCCGGTCGCGATCTGTGACAACTTAGCGCTCAATCTGGCCAGGTTACTGGTGCAAAATACGGGCTGACAACCCATGAAAATAGGGCAACAGCACTTGCCTCCAACAGCGCTTCCAAAACGAATAAAAAGGGCTGCGATCCTGGTCTGCACCGGCCTGGTTCTGGCCAGCGCTGCTGCGAACGGACAGGAGCCTGGAGGCGAACTTGCCCTTTCCTGCCCGGAACCAGCCATCGCATCTGTTATACCACCCGCGCCAGATCGTAGCGACGCCTCTGTCATTGTCTACGCACAACAGCTGGACGCAAGCAACAGCTCGCAGGGTGAGGTACGAGGCCATGTGGAACTGTACCGTGCGGATCAATACATTGCGACTGAACTCATTTTGTACGACCCGAACACAGAGATCGTCACGGTGCCGGGAGCAGTAAATTACGAAGATCAGCAAGTCTGGGTCAAGGGCACCGGCGCCCACTACAATTTTATCGAGGAATCCGGCAGGTTTTCCTTGATTGATTACGGCCTGACCGGCTCCAGTGCAAACGGCAGCGCCGAGTATGTCGAACTCATCGGCGGTCACACATCGATATTGAACCGCCTGGTGTACTCGACCTGCCCCGGCGAGAAACCCGACTGGGTTCTGTCCGCAAGTGAGCTCAAATTGAAGCACGATGACGGCATGGGCGTGGCGCGCGGCGCCAAGTTGAAATTCAAGGGCATACCCATTCTGTATGTGCCGTATTTCACGTTCCCGATTGATGATCGCCGCAAAAGTGGTTTCCTGTATCCGGGCTTCGGCAATACCAATGACAACGGCTTCGAATTCAGCATCCCGTTTTACTGGAATATTGCACCTAACCAGGATGCCACCATTGAGCCCCGCTACTTCACCGACCGCGGCTTCATGCTGAGTGCCGATTACCGTTTCCTGACCAGGAAAACGAGCGGTATCCTGGACTTCGATTATCTGCCGGACGACAGGAAAACCGGTGAGCGGCGCTACCATTACCGCTTTTTGCACAATGCCGCACCCTGGAAAAGGTGGCGTACCGCACTGATAATCGACCAGGTCAGTGACGACCGCTATTTTCAGGATTTTGGAGCGAACCTGAACCAGACGTCCAGGCAGTTCCTGCGCAGCAGCGCCTCCATGAACGGCGTCGGCCGGTACTGGAGATTCGAAGTCATGGCCGATGACTTCCAGGTGATCGATGAAGGCGTCAAGCCGGAAAACGAACCCTACAGGCGCGTCCCACGCCTTGGGTTCTGGCTGGACAGACCCCTGGGCCGAAGCGGCTTGTCCTTCGCCCTGGATTCTGAGCTGGTTTATTTTGACCGGGATTTCGGGACCGCCGGCGCCCGTTTCGATTTCTATCCAAAGCTTAACTGGCACCGCTTTGCCCACTGGGGTTTCATCAACCCCAGCCTGGGCTATCGCTACACCAGTTACGACCTGAAACGCTTGTTGCTTCCCGGTAATGAATCACCCAAGCGTGGCACGGCCATCGCAAACGTGGATGCAGGCCTGTTTTTTAATCGCCAGACCAGGAACGGTGACACGCAGACGCTTGAGCCCCGGCTATATTATCTGTATGTACCCTATGAAAACCAGGACGACCTGCCGGACTTTGATACCGGCGAGTTTACGTTTGGCTTCAGCCAGCTGTTCAACACGAATCGTTTTGCCGGTGCTGACCGGCAGGGCGATGCCAATCAACTTTCCATCGCGCTGACCACACGTACTTTCAATGACGAAAACGGGCAGGAGCAGTGGAGCCTCAGTGTCGGCCAGATTTTCTATTTTGCATCCCGGCTTGTGCAACTCGATGACCAACCCCCGGTGGATGAAGATTTTTCACCATTTATCGCCGAGCTCACCTGGCACCCATTTACCCGCTTCAGCACCATTGCCGGACTGCAATACGACTGGGACAAAACACATCTCGATGTCGGAAGCTTCGGCATACGCTGGGCAGGAAGCAAAGGGCAGCGCATCGGATTCGAATATCGCTACCGTCGCCAACGCGTCGACCAGTTTGATTTCCGAATTTTCTGGCCCATCAACGAGCGTTGGCGTGTACTCTCCCGGATCAACTACTCATTCGCGGACAATGACATGCTGGAAATCCAGGGTGGGGTTGAGTACGAAAGTTGCTGCTGGGCTCTACGCACCGTCATTCGCCGCTACCTGAAAAACCGCGACGGCGACTACCGCGACGGCATCTTCCTGGAACTCAATCTGAAGGGCCTGGCCAGTATCGGTACGCGTACACAGGAGCTGTTCCGGGATTGACCGGGGAACCACCGGGAAAGCCAACCCGGAATGTTGAAGCCATGCAGCTTAACTCTTCCGGCCTGCTTGAGTTAAAATGGGGACTTTCATGCTTGCCGGCGTCAAATCGCAAGCAACCATTTTCCCGGAGAAATTCCTTATGTTCCAATTCTTCAAATCAAAATCAGCCCCACCATTGGAATTGGCGCTGGTTTTTGCACTGGCATTTGGCGCTGTGGCAGCCCCCCTCTCAGTCAATGCACAAGCCACTGGTGGCACAGTTGAAACGATCGATTCCATCGTGGCCCTGGTGGACGAAGACGTCATTCTGCGCAGCGAACTGGACCTGGCCGTGGCCGGTATCGTCGACAGGATCAAGGCTAGCGGAGACGCCATGCCGCCCATGAACCTGCTTGAGGGCCAGGTGCTCGAGCGCCTGATCATCCGTGAATTGCAGGTGCAAAGAGCCTTGCAAACCGGGATCCGGATCAGTGACGCGGATGTTGACCAGGCACTGCTCAGTCTGGCGCAGCAGAACGGAATCACACTGCAGAAAATGCGCCAGGTCATCGAAGGTGATGGCGAGGATTTTTCCGAATTTCGCCGTAATATTGGCGAGGAAATAATGACCGAACGTTTACGCCAGCGCATTGTGAACGGAATGGATCCCATTACTGATACGGAGGTGGACATTCTGCTCTCATCGGAAGACCTCAGTGGCGGCGAGTACAACATCTCACACATCCAGATGTCATTAGCCGACGGCTCCACCCCGCAACAGATAAAGGAAGCTCAGTTCAAAGCAGATGATGTATATCAGCGCCTGGTCGATGGCCTGGACTTTGCATCGGCTGCCATCAGCTATTCCGACAGTCAGGAAGCACTGGAAGGCGGCAATGTTGGCTGGCGGGACCTGAACACCGTACCGGCATTTTTCGCAGATGCCGTACGGGGGCTCAACCCGGGTGAATTCACCCATCCCATTCGCAGCCCGGCGGGATTCCAC
>PVMS01155560.1_pt1 | contig 14223 bp, 11 predicted proteins | sample 1853461 | NCBI WGS metagenome assembly PVMS01 (sample SAMN08582032, study PRJNA380276) | Marine sediment metagenome, whole genome shotgun sequencing project. | isolation source: ocean sediment barecode stripped | collected 2017 | reverse complement strand
GTATTGCTGCGGGTGAGGAAACTGGTCAATTGCTCGGTCACGCTGAGCACTGACTTCAATTGTTCCTCTTTCAGCAGAGGTGATGAGATGTCCACCGCGATCACGATGTCGGCGCCCATTTTCCTGACCACGCTGACCGGAAGGTTATTCGCCATTCCTCCATCGACCAGCAACCGGTCGTGCAACCTGACCGGGGCGAAAAAGCCGGGCACTGACATACTGGCGCGCAACGCATCCGGCAGGCTGCCCGCTGACAAGACTACTTCCTTACCTGTTACCAGGTCGGTTGCGACAGCGCGAAACGGAACCGGCAGCTGATCAAAATCGTTGATGTCCTGAACCACCAGAAGAATCCGGTGAAATATCTGGTCCAGGTGCTGACCTTCGATCACCCCGAGCGGCAACTGCATGCTGCCCTTGTTGAAACCGATCCGGTAGGGAATGAGAAATTCGGCATCGAGTTCCTTTTTGCGCATGGTCTGGTCGCGCCGTGCGGGTTTGTCCGAGAAGGCGGCCTTCCAGTCCAGCTCCAGCATCAGGGCCTTGATCTCATCGGCGGAATAACCGGCTGCGTAGAAGCCGCCAACGATGGCGCCCATGCTGGTTCCGGCAATGTAATCGATCGGAATGTTCATCTCTTCCAGGGCTTTCAGAACGCCCACGTGAGCACCGCCCCGTGCACCGCCGCCGCTCAGTGCGAGACCGACCTTCGGACGATCCGGGTGATCATCACTACATTCAGTGGCATGAACGGGAACCACCAGCGCAAGCAGCAGCAACAGAATGAGGACTCTCGGGAATAGCATGGTGAACTCCGGTCCGGAAGGATATTGCCTGATTATAACGAACACCGTCGAAGCTGATCCGGAACAATAAAAAATGGTTGATCAGGCGCTAGAATGTCGCATCAATCAAACAAAAAGGCCTGACCATGAGCAACATTTACCCTGTACCCGAAACGTTCCGGCAACACGCGCTGATCGATCAGCAGGATTATGAGCGAATTTATCGTGAATCCATTGATAACAACGAGCAATTCTGGGCCGATACCGCAAAGCGCCTGGACTGGACACGCTTCCCAACGAAAATCAAAGACGTCTCTTTTGACAAGTCCGACCTGCACATCCGCTGGTTTGAAGACGGTGTGCTGAACGCCTGCTACAACTGCGTTGACCGCCACCTCGATCAGCGCGGCGATCAGACAGCCATCATCTGGGAAGGCGATGACCCGCAGCGTGACGAACACATCAGCTACCGCCAATTGCACCAGCGTGTCTGCCGTATGGCCAATGTTCTGAAGAAACTGGGTGCGTCCAGGGGCGAGCGTGTCACCATTTACATGCCCATGATTCCGGAGGCCGCCATCGCCATGCTGGCGTGCGCACGAATTGGCGCCATTCACTCGGTCGTGTTCGGTGGATTCTCACCGGACGCACTTGCCGGGCGCATCATTGACTGCGACTCCAGCATTGTGATCACGGCCGACCAGGGGCTGCGCGGCGGCAAAACCGTGCCGCTGAAAGACAATGTCGATGCCGCCTGTAACATTGAGGGTGTCATGGACTGCCTACGTTCCGTGCTGGTGGTACGCAATACCGGCGGCGACATTCAGTGGACGCCGGGCAGAGATTTCTGGCTGCACGAAGAGCAGGCTTCCGTTTCCGATGATTGTCCGGCAGAGGATATGAACGCTGAGGACCCCCTGTTCATCCTCTACACTTCCGGTTCGACCGGCAAGCCCAAGGGCGTTCTGCACACCACCGGCGGTTATCTGGTCTATGCCGCATATACCCATGAGACCGTTTTTGACTACCACGAAGGCGATATTTACTGGTGTACGGCCGATGTGGGCTGGGTAACCGGGCATAGTTACATCGTTTACGGGCCGCTGGCCAATGGCGCCATCACCATGATGTTCGAGGGGGTGCCGAATTATCCTTCGCCCAGCCGGTTCTGGGAGGTATGTGACAAACATCAGGTGAATATCGTTTACACGGCACCGACTGCGATCCGTGCGCTGATGCGTGAAGGTGAAGGGCCGGTCAAGTCCACCTCGCGGGCGTCGCTGAAGTTGCTGGGCACCGTGGGTGAACCGATCAATCCGGAAGCATGGGACTGGTACTACCACGTCGTGGGCGAAGGCCGTTGCCCCATCGTGGACACCTGGTGGCAAACGGAGACAGGCGGCATTCTGATCAGCCCCCTGCCCGGCGCCACCGGGCTGAAGCCAGGCTCTGCCACCAAACCGCTGCCGGGCATAAAACCCGACCTGTATGACGAAAAGGGTAATTTGCTTGATGGCGCCACCGACGGGCTGCTGGTCATTTCGAACAGCTGGCCGGGGCAAATGCGCACGGTATATGGCGATCATCAGCGCTTCGTCGACACCTACTTCTCACCTGTCCCCGGCACCTATTTCACCGGTGACGGGGCGCGTCGCGACGAAGACGGCTATTACTGGATTACCGGCCGGGTCGACGATGTGCTCAACGTGTCGGGGCACCGGCTGGGCACGGCCGAGATTGAAAGCGCCCTGGTTGCACATGCCGCAGTAGCCGAAGCCGCCGTGGTGGGCTATCCGCACGACATCAAGGGTGAAGGCATTTATGCCTACGTCACCCTGGTGCTAGGGCAGGAGCCCAGTGATGAACTGACTGCGGAGTTACGTAAGTGGGTGCGCAAGGAGATTGGCCCCATCGCGACACCCGACCTGATGCAGTGGGCCCCCGCCCTGCCCAAAACCCGTTCCGGCAAAATCATGCGCCGCATCCTGCGCAAGATAGCGGCCAATGACTATGCAAACCTGGGGGACACCTCAACCCTGGCAGAGCCTGAAGTGGTTAGTCAATTGGTCGATAACCGCCAGAATCGATAAACGCATTTTGCAGGGAGTCAGCCGCTACCGCGCCGGTATTCAGAATACCGGCGCAATAGGCGGGCCGTTCGTGCTTCTGTATAATTTCCGTCACGGAAGTCTGAGTCCGGCATGGACTGTCACAACAAGGAGCGTGAAATGGGTATATTTGATTCAATCAAGAATGTCTTCGGCAAAACGGAATCAGGGGAAGATTTTACAGCCGCACCCAGCCAGATGTTACGGGAGGCAGGCATTGACCCGTCCGGGCTCAGTTTCGGGTTCGGGTCTGACGGAACGATAACGATTTCCGGCTCTGTGCCGGATGAAGCGGACCGTCAAAAGGTCATGGACACCCTGTCTGGAATAGCTGGAATCAATCGTGTCGAGGATCAAATGACACTGGCCCCGGCGGCAACTGCCGAACAAGCTGCAGCGGACTCCGTGGAAAGCGAATCCGACGCAGATGAGCCCGAAGCGGCGGCACCCGAGGCGCCGGCCCCCGCAGCTGCCAGCGGAAGAAGCTACACCGTGCAATCGGGTGATACCCTGTGGAAAATCGCCGATGAGATGTACGGAAACGGCTCAAAATACATGAAAATCTTCGACGCAAATTCCGATCTTCTGGAACACCCTGACCGAATTTTTCCCGGACAGGAACTGACTATCCCCGACCTCGAGGATTAGATTCGCCCGTGTTCGAGGGGGCGTTCACGGTGCATCAGTAACCACTCGGCGCCTTCGTCGAGTGCCGCCTGCCCCAGGGCTTTCAGAACACGTCTTTGAAACTTCAGGTCGCCGGACTCATCCAGCAGTTTCCTGGCCCGGCTAAATACGGCACTCATGAAACCGTACTGCTTGATCAGCTCTCTTTCGGCTTTTTTGTGGGAATAGGCATCCCAGATTCCTGCCACCAGGGGAAGAACGCCCATCAAGACCATCAGCGTTCGCCTTTGTCCCTCATCAGCATCCCCGCCCATTAGAAACAACAGAACTGCGATCAATATGCCGGTCCACAAACACAGGCTACCCAGCATCCGGGTACGGCGAAATCGCGACGTGTTGTGCAGCTGCTTGCGGGAGTAGTATGCCAATTGCCCCCCACCACGGGCTTTCTCGCCAATCCAGTGATCGATCACCCAGCTGACCCCCCCAGGGTCCCCAGTGCAACCACGGTCGCGCTGCATGCTCGCCAGGCGCATTACATGTCGAATCCAGCCCAGATCCACATCCTGTTTCTGCAGAAAACTGTCATAGGCGAAACCTGCTGTTTCTGAATCCACCACACCTGAAATGTTCCAGTACATCTGGACACGCAGACCCTCCGCCAGGGCCCGATAGTCCAGGTACTTGCGATGCCATTCACGGCTCTCACCGATGATATGCATCGCAACTCCGGCGAAAAAAAGAGCCAGAAAACCTGCCACCATTATTCTTGAACCGTCATACTCTGAATACAGGAGAAAGACCACACCCATCAGGATGGCCAGCGCATGGGTCGCTCTCAGGCTGCTGTTGACCCTCCCCTGATAATGCACGGCCAGGCCGTCCGCGGCCTGGAAAAACCGGTCTGTCAGGAGGGCGCCCGCAGGAACGTCAATCCCGGATACCCCCTCCAGCAGGCTGCAACTCCTGACGCGGATGGTTTCTTCTTTTTGTCGCCAGTCCCGGCCGAATTGCTGCAGGCTGCTCAACATCCTGTTATAGGCCTCGGGAATATTTTTTGTGCGAGCACCGTCCTGACGGCTGCTGAACCAGGACGCATCCAGTGCGTTCAGGCTTGCTTCCACATCGCCGCCCGGGCGATCCCTCGAACATACGATGTGATGGACCAGGTCATTTTCATTATCAGCCAGCAGGCTGGCATGCGACGAATCGGCCTGGAAGCCTTGCATGACGGCTGTCAAATGATAATTCACAACCTGGCCGGTGCCGCCCAGTTCGATTCCGGCTTTCCCATCCCACAGGGCCAGCAAAACCTGGCAGTGATTGGAAAGGAACACGCCGAGTTGAGCGTACTGGCGGGCTCTTTCGGCTTCACCGTCAGACCCGCGTGAATGCCCGTCAGCGGGGGCTGGCGGCAATGTGATTACCTGGGAGGCCGCTGCAAGCAGCGTTCGGAATTCTGACAGCGCTGTGCCGGAAGTGAAGTCACGCTCGTACTCCTGCTGCTGCATGGGGAGTATGGCGGCAAAAGGGATTCCCTGGCTGATGGCGACACGGGCAGCTAGCTGATCCCCACCTTCTGCCAGCGGGGTCAACAGCCGAAGGGGAAGGTCTGGAAAGTCTTCCATCAGCCCCCGGAAGAAAACCCCTACACCGGCCTCAATCGCGGGAATCTCGGCGCCAACGAGATCCCGATGGGCTGTAACGCCCACACACAGGCTCAGAACCGGCGCGTCAAGCTCCACCACTACTCTGTTCCGGCAGGATTTCCATCCCGGGCCGCCACCAGTGACTCTGACGCTGCCAGTGCTTGTCCTGGTGGCTATAGCTGATGAATGCCTTGTAGCGAAACTTTCCCACCGGGTAATTAAACACCAATTCAGCCCGGGTTTCTGATATTAATAAGCGGATACCATTCCATCCTCTCTGCACAGGAAGATTTCATGAATGTCTGTACAGTTTTCAGATCGGATAAAAATTCGGAAACCTACCTGTACCTGAGCGAGGACTTCGAGTTTGATGATCTTCCGTCTGAACTGCAGAAGAGCTTTGGTGAGCCTGCTTTGGTGATGTCCCTGAAGTTATCACCGGAGCGGAAACTGGCGCGAGTCGATGTGAAAAAAGTACTGCAGAACCTTCAGGAACATGGCTTTTACCTGCAACTGCCGCCCACACTGCCGATAGAAGAAGAAATTATCCGCTGGCTCGATTGAATCGCGGCCTGGTCGCGCGCTTAAGGCGGATATGACGTCTTTACTGTGAGGTTGTGGCCACGCTGACGGTCTCGATTCCGACCGCCTTGGCGGCATCGAGTATGGTCACCAGCGCCTCGGTGTCCGCTTCAGGATGAGCGGCCACGATCAGGGGTGAAGTCGGTTTTTCCGCTTTCTCGCGTTCCAGATTGGCCTGCACTGCCCGCGGCTCGAGGATGCGGCCTTTCACGCTGATCAGGCTGGCGGAATTGATTTTAATGACGATCGGTCCCTTGTCCTGCTTGATTTCCTTGGGTGGAGAATTGGACGGCCGGGATACTTCGAGGCCCTGTTCCTTGACGAAAGAAGTGGTCACGATGAAAAAAATGAGCATGATGAAAACGATGTCCAACATCGGTGTGATGTTGATTTCAACTTCGTCGTCAATTCGATGTCTTCTGCGCATTCTTCAAATCCGGGGCAGGGTCGGACAGCTTACTGAAAACAGAGGTTTTTAGCCAGTTTTCCGGCTGCCTCCATGGCTACTCCACTGTCACCGATTTGGCCAGGTTACGTGGCTGATCTACGTCCGTGCCCCGCAGAACGGCCACATGATAGGCCAATAACTGTAGCGGTACGGTCAACACGATCGGAGCCAGCAAGACGCCACCGGTATCCAGTTCGATGATTTCACCGTGGTGCTCTTTCAGGCTGGACACCGCCTCTGCGTCGGCGATGACGAACATTTCACCGCCGCGGGCACGCACTTCCTCGATATTGCTGATGAGTTTTTCCAGCAAACGGTTGTTGGGCGCGACTGCCACCACCGGCATGTCGTGATCCACCAGGGCCAGCGGGCCGTGCTTGAGTTCACCGGCCGGGTAAGCCTCTGCGTGAATGTAGGAAATTTCCTTGAGCTTCAGCGCCCCTTCCATCGCAATGGGATAAAAACTGCCCCGACCCAGGAACAGTGCGTGGTGTTTTTCGGCAAATCGCTGTGCCAGTATCTCAATTCGACCATCCAGCGCCAGGGCCTGCCTGATCCTCCCGGGCAAACCATTCAGCTCCCGTACCCATTGAGCCAGTTCCGCTGGCTGTGCCTGTCCTCCCAATTGCGCCAGCACCAGCACCAGCAACTGCAGTGAAACCAGTTGCGTGGTGAAGGCCTTGGTCGAAGCGACACCAATCTCAGGCCCGGCGCGGGTCATCAGAACCAGGTCCGCCTCGCGCACTATGGAACTCTCGGGTACATTGCAGATGGCCAATGTAGAAAGGTAAGCGGCCTCTTTTGCGTGGCGCAGGGCCGCAAGGGTGTCCGCTGTCTCGCCCGACTGGGAAATCACCACGAACAGGGCTTTTTCCGGCACCACCGGATTGCGGTAGCGATATTCACTGGCGACCTCTACCATGCAGGGGATGCCCGCCAGTTGCTCCAGTTGATAGCGGGCAACCAGGCCGGCATGGAAACTGGTTCCACAGGCCACGATGTGCACCTGCCTTACCTGCTCAGAATCTCATCAGCTCCGACACCGAAAATATTCGGCAAAATCTGATCTGAACTGATGCGCCCCTCCAGGGTCTCGGCCACCGCTGCCGGCTGCTCAAAAATCTCTTTCTGCATGTAATGGCGATACTTGCCGCGTTGCACCGCGTCGGCACTGAGGTCCGCCTCCCTGACGGCACGATCTGCCACTTCGTCCTGCTGGTCACGAATTTCATAGCCGGCGCTGTCCATGCGCACAACGTCTCCCTCTTCGAGGTAAACGAATCGGTTGGTGACCGGCCGCACCGGGTGAATGTCGGACGGCAGGTAATGCTCATCGAAGCCAATTCCCATGACCATCGGGCTGCCTGAGCGGGCGCCGACGATGACCCCGGGTTCGCTGGCGCTGGTTACGGCAATGGCATATGCCCCGCGCAGACGCCTGACAGCCAGCCGCACTGCCCCGAACAGGTCGTTTCCCTCGGAAACCAGTGAATGAACCAGGTGAACCAGGACTTCGGTGTCGGTATCCGAACTGAATTCGTAAACTGCGGCTTGCAGTTCCTCGCGCAATTCATCGTGGTTCTCAATGATGCCGTTGTGAACGAGAGCTATTTCGTCCCCGGAACAGTGCGGATGCGCGTTGCTGGTGCTCGGCACTCCGTGCGTGGCCCAGCGCGTGTGGGCGATTCCGCAGTTGCCCGACAAGGGGGTTTCGTCCAGCAAGGCAACCAGGTCCTTCACCTTACCCGCCGTGCGCACGCGGCTGAGTTCGCCATTGCGTTGAATGGCGATACCGGCCGAATCATAACCCCGGTATTCCAGCGCCCGCAGTCCGGAAATCAGAATGTCACTGACATCGCGATGCGTGGTGGCTGCTACTATTCCGCACATGGATTTCAGGCCTCGCCTTTACGCGGACGCTTCCATCCGCTGATCGAAGTCTGCCGCGCGCGGCTCACGGTAAGGGCATCTGCGGGTGCGTCTTTGGTGATGGTCGAACCGGCGCCGATGGTGGCGCCTTTCCCTACCGTCACCGGTGCCACCAGTTGCGTGTCCGAGCCGATGAATACATCGTCTTCGATAATGGTCTGGTGCTTGTTGGCGCCATCGTAGTTACAGGTAATCGTGCCGGCGCCGATATTGACCTTGGTGCCGATTGTGGTATCGCCAATGTAACTCAGATGGCTGGCCTTACTGCCTTCGCCAATACGGGCATTCTTGATTTCCACGAAGTTTCCGACGCGGGTGCCGCCTGCCAGTTCCGTGCCTGGGCGCAAGCGTGCAAACGGCCCTATCTCGCAAGCTCCAGTGGTTCGCACGCCCTCCAGCACGCTGTGCGGGTGAATGCGGGTGCCGGAAGCCAGCTCGCAATTTGTTAAAACCGAGCCCGGACCGATGAAAACGCCGTCACCCAGTTGATTGTGGCCTTCCAGAACCACATTGATGTCGATGCACACATCGCTGCCGGCGCTGACGTGCCCGCGGATGTCCACCCGCTCGGGATCGATGATCTGGACGCCCTGGTCCATCAGTTCCCTGGTCGCGCGATGCCGGTAACGCCGCTCCACGGCCGCCAGCTGTCGCCGGTCATTGACCCCCTGCAAATCCCTGGGATCAGGCGCCAGTACATTGTGGATTTCCAGTTTCTCACTGTGCGCCATCGCAAAAATATCCGTCAGGTAATATTCCTGCTTGATGTTGTCGCAACCCAGCCTGTCCAGCCAGCGTCGTAAATGGACCGCATCGGCCAGAATGATACCGGTGTTCACTTCCCTGATCATCCACTGCGCCGGCGTGGCGTCACGGTCTTCGACTACGCCGCTGATGCGCCCGGTGCGATCCCGTTCGATACGGCCATAGCCCCGTGGTTGGTCGAGTTCCATGGTCAGCACCGATAAGGGTGCCGAGCCGCCGCGGGCCATCTCGGCCAGAACGGAGACGGGTATCAGGGGATGGTCACCAAGCAGCACCAACACGGAAACACCGTCCGGAATGGCGGGCATTGCCTGCATCACAGCGTGTCCGGTGCCTCTCCTGTCAGCCTGGATGACCCAATTGACATCGAAATCGCGGCAAGCCTCCCTGACCTGGTCTGCGCCGCTGCCTACCACCACGTGGACCTGCTCCGGCTCCAGTGCCGTGGTCGTTTCCAGCAAATGCAATAACATCGGCCGGCCGGCCAGTGTTTGCAATACTTTCGGCAGGCTGGATTTCATGCGCGTTCCCTCGCCTGCAGCGAGGATCACGATGTGTAGGGCCTTGCTCATATGATCGGGAGGAATCCTTTAAATGGTCCGACAGCACAGTATAGCCGGATCATCTTTTGGGGAGTACTCCGGCCCGTTGTTTTCAGTCTGGAGCGAAATTATTGCAGGGAAATGCGGGTCTGATGGCAAGACAGCGTCTTTTTGCATAAGCTTGACCTTTGGATCGGCCACAATTAATGAATCTGCAATGACTGACCTTCAATCAGGAAGCCACGCATGAAGAATGCCGGAGCAGGCTTCTCCACAGTCCTGCTGTTGTCAATTGTGCTGGCGTTGCCGGTGCCAGCAAGCGCCGGGACCACACAGAGAACGGTCAATGACGGCCAGTTGATTCTGCAAGATGTACCGGAAATTCCAGCCGCTCTGGTGAGGCGGCTCAATCAGTACCAGAACACACGCTATGCCAGCTTTCTGGACTGGGCCGAGCAAGGAAAGGGCATGTTTGTACGCACCCGCTTCGGTGACGTAAGCCAGATCCACAAGCTGCACGGCCCGGGCGGCGCACGTGAGCAGCTGACCTGGTTCAAAGAGCCTGTGGGTCAGGTCGAACGCCGCCGCAAGGGCCGGGAACTGGCCTTTACGATGGACCAGGGCGGCGGTGAATTTGACCAGATTTTCCTGTTTGACCCCCAGACAGCCGCCACCACCATGCTGACCGATGGCCAGTCGCGCAACCGCTTCATCCGCTGGAGCCGGGACGGCCGGCTGCTGGCCTATCAGTCCACCCGGCGTAACGGGCGTAACAGCGACATCTGGATCATGGACCCGGACCATCCGGACCAGGCCGAATTGCTGGTAAAAGCTGAAGACGGCGAGTGGTGGGCGCCCGTCGATTTCAGTAAAAATGGACGATACCTGTTGGTGCAGCAGTATATCAATGTGATCGATTCCCGCATCCATTTGCTGGACCTGAAAAGCCGCGAAATGCGCCTGCTGGCCGGTGATCCGGAGAACCGGTCAGCCAACCGGGCCAGTAGCTTTGACATGCAGGGCCAGGGATTTTATTTCATCAGCAATGAGCGTGGCCGGGCCGCTGAACTGACATGGCGCTCCATTGAGCCAGGTGGTGAGACCGTATTCATCACCCAGGGCATTCCCTGGGATGTATCCAGATTTATACTCAGTGATGACGGCAAGAGGGGCGCATTCGCGACCAATGAAGGCGGTATCAGCCGGCTGTACTTGCTCAATACGCGCAAGCACAGCTTTTCCCTGCTCAGGAACATGCCTTTCGGCTTGATCTATCACATGAAATTTCACCCGGACAACCGGCAAATTGCCATTACCCTGAACACCGCGCAGACGCCGAGCGACGTTTTCGTGCTGGAGCTTGGCCGAAAAGCGCTGGATGTCAGGACTCTCAAGCGCTGGACGTATAGCGAGGTCGGTGGTCTGGACACACGGTCTTTCGTCGAACCGGAACTGGTGCACTTTCCCACTTTCGACCTGATTGGCGAACAGCCACGAGAAGTCCCGGCTTTCATTTACAGGCCAGGCGGTGACGGGCCACATCCCGTCATCATATTTGTCCACGGTGGGCCTGAGGGTCAGTACCGGCCTTCGTTCAACAGCGTTTTTCAGATGTGGGTCGGCGAGCTTGGAGCCGCGGTGATTGCACCCAACATCCGGGGATCCACCGGATACGACAGTGAATACGTGTCACTTGACGACGGTTTCCGGCGGGAAGACGCAGTGAAGGATATTGGCGCCCTGTTGGACTGGATAGCAAGCCAACCGGGGCTGGATGAAAATCGCGTGGCCATTTACGGTGGCAGCTATGGCGGCTACATCGTTCTGGCTTCGGCAGTACACTACAGCGACCGCCTGCGGGCAGGCGTGGATGTGGTTGGGATCAGCAACTTCGTCAGTTTTCTGGAAACCACCGAAGACTACCGCCGTGACTTGCGCCGGCATGAATACGGCGACGAAAGTGATCCGGAGATCCGGGCCTTTCTGGAACGAATCAGCCCGCTGAACAACGCCGACCACATTGACATTCCCCTGCTGGTCACACAAGGCCAGAATGACCCCCGGGTACCGGCCAGCGAATCGGAGCAGATCGTCAAAGCCCTGCGGGAACGGGGCCGGCCGGTTTGGTACATCAAGGCTCTGAATGAAGGCCATGGTTTCGAACGCAAAGAGAATCTCGATATCCACCAACAGGCTACGATCATGTTCCTGCAGCGTTACCTGGTTGAAGCCAACTAGTGTAGGAGCGAGCCTTGCTCGCGAATGTAGGAGGCCGCCATGCGGGCGACAGCAGACGGATAGACTCTGGAACCAGAAAGGAGCCGATTCCGGCTCCTCTCTGGTCGCCCGCATGGCGGCCTCCTACGATGGCGATCGCGAGCAAGGCTCGCTCCTACAGTTCAGGGTCATCAGCAGCCGTGTGGACATGCAGGTCCCTTTGCGGGAAGGGAATGACAATACCTTCTTCACGAAACCGCTTGCTGATGGCCATCAACAACTCATGTACCGCCCGGCCACGCAGTTCCGGATGGCTGATCCAACCCAGCAACTCGAAATCCAGTGAGCTGTCACCGAAAGCCCGCATCCGGATTCGGGGTGCGGGGCTGGCCAGGATCAAACTGCTTTCCCCGGCCAGCTCCTCGAGTATGGCTATCACTTTTGCTGTGTCCGTGCCGTAGGCCACACCCACGGGTATGCGAATCCTGTGTTGGATTTGCGGGCCGCCGGATTCGTTGGTGATCTTGGCGTTGCCCATCACCGCATTGGGAATCGAAACTTCAACATCGTCCCGGGTCAGTAACCGGGTAGAGCGCATGCCAAGGCCGGTGACGATGCCGCGTTCGCCACTGTCCAGCACGATGTAATCCCCGATCTTGTACGGTGCGTCGGCGACGATTGACACCCCCGAGATCAGGTTAGCCAGCGTGTCCCGGGCCGCAAAGCCAATGGCAATGCCAACCACACCTGCGGATGCCAGCCAGGCCGTACCGTCAATGCCCCACAGGGCCAGGAAGAACCAGGCAAAAATTGTGACCATGCCGAGCTTGATGCCCATTTCGAACAGGGGCACCGTTCGCGGCTGTATCACTTTGAAACGCCCGCCTTCCGATGAAAGCGCCTCCAGAATCAAGCTGGTAGCCTTGAACCAGGCCCGGGCCCAGAACAGGATCAACAGCGTCAACAGCAATCGGTCCAGGAACTGATCAACGCCGTCACCCAGGGTCAGGACTTTCTCCGCCACCACCAGCGAGAAGATCACCGTGGTTTGCAGCACCGGGGCAGACAACAATTTAACCAACTGATCGTCCAGGCGGGAGGCCGTTTTTTTAGCAATCTTGCCCAACACGGACTGCAGAGAGAACTGGAGCAGCTTGCCGATCAGGTAGCCGAAAGCCACCAGCACAATGATCGACAAGAGGGGGAATTGCAGCATGGCATCCCACACGGGGTGCATCACGTCCGGCAGATACTTTTCCGCGTCGAAATCCCGGATCGTGTTGCCGGCCCAGTCGTAAACTTCCGCCGATTCGCTGCTTGCTTTTGCTGTGCCGGTTTCTTCAGTCATAAGCAATCGATAAGCCGGCTAGTGCTCTGAATCCCACAATATAAGCGTGACAGAGCACTAGAACTCCACGCCAAGGTCATGGCTTGCCAGTACGATGCCATTGGCATCCGCGTACAGGAATGAACCAGGGGAAAACCGGACACCTGCGAAATGGACCGGAATGTTCAGTTGTCCTTCACCCCGTTTTTCGGTTTTTACCGGGTGGCAGTTCAGCGCCCGGATACCGAGATCAATGCCCTCAAGAATTTCAACGTCACGAACGCAACCGTTTATGACCAGTCCGGCCCAGCCGTTTTCCGCGGCATGCGCGGCCAGCAGATCGCCCAGCAACGCGTGCCTGAGTGAACCTCCGCCATCAACTACAACCACCCTCCCCGCACCCGCGGACCGGACCAGGTCGCGCACCAGGGAGTTGTCCTCGAAGCATTTGATGGTGACGATTTCACCGCTGAAGCGCCGCTTTTTTCCAAAGTCGGAAAACAGGGGATCAAGAACACGGGTGTCGTCGGGAAAGTCGTCGCAGATGTCGGGGACTGAACAAGTGTAGTGCATCGTAATTATTGGTACATTCAAAGGCAGCCTATGGCTGCAATGTAAGGCTGGGTTCGCAGGGAATGGCAAGTCCTTTCCAAGGGCCCCAACGCAGCAGTGCTGCCACAGGATACCTCCCTTCGGGCCCGTCGCAAAGCGCTCATAAAGAGTTTCGGTGCTGGTTGATTCAGTCTGGCAGGGCCTGAATTTGTGCCACTCCCTATGAAAAACTGACAAATAGCGTCAATGCCTGATGAAAATGGCTACCACCGGCGCGAGCCGTGTTTACCATTCAGGCTCCGCAATTGACCGCAGCATGCGGATTTTTGCGTAAAACCCGCTCGTTTGTGAGATTTGGCATGATTTGTGGATAATATAAAGGGACAAGAATACGAAAAATACGAATGAAGGGGAACGATCGGTGGCGGTACATATGGCCTCCACCGCATTCGGTGTTTTTGACCAAGGGGATCAATATGAATTTACGCAAAGCATTTCTTCCTGCTTTTATCATCTGTTTTATTGCACTGACTTCCACCCAACTTTTTGGCCCAAACCGAACGTTCTTGATTTGGTTCCCTGGTCGGATTGGGCAAAAAGTTGGGTGGAAGTCAGTGCAATAAAACAGATGATAAAAGCAGGAAGAAATGCTTTGCGTAAATTCATATTGATCCCCTTGGTCAAAAACACCG
>PVMS01094258.1_pt1 | contig 14224 bp, 9 predicted proteins | sample 1853461 | NCBI WGS metagenome assembly PVMS01 (sample SAMN08582032, study PRJNA380276) | Marine sediment metagenome, whole genome shotgun sequencing project. | isolation source: ocean sediment barecode stripped | collected 2017 | reverse complement strand
TCTTTAGTGCCGCCATACTGGTCTGAGCGGCGATTTTTTCAGTGATTTCCAGCAACGCCTGAGAAACAGCTGAGTCAGGGTGCGAGAGCGTAACAGGAAGCCCGGAATCACCACCGATTCGAACCTGGGGATCGATTGGAATGGAGCCGATGAACGGCACTCCGGTCATCTTGGCCAGTTTTTCACCGCCGCCGCTGCCAAAAATATCCATTTTTTCACCAGCGGGGGTTTCCAGATAGCTCATATTCTCGATCACACCAAAGATAGGAATGTTAAGTTCCTGGAACATATTGATCCCCCTGAGGGCATCATCCAGCGATACCTGCTGCGGAAGGGTGACAATTACCCCACCCTGCAGCTCCAGGGTCTGGTTCAGGCTGAGCTGAACGTCCCCGGTTCCAGGGGGCAGATCGACTATCAGATAATCAAGTTCTCCCCAATCTACATCGGAAACAAACTGTTTTATAGCAGAATGAAGCATAGGACCGCGCCAGATCAGAGCCTGTTCAGGCTTGACCATAAAACCGATCGAGATGACTTTAACACCATGTCCTTCTCCCGGCAGGATCTTTTCATCCTTGGCTCCGCCCAGTCTATCCACTCCCATCATAATTGGTATGTTGGGACCGTAAATATCGGCGTCCAACAATCCAACCTTGGCTCCTTTTTTAGCCAGGATGACTGCCAGGTTAACGGCTACAGTGCTTTTTCCAACCCCGCCCTTGCCGGAAGCTATTGCGATGACATTCTTGATATTGGGATGATCAGATTTCGTTGATCCGACAGGGACTTTTGCATCCATTTCGATCTTGACTTCTTGCACACCATCAATAGCCTGGACAGCTGTCAAAGCGCTATCTCGTATCTCGTTTTTCAGCGGACAGGCCGGCGTGGTCAGGTTGATAGTGAAACTGACATTGGATCCGTCCACTTCCACATCCTCAATCATGCCCAGGCTTACCAGATCCTTTCCGATTTCAGGGTCAAGTACCTTGCCAAGCGCTTCCAGGACTACTTCACGGGTGAGTTCTTTTTCTGCCATAATTTTCCTTTCAAGGTAAATATTTCAATTGTTGCGTCCATCATTCTAACATGAATACACTGCGAGTTTCTCAAATTTGTATTAGAAGTCCCGGGTAGACCTCCGAGGTATAGGCAACCTCCGAGGTCTCCCTAAAATATCAACCTGACAAGAAGATTGTTTTACAATATAATTAAAAGATTGATTTATCGCCAAATTCGAGAATTCATATGACTGATGACAATCAGAATTCCACAGAACAGCGCCATGTTGAGCTTGTTCCCTATAACCCGGAATGGTCCCGACTGGCAGACCAGGAGGCTAAACGCATCCTGAAGGACCTTTCCTTCCCTGTAATCGGAATCTATCACATGGGAAGCACATCGGTTCCCGGTATTAAAGCCAAACCGATCCTGGATTTTGTGTTGGAAGTTGAAAATCTAGAGGATGTTATTGAAAATGTGGAAGTGTTCAATAATCTGGGTTATACCAGCAAAGGGGAATTTGGCATTCCGGGCAGGCAGTTCTTCACCAAAGACACAGATGGGGAGCGTACTCACCACCTACATGTTTTCCAACAAGGCCATCCCGATATTGAACGCCACCTGGTTTTCAGGGATTATTTAAGAGCCAACCCTGACGCAGCCCGAGAGTATGAAAGTTTAAAAGAAGAATTAGCACAGCGCTTTCCCAAGGCCAGCGGCAGTTATACCGAAGCAAAATCTGAATTCATTCTTTCCATGGATGAGGTGGCACGCTACTGGGTAGAACAAAGAGTATCTAATAAAGATCCGGAAGACCGGCAATCTTGAAGTTTCCACCATCTGATCATTTTCATTTAAGACCTCCGAGGTTGTAGATACCTCCGAGGTCGGTGTAATCTAAGGGGTGAAATATAGGGTCATCGAGAGAGATTTAGAGACCTCCGAGGTCGTTGGTACCTCCGAGGTCTCTTTTTTATTCTACTGTAACGGATTTTGCCAGGTTCCTGGGCTGATCAACATCCAGTCCGCGTTGGGCAGCGATATGATAGGCCAACAGCTGCAATGGGATCACTGTTGTGACCGGACTTAACATCCAGGGGGTTTCCGGGACATAAAGCACCTGGTCCGCCTGGGCTTTGATCTGTTCGTCACCTTCAGTAGCTACTGCGATTACCCGCCCACCCCGGGCTTTGGCCTGCTCGATCTGGTTAAACATCTTTTCATACCAGGGATCCCGGGGAGCGATCACGACCACCGGCAGATCCGAATCAATCAGAGCGATCGGCCCGTGTTTCATTTCGCCAGCCGGGTATCCCTCTGCATGAATATATGAGATTTCCTTCAACTTCAAGGCACCCTCATAAGCCGTGGGCATATTCACTCCCCGGCCAAGGTAAAGGGCGCTCTGGGCTTCAAGCAAACTTTCCGCCACAACCTTGATCTGCTCTTCCTGGTCCAGACAGCGGCCAGCCAGATCAGGGACCAAACGCAGGTCCTCGACCAGCTTGCGCCGTTTCTTTTCATCCAGCGTACCCCGCAAATCTCCCAACAGGATGGCCAGCATATACAGATCCACCAATGGTGCTGTATATGCTTTCGTTGACGCCACCCCGATTTCCGGTCCTACCTGCATGGATATAAATCCATCAGCAGCCCGCATGGCCTGGGAACCAATGGCGTTGACAATCGACCACAGGGTAGCGCCTTTCCGGCGGCCTTCTTCCATGGCAGCCAATGTGTCGGCTGTTTCACCAGATTGGCTGATAGCCAGGACAACAGTTTTATCATCTACAATGGGATCTTGGTAGCGGAACTCCGAGGCAATCTCCACCTCAACCGGTATCCGGGCAATGCGCTCGATCAGCACCTTGCCGACCATACCGGCATAAGCGGCTGTTCCGCAGGCAATAATGAATATTTTCTTGATATCCTTGACCAATTCCGGTGTGAGATTCAAAGTAGGCAGTTGAATGGACCCTGTTTCAAAATCCACCCGTCCGGCAATGGTATCCGTCAGTGAGCGCACCTGTTCGTGAATTTCTTTGTGCATGAAGTGGCGGTATTCTCCCTTTTCTGCTGATACTGGATCCCAGGGGATATTGTGTACCTCCACTTCAACTTTTTCACCGTCCAGGGTCATCACTTCCAAACCCTGGCGACTGACAACTGCCATTTGATGAGACTCCAGGAATACCATCTCCCTGGTGTGCTCCAAGATAGCCGGAAGATCGGAAGCTATATACATTTCATCCTGGCCTTTGCCAAGGACCACTCCCCCGGCATTTCCGATCCGGGCAGCAACGATTTTATCGGGTTCGTTTTTACTCATGACCACAATACCGTGGGCACCCTTGAGGTGCTTCAGGGCTTTCCGAACCGCAACGATTATGTTATTCCCTGAGAGATAACGTTCCACCAGATGGACGATGACTTCAGTATCGGTTTCAGATTGAAACTCCGCCCCTTCACTCTCCAATTCATCTCTCAGCGTGGAAAAATTCTCCACAATGCCATTATGGACCACAACAACTTCCCCGGTCATACCAAGATGGGGATGGGCGTTACGAGAATTGGGTTCACCATGGGTTGCCCAGCGGGTGTGGCCAATACCAATATTTCCTTCCAACGGATCCTGCTGAACAAGCCGTGACAAACGCTCCAGCTTGCCAGCGTCCCGCCGGACCTGGATAACATTATTTTCAAGGACCGCAATACCGGCGGAATCATATCCACGGTACTCAAGCTTTTTCAACCCATTCATGATAATGGGCGTAGCATTCTTTGGTCCAATATAACCAACAATTCCACACATGGGGTATACCCTCCTGATACTTCAGCCTTTTACCAAACTGTACCTGCCGGGTTGACCCGGTACCATTTCCATATTCAGGCAGACAGTTTAACAGGGCTGTTTTCCATTTCAGTCACTCAAGATGATCTTGTCCCACCGGTCACCCGGGGTTTTATCATCCGTTTCAAATGGAGGGAAAAATCGGAGTGTGACAAACTCCGGAGGGCTTCCGCTGATGGTTCGATTTTCCCGGTCTTTTTTCTCCCCCAACCGATTAGCCTCCCGAAGGAGGAACCCTCATCCTCGTCAACTCAAGTTTACACGCTGATCCGTTCTATTCAGCCTCTTGAGTCCGTGCGCTATTTTCCCTGACTTATATTTTCCCAGTCACCTCCTCGAAAATTGATCCGCGAAGGAAATAATCAAATCTATTCCCTCGCGAATGTTATCTTACTAAAAAATCAAAAAATCTGCAAGCTACGCTTTCCCTACAACACTGAGGCTTTGGTGATGACATCGTCCTGACGAATTGCATCAACCACGTCCTCACCCTGGGTAACTTTGCCAAAAACAGTGTGTTTGCCATCCAAATGAGGCTGGGGAAGATAAGTGATAAAAAATTGGGAACCGTTAGTGTTCGGTCCCGAATTGGCCATGGAAATCATCTTGGGACCGTGTACAAGAGGATTACCTACCAGTTCATCCTCAAAACGATAACCTGGTCCACCGCTGCCAGTGCCTGTGGGGTCACCACCCTGGACCATGAAATTATCAATCACACGGTGAAATTTCACGCCATCATAAAAGGACTCACCAACCAGGAAAATAAAATTATTGACAGTCTTGGGCGCGTGTTCCGGATAAAGTTCCAGCTGAATGTCTCCCCGGCTGGTTTCCAGCTTAACCAGGTAAACTTTGCCCTCGTCAATGCTCATTTCAGGGGAAGTATCCCATTGTTTTGCCATAATTCCTCACTTTTTACTAGAATTTTTAACTACCCCGCAATTATATCATCAGGGACTAAGTCCTTTTAAAGGACTTAGTCCCTATACCTGGAGGGCGGGAGAAACCATCCGCTTAATCCTCCAGGGAGAAAAAATGGATCTCAGTTATGTTTAGAGGTTAGGTTCCTGGGATAGATCCTCCTGCGGAAGACCGGATTCGGGAACAGGCCTCTCACCACCAGGCCGTCTTCCTTCAGGGCGCTCGCCCTCCGGACGTTCCGGGCGGGGAAAACCAGCAATAACAACCCGGGCTATGATATTGCTGTTCTGGTCAATATAGCCGCCGAAACCAGCTCGCATACCCTTTTCCAGGTCATCAAAGCTATTCACCTCGCCGCGGTAAGTGGTTTTCCCATCCACATAAACTGTCAGGACAGTGCCATCAGGTTTTTCAAGTTGGAATTTTCCTGCGCCTGGGCTGACGGTCTTGATGATTCCCTGGGCTCTAATTCTTTCTGGTCTTTCCTGGGGCGCTCCTGCAGCCACTAAACGGGCGATCAATTTGCCATCGCCATCCTCAATGGCTCCTACTCCTGCCCGTATTCCTTCTTCCAGGTCCCGGATACCTTCGATCTCGCCTTTATAGTTGGTATTTTCATCCACAAAGAAGGTCAATACGGATCCGTCGGCCTTCTCAAGCCGGAATTTTCCAGCGGAAGGGTCCACGCCAACAATGGTGCCCTGGGCCCGGATCTGTTCTGGACGGGTGCCGGCGATCACCAGCAAAGCCAGCATCTGGCCATTTTCAGTTTCTTTGGCAGCCACTCCAGCCTGCCATCCTACCTGCATCTCTTCCAGGCTGGATAACTGTCCCTGGTAGCGGGTCTTTTCATCCACCAGGAATCGCAGAGATCTGCCGTCCTCGGTATCAATTGAGAATGTCCCTGTCCCAGCATTAACAGAAGTGACCTTGCCTTTTACTTTAAGCAATTCAGGGGCATCTCCAGCCACGACGCCAACGGCAAGCATCCTGCCAGGACTGGTTTCAGCAGCAACCACACCAGCATGCCAGCCTTCCTGCAAATCCTCCAGACTACCCAGCTGTCCTCCATAACGGGTGTTTTCATCCACAAAGAAGGTCATCTTTTCACCATCTGGTTTTTCAATGGTGAATTTTCCGGCTGAGGTATTGACATCAGTGACCAAGCCTCGAGCCCGGATATAATCTTCAGGATCTCCGGAAAGTACCAGCACAGCCCAGAGTTTTCCATCTGCATCTTTGCGGGCTCCCACACCAACTTTCCAGCCAACTTCAAGTTCCTCCAGGCTCTGCGCATCCCCCCGGAAGCGGGTCTGTTCGCTCACAAAAAAAGTCAGCTCTGTTCCATCGCTTTTCTCGATCCTGAATTTTCCCACTGCGGTATCAATGGCAATTACTTCTCCCCTGACCCGAATTCCTTCAGGGTGATTATCTACCGCAGCCAGGGCTGTTCCGCTGAAAGAGACTGCCAGTATAACGGCTGCAATTATGGGTAATATAATTTTCTTGAACATATTTTCCTCCATGAAACGGATAGGTTTACGTGTTACACCCCCATAATAATTATTTCCTGTAAAACCATCTCAATCGGGATGTAAAATCCTGGTAAAAACTCTCCTTAAAATCAAAGATGCGGGGAATAAAGGCCCGCATCAATTAAAGTTTAGAATATCGAATAGAGAGATTGGGTTTATTTGGTCGGGAAAACTACCTCTTCCTTGCCAGTCAATTTTTCCTGGACCAGCGCAGCCACAGTATCCAGGTGACCCTTTTTATGCACAAAATCCAGGTCATCAGAGCGAATTTTCAATACCGGGCAAAGGTCAAAGGTATTCATCCAATCATCGTAAAAAGAATCCAGGAGGGAAAGATACTCCAGGGAAATGCCCGACTCAATCTCCCGGCCGCGTTCCTCAATTCTATTGCGGAGAATCTCCGGTGGAGCAATCAGGTAAATCAATAGATCCGGTTCAGGCAAACTACCTGCGATAAGCTGGAAAACCCGCTGGTAGGACATATAATCCCGTTCTGAAAGGCTGCCCTGGTGGTGAAGCGCGCGGGCAAAGATTTTCACATCCTCATAAATACTGCGGTCAGCGATGGCATCCCGGTTGTCCTTAACCAGTTCCAGGTGCTGCTGAGCCCTGTGGCCTAGGAAATAGATCTGCAGATGAAAGGACCAGGCTGTCATGTCCTGGTAAAAATCTCCCAGGTAAGGATTATCAATCACAGATTCGAATCCTGTCCGCCAGCCCAACCGGTCTCCAAGGCGCTCTGTTAAGGATGTTTTGCCTGTTCCGATATTTCCGGCCACAAGCACCAGTTTTCCCGCCATATACCTACCTCCATTAATGAGGGAACATTTTTATTATATCCTGATCGGTATTGATCTTTAGAAAATCGAGTTGACAAACCCCTGCCTGAGAGTATAGGATTAAAATAAACACCAAGGGAAGATGTTGATGAAAAACAGGTTAATTTATCCCGTATTCCTCACGGTCTTGATAATACTTCCGTTTCTATTTGGCGGGTGCCAATCATCCGAACCGGACCAAGAACCTGATATCCAGGCAACCATGACTTCTGAATCTGATCTGGAAGACCCAGACGGATCTCGGCTTGCCGAACGTGAGCAGATGGTAGAGAATCATATCATCAACCGGGGCGTGAAAGACCCGGCAGTTCTGGCAGCCATGAAAACCGTTCCCCGCCATGAATTTGTACCGGACGACTTTGTATCCCAGGCCTACCGCGATCACCCTCTGCCGATCGGATATGGACAAACTATCTCCCAACCCTTCATTGTTGCACTGATGACAGAAGCTCTTAATCTGGAAAAAGGAGATCGAGTTCTGGAAATTGGAACCGGCAGCGGCTACCAGGCGGCAATCTTGGCAGCAATGGATACTCAGGTTTACACGATTGAAATCATACCGGAATTAGCCCAGGCAGCGGAAGACAGGCTGATAAATCTTGGTTATGCAAATATCGAGGTCCTGAACGCAGACGGATACTTTGGTTGGGAAGATCAAGCGCCATTTGACGCCGTGATCGTCACCGCCGCCCCGGATCATCTCCCTCATCTGCTCATTCAACAGCTGTCTGAAGGTGGACGGATGATCATCCCAATCGGTCCTGTTGGGGCAGTTCAAACCTTGTGGCTGTTTGAATCCAGCGAAGGGGAGTTAAAGGCAATGAATCTGGGACCGGTCAGTTTTGTCCCTCTTACAGGGGAACATTAATGAATCCGGGCACGCAGGATTAACCAGGCAGCCAGGTAAGCTAGTCCTCCCAGGAATAAAACCAGGGGATAGCCACCCTGGAGGGATAGAATTGCCGTTATCACAGAGGCAATAACTGAGGCGCTGCCGTTAACAGCCCAGGCCCAGGGGACCAAACCAGGAAAGGATTCTTTGATCCAGGAAATTCCCTGGGGGAAAAATAAACCCATAATAAATCCTGTCGGCGCCAATCCCAAACAGGGAACCAGATAACGGATCCAGGACGGCCAACTTAGAACGAGATCCTTTTCCAGGGTAGTGAAGAGGATAAATCCCCCACCTAATAAAACCAACAGAGGAAGGATGTAGGCTTTCCGGCTCCAATCTTGAACCACTGCCATGCTCCCCAGTCCTGAGGTGAGCAGCAGCAGTCCCACAACAACTGAAAAGGCAGCGATGGGGGAGTTAAGAAACAATCTCCACTGACTGATCAAGGGAATCTCCAGAAACATAAAACCAGTTCCGATCAATCCAAAATACAGCAGGACCCATTGCTTTCCAGGAGATCGGGAACCCGGCTTGTTTATCCTGCCTAGGATCAACGGCAGCAGAATTAATAATCCACTTAACAGGATCACCAACCCCAGCAGGAAAATCAGCAGTAAAAATCCGCTCCCACCGAACGGCTGCCAGGTTTTTCCCAAGGTTTCTAAAACCTGGGGAACCTGACTCCAAGTAAAGAAGTTGAAGAAAAAGGGTTGGTTATCAGTTGGTGGCGTGATGTTATATGGATAAGATTGATAAAATACACCCCTGTCTGGGGTTTGAAAGAGTTCCTGTACAGCTTGATAATAGACTGGTTCCTGGAGCTGATTCCAGCGGTTGAGTTCTTCTAATTCCAAATCCGGTGCCCAAACCAGATCATAGCGACAGCGTTCCAGGAACTCCCGCAGGGAAACCAAGTCTGAAATGTCCCATCCGGCTGGCTTGACCACTACTGTGATGGTCTGAATACCCCGATAAACCAGAAAAGTATCCTGCGGATTATCGATCTTCAGGCTTTCCAGGGCTGCCAGCACGGTTGATACTAACCTCAATCCCTCACTGGGAGGACTCTGGAGCCAGCGGCTGCTCAGGAATACCCCTTCCGGAGATAAGCTGCTTAAGGCAGCCTCGGCACCTTCCCTGGTAAGGTAATAGTTCTCAGAAATGCTGTAAGCCCCGTTTGTGACGGGTTGATAAGGATCCGTTAATGGAAGGAAAACCAGATCAAACTTTTCATTTGTGCTCTCAAGGAAAGCCCGCTGGTTCCCCACCATGGTACTAACATCAGGATGATTAAACATGGAGTAGCCAGGAGCTGTCTCCCGGACGCCTTCCAGGATTAACCGATCCTCAATGATGGTCTGGATAGAACCCGCCTTACCAGCTGCCGCTTGCAAAAGGCCAAATCCGGCCCCTGGATTCAGTACCAGGACATCCGGGTTGGATAGGATTGAAAAAGCCCACCATTCCGGCAGCCACTCACCGGCAGAAAAATCAGCCGGTTCCAATAATGTGATCGGCTGGAGCGCATTACCGTCAACCGATAACCCGAATTGGGAGGGAGGAGAACCATTGTACATGTAGCTCAATCCGGGTAATCTCCGGGTCCCGGCATTCGCCATCACATCAACCCGGGATGCTGCCTTCCATTTCCCAAATAAAAGTTCTCCATCTGGAAAGTGCCGGGCGTATGACAACCCTTTATAGGGAGAGAGCTCCATACCAACCGGTGAACGTCCCTGGAAGTTGATGACCGAAAGGTATATCAAGGCGGTCAATCCAAGGATGTTGAACAAACCAAAAATAACCCGGTTGAAGATAAATTTCATATGGCCAGGCTTAATGATCATCCAGCTGGCAAGTCCCAATAGTCCTGAAAATAAGATCACTCCAAGGATTCCTGAGAGGGAGAGGACTGCCGGGGCCAGGAGGACACCCAAACCAGCGCCGACCAGGTTTGCGGCATATACCTGGTTGTGTTTTTTATCAATGACTGCCAGAGCTGTGCCCAGACCCAAACCGCTTACCAGAAAAGGAAGAGAAAGCGAAAAATAATACAGTATAAAATAAAATATCTGCCGCCGCTCCCAGGCAATGCTGTATGAATCAAAAGGCAGCCAGTTTATCACCCCATAGGTGATCCAGATACTGAGGGCAAACAAGATCCCCACCCAGGCGAGGATATCTGGCAGGGGCTGTTCCTTAATCCGGGGAAAAGTGGACAGGAGAGTTCCGCTAGCGCCAAATCCGAGTAGCGCTAGGCGGACGATCAAAAAAGCAAAATGATAAAATTGGGCGACAGCGAGAAACCTGATTAGCGCCGTTTCAAAGGTTAAGGTAGCAGCTGAAAGCGCCGCTATGGCAAGAATGACTCGGGAAAACCGGATTTCTGTGTTCATAGTTAGGATGAAATAAGTTTACCTGGAGTGATCCAGACGTCATCAAGGAGTTCATCCAACATTAAGAGGCAGTTCAAAAATCATTGATGAACCTGTTAATCACGGGCGATCAGGTCCAGGTTCGGCCAAGATCAGCTCAGCGTTTTTCTACCGCAACTGCACAAACCTTGTAATCGGGGATCTTGGCCTGGGGATCTCTTGCATCCAGGGTGAGCAAATTAGCTGCCGCTTCCACAAAGTGGAAGGGAAGGAATACCATCCCGACCGCCGAACGTTCGGTGACCAGAGTTTTAACCTCAATTTCTCCCCGCCTGGATCGCATCTTCACCCAATCCCCGGTAATTATGCCAATCTTCTCCGCATCGCTGGGATGGATCTCGACCAGGGCCTCAGGATAAATATCATCCAGTTTGGAACGCCGGGTCATGGTACCTCCATGCCAGTGATATAAAACACGACCTGTGGAAAGGATCAGGGGATACTCGTCATCTGGCAGCTCCAGCGAAGGCCGGTAAGCCAGCGGAGTCAGCGCGCCCTTGCCGCGCGGGAAACTCTCCGCAAATAGATAAGGTGTGCCGGGGTGATCGGGGGTCGGGCAAGGCCAATGCACACCATCTTCCTTCTGGATCCGCTCATGGGAAATGCCCTGGAAGGGCGGCGTCAGTTCTGCCATTTCATCCCAGATCTGGGATGGGTTCTCAAAAATAAAACCGATACTGGTTTTTACCTCCAGTTTTTCCTCCACCCTGCTGGCCAGGTCCTGGATGATGATCCAGTCCGGGCGAGCTTCACCGGGAGATATGATTCCCGGGCGGATCAGCTGCACCCGCCGGTCGCTGTTGGTAAAAGTGCCATCTTTTTCAGCAAAGCTGGCTGCTGGAAGGATCACATCAGCGTATTCGCCGGTTTCATTCATGAATATATCCTGGTAGAGCACAAACTCCAGACTCTCCATGATGTGGCGGGCGTGCAGTAGATCCGGCTCGCTCATCATGGGATTTTCTCCCATAATGTAATAGCCTTTGATGACACCGGTTTCAGCGGCATCCACTATTTCCATGGTGGTTAAACCTGGTTCGGGATCCAGTGAAGTGCCCCAGTGTTTTTCAAATTTCTCGCGTATCTCTGGATCTGAAACCAGCTGGTATCCGGGATAAACATTAGGCAGGCCGCCGCTGTCCGAGCAGCCTTGAACGTTATTCTGACCCCGGAGGGGATTCAGGCCGGTGCCCGGACGGCCAATATTTCCTGTCAGCAATGCCAGGTTAGCAAGGGATACAGCATTATCAGTGCCGTGTATGCTCTGGCTGATGCCCATACCCCAGTAAATCGCCGCTGCTTTTGCATTGCCATATAGTCGGGCAGCCTCACGGATCTGGTCAGCCGGCACGCCGCAGATCTCTTCCGCGTATTCAGGAGTAAATTCCTCCAGGGAAGGCAGATATTCCTCGAATCCCTCCACCCTCTCCTTGATAAAATCCTTATCGATCAAGTCTTCTTTAACGATCACATGAGCCAGGGCTTGAAAAAGCACAACATCCGTTCCCGGGTTGAGCCGCAGAAAATGATCCGCAAATTGGGACATTTCTATCCGGCGCGGGTCGATCACAATCATCCTGGCGCCTTTTTTAACGATGGCTTCCCTCATGAAGGTGCTGATCACCGGGTGGGTTTCCGAAGTATTCGATCCAGTCACAAGCAGTACATCCAGGTCTTTCATCTCCGCAATTGAGTTGGACATGGCCGAGGAGCCCAGAGTGATCTGCAATCCAGCCACCGAGGCAGCATGGCATAATCGGGCGCAGTGGTCAATATTATTGGTGCCAACGACCCCACGGATAAACTTCTGGAATATGTAATTATCCTCGTTGGTTGCCTTTGCGGAACAAAAAGAACCTAGTGCATTACCGCCATTTTCCTTGATAATCCTGGAAATCTTTTCCGCTGCCAGATCAAGGGCTTCATCCCAGCTGGCCCGCCGGAAGCCGTTTAATCCCACTGGTTTACGCGGCAGGGATCCCAGGTCCTTGCGGATCAAGGGATAAGTCAATCGGGAAGGATGATGCACAAAGTCCATGCCGTAGCGGCCCTTACTGCATAATCGCCCGTAATTAGGAGCGACTTCGAAAGGCGCGTCCACCCGGGTGATGTGATTTTCCTTAATCTGCAGATCTACCTGGCAGCCGACGCCGCAGTAGGGACAGGTACTTCGAATAATTTTCTGTGCCTCTGCCATAATCAGCTCCTTTTATCCACCCGTTCCTGCCTGCGCCGGGCCCGGATCTCATCATGCTGCAGCCCCTGTTCCAACAAATATTCGGTTTTTCCCTGCAAGGCCTTGGTGGGGCAAACTCCCACACAGTTGCCGCAGAACACACAGGTGGTATCCGGCATAGGATTTTCAAAGAATGTGGTGATCTTAGTGTCGTGACCCCTTCCGCCCAATGCCAGGGCATAGGTGTGCTGCATATCATCCGCGCAGGCCTGAACACAGCGCCAACAGAGAATACACTGGCTGTAATCGCGCACATAAAAGGGGTTGTCATCCAGGACATCGTGCTGGCGTTTCTTAGCCCCGGGGAAGCGGTCTGGATCCGCCTGATATCGTTCCATCTGGTTTTGTAATGCCGGTGAACGAGAAATATCTGCGCTGGCATTGAGCATCTCCAGAATGGTCCTTCGGGAGCGCACTACCCTCTCGCTTTCTGTTTCCACTACCATGTCTTCTGCCACCGGAGTGATGCAAGATGGAGCCAATCTTCCCCAACCCTCAATTTCCACTACACACTGCCGGCACAATCCTTCTGCCGTGGTGGCTTCATGCAGACAGATCACCGGAATATTGATATCCAGCGAACGGGCAACCTCTAAAATGGTAGTGCCTTCAGGAACCTGACATTTTTTGCCATCGATCTTCAGGGTAATGTTGGTCTTATTAGCCATGGCTGCCTTCCTCAAGCCCAAAATATTCCGGACAAATTTTTATTGCACTCAAAACCGCCGACCCCGCCGTTTGTCCCAAACCACACAGGGAGGTGTCGGTCATGGTGGCGATAATATCCTCTAGCCGTTCAATATCACCTTCCAATGTTTGGCCGCGCAGGTTGCGGTCCAGGATTTCCGCCTGGCGCTGGGTGCCTAATTGGCAGGGATAACATTTGCCGCAGCTTTCATGGGCAAAAAAATGTCCCAGGCCGTGCAGTACAAATTTCATATCCACATCTCCGTCAAAAACCACCACTGCACCAGATCCCAGGGACAGACCAGCCTCCCGGACACCCTGGGCAGTAAGGGTCACATCCAGCTGGTCCGGGGCGACAAATTTTCCAGCTGCGCCACCCAATAAAACTGTGCGCAGCTCTTTTCCTCCCCTGATCCCGCCGGCTTTCTCGTAAATCAATTGTTCCAGCGTGATAGGTTCAGTGATTTCATAAATACCAGGTTTTTCGATATCTCCTGAAATACTGAACAAACGGGGACCGGTAGACCCTTCAGCTCCCAATTCTTTATATTCATCAGCTCCGATCCTGCAGATCAAGGCCACGTTGGCAAGAGTTTCCACGTTGTTGATTACCGTGGGCTGATTGAATAATCCATGAGTGGTCGGGAAAGGAGGCTTTACCCGCGGGAAGCCCCGTTTGCCTTCAATGGACTCAAATAAGGCGGTCTCTTCCCCGCAGATATAAGCTCCCGCGCCGCTGCGCAGTTCAATTTCATAATCAAATCCACAGCAGAGAATGTCCTTTCCCAGGAAACCTTCTTGAGCAGCTATTTCCAGG
>PVMS01127092.1_pt1 | contig 14226 bp, 15 predicted proteins | sample 1853461 | NCBI WGS metagenome assembly PVMS01 (sample SAMN08582032, study PRJNA380276) | Marine sediment metagenome, whole genome shotgun sequencing project. | isolation source: ocean sediment barecode stripped | collected 2017 | reverse complement strand
TTGAGTCGTCCTGGTATTTCGCCCGTTACACCTGTCCCGACAGTGACGAGGCTATGCTGGATGAGCGCGAAAGTTACTGGATGCCGGTCGATCAGTACACGGGTGGCATTGAGCACGCGATCCTGCATCTTTTGTATGCGCGCTTCTTTCAGAAATTGCTGCGCGATATCGGCCTGTCTTCTGCCGATGAGCCGTTTACCAATCGGCTGACCCAAGGCATGGTGCTTAAAGACGGCGCGAAAATGTCCAAAGCCAAAGGTAATACGGTTGACCCACAGGCATTGATCGACAGATTCGGCGCCGACACAGTTCGGCTGTTCATGATGTTTGCGGCGCCACCCGAGCAGGCATTGGAGTGGTCCGATGACGGCGTTCAGGGCGCATCGCGGTTTTTGAAGCGCTTCTGGAACGCAGTACAAAATTACAGTGCTGAAGGTGCTGCGCCGGCTCTCGAAATTGATGCTCTGGATGACGGCCAGCGCGACCTGCGTCGCAAGACGCATCAGACAATCGCCAAAGTCAGTGATGACATCGGGCGTCGCTACACCTTCAATACTGCTATCGCCGCGGCAATGGAATTGCTGAATGCCGTGAATCGATTTGCAGACTCCACTACACAAGGCCGGGCAGTGAAAGGTGAAGCGCTTGAGGCTGTAGTGCTATTACTGTCGCCGATCGTGCCGCATATATGTCATGTTCTCTGGCATGTACTGGGGCACGAAACAGCATTGGTCGATGTGCGCTGGCCCGCGTTCGACGAATCAGCGTTGCAACAGGATATGATAGAAATTGTTGTGCAGGTCAATGGCAAATTGCGCGGCCGAATCAGGGTCGCGACGGATACAGACAAGGATACGGTCGCCGAGCTCGCGCTCGCCGATGAAAATGTGCAACGCTTTGTTGCCGGTAAGGAAGTGCGCAAGACCATCGTTGTCCCTGGAAGACTGGTTAATGTCGTCGTCTAGCATTCTCAGAACAATAGCGATTGTGCTGGTGCTGCAAACGGCATTGATATCTGGCTGCGGGTTCCAGTTGCGCGGTGCAACATCAATTCCGACTGAAATGTCGCGCACGTTTATCGAAACCACAGATCGCCACAGTCTTTTCTATCGCCGCCTGCGAGACAACTTTCGTAGCTCAGGTGTCGAACTGGTTGATTCACCGCTGGATGCCAGTGCTACGTTTTCGATTATCTCCGATATCACAGGGCAGCGCGTTTTGTCCGTATCCGCACGCAACGTCCCGCGCGAGTTCGAAGTCTTTTACACAGTGATGTATAGCCTGAAGACTGAAAAAGAATCCCTGCTTGATCCTCGTTCTCAGACGCTCACTCGGGATTACACCTGGGATGAAACGGAGGTTCTCGGCAAAGAGAAAGAAGAACAATTGATGCGTGAAGCGATTGTCGAGGATCTGGTAAGAACTATCCTGATCCAGTTGTCAGCGTTATAACGGGATTCAACCTGGCCTGCCATGAGCCAGACCAAAACCAACAACAAGGTAATGCAGGTATCCGATGTCGATGCAGAAACTATCGATCGATTGTTAGGCCGATACGGTTTGATGACGGAACGGGTGCCCGACGCTGCACCGATTAATGCAAGTTTCTGGGGCGAGCCCGAAGCCGGTATCGTTGGCCGCACGGTTTTTGTTCGCGGTGATACACCAGTACATTCTTTGTTGCATGAGGTTTGTCACATTATTTGCATGAGTGCCAAGCGGCGCGATTCTTTGTACCGTGATGCTGGCGGAAATGATCTTGAGGAGTCTGCGGTGTGCTATTTGCAGATCATACTCGCGGACTGCGTGACGGGCGTTGGCGGAACGCGGCTAATGCAGGATATGGATCGATGGGGATACAGTTTTCGACTTGGTAGCACTGCTTCCTGGTTCGCTGACGACGCCGATGATGCGCGCAGCTGGCTGCAGGAAGAAGGTCTGTTGACAGCCGAGAACAAACCGGTTTTCAGGTTGCGTGGAACGGGCGGCGACCGAGGAATGCGACCGATCCCTTTGTAAAATCAGTCACTTATCGTTTCCGCTGGAACTTATGCGGAACACTGTGCAATATGTTGGTCCGCTCTCGTCGGTAGTCGGTAACGCATGGCTCTCATTCGCTACATACTGTATTTTTTCGGTATCGCTGTTTTCACGTGGCTTCTCACGCTGCTGGAAATTGCTTCGCCGGGAACGCTGCAGCCACAAGCGTATTTGGATCCTGGCGTAACACCCGTGTCCAGAACGTATTCACCGATCGAAATCATTCAACCCGGGATCCTGGTGATCTGCGGGTTGCTGTATGCGTGGGTTGCGAAAAATTGTCCGACGCAACGACCAATAGCCATCTTGTTTGGTGGCATGGCGCTGGTATTTACGATTCGTGAGCTCGACTTTTTCTTCCATCGATACGTTGCCGACAATTTTTGGCAAGTACTGGTCGGAATAATTGCTGCACTCGTGATCGCTTATTCGTACAGGCAGCGGCGTCGATTTCGTATTGCATGGCTGCGCCTGTGGCCGTCGCCTGGGCTAACGCTGCTGTTCGCAGGCGCCATCATCATGTTTGTTTTCGTACGCCTGGTTGGCCACGAGCCACTATGGATGGCAATTCTTGGGGATGGCTATCAACGTATCATGAAGCTGGCCGTGGAAGATTTCATAGAGCTTATTGGTTATTTCCTGTGGTTGATTGGCACGATCGAATACACCTACCAGGCGCAGGCGATTGCCTTCAGGGAGCCACAGCCCGCCGCGGCCAGGCGCCGGGCGAAAAGAACCCCAAAATCGAAAGGCCGTTTCTAAACCAAGCTCCAAAAAACCGGGGTCGAACCGAGGATTTCGACGAAAACCTCGGTTCGACCCCGGTTTCAGCTTGTTGGTATCATTGCGCAATTCTCCTGAACATCGACAATCACCCGGGGCCGGCAAGGCCGAATACGTATGACTCTCTATTTGCATGACACATTGCGTGGCGAAAAGCGCGCCTTTGAACCGTTACGAGAAGGGCAGGTAACCATGTACCTGTGTGGTCCCACGGTCTATAACTACGCGCATATCGGCAACGCCCGGCCTGCTGTTGTGTTTGACCTGTTGGCGAGGCTCCTGCGGCGGAGCTACCAATTGACTTTTGCGCGTAACGTTACCGATGTTGATGACAAAATTAACCAGGCAGCGATCGATACTGGCAAGACTATTGATCAGATAACCGCCCGTTACATCAAAGCTTATAACGACGACATGGGGGCGCTTGGCGTGCAGGCGCCTGATATCGAACCGCGCGCCACACAGCATATCGACGTAATGATTGACATGATCGCAGAGCTCATAAAAAACGGTTGCGCTTATGAAGCAGAGGGACATGTTCTGTTTGATGTATCGGCGGATCCCGACTATGGCCAGTTGTCAAAACGCGATCTGCGCGAAATGATTGCCGGTGCCCGAGTTGAGGTGGCGCCCTACAAGAAGGCGGCACATGATTTCGTCTTGTGGAAACCGTCGACGCCTGAGCTGCCCGGCTGGGATTCACCCTGGGGACGTGGCCGGCCCGGATGGCATATCGAGTGTTCGGCAATGGCGGAAAAACACCTTGGTCGTACGATTGATATTCATGCCGGTGGGCAGGATCTGGTATTTCCGCATCACGAAAATGAACTTGCACAAAGTCGTTGTGCACACAATGGTGAGCCGTTTGCGCGCTACTGGTTGCACAATGGATTTCTCAGCCTCGACAGCACCAAGATGTCCAAATCGCTGGGTAACGTGTTGCTGGTACATGACATGGTCAAGACAATTCCAGGCGAAGTTATTCGCCTTGCTCTCCTGAGCGCGCATTACCGGCAGCCACTCGACTGGTCTGATGATTCGCTGCCGGCGGCCAGGAGCAAGCTGGATCGTTTGTACGGTGCTGTGCGCGGCATAGAAATAACGGCTGAGGATAGAGCGCAGGCGGAGCCGGCGGCTGCCGTTGTCGCCGCTGTGGAGGACGACCTGAACACACCGAAAGCGCTGGCCGAAATGTTCAATCTGGCAAGAGTCCTGAACAAAACAACTGCGGATGATGAGCGTGGTCATCTTGCAGCTGAATTGCTTGCGTCTGGCGATCTCGTCGGTCTGCTGCAAAAAGATGTCGAAGAGTGGTTTTCCGGCAGCGACGATGGCGAACTTTCTGCTGATGAAATCGAGAAATTGCTGGAGCAACGTGAAGCTGCGCGCGCAGGACGCGACTTTGCTGCGGCCGACGCCATTCGTGACCAGCTGGCCGCGGCCGGAATTACCATCGAAGATGGTTCAGGTGGTTCACGCTGGCGGCGCAGCGGATGAACGAAGTACAAAGTGCGCAGGAGGAACTGATCGAAGAATTCGCTTTCTTCGATAACTGGATGGATCGTTACCAGTACATTATCGACCTTGGCAGGCGGCTACCGGATTTTCCAGAGGCAGACAGGACGGATGCCAACAAGATCAAAGGCTGCCAGTCCCAGGTCTGGTTTGTCGCAGAAAAAAATGCCGGCAAACTCGAATTCAAAGCGATCAGTGACGCAGCAATCGTATCCGGCCTCATTGCACTGTTGCTACGCGTTTACAGCAATAAGCGCCCACAGGACATATTGGATACGCCGGCAGATTTCGTGAGCGCGTTGCAACTTGAGCGGCACCTCAGTCCGACCCGCAGCAATGGCCTCTCCGCGATGGTGCAGGCGATCCGTACCCTTGCTGCGGAGGCCGTACAGGCCGCCTGACCATGAAGTTCCTGGGGTCCCTGCTCGCCTGGCCGTTGCTTGGGCTGGTCTGGATCTACCGTATCCTGATCTCGCCTTTACTTGGTGCTAATTGTCGTTATGAGCCAACTTGCTCCGTTTATGCGGAGCAAGCACTGCGGCGACATGGTGGCATCAAGGGTGGCTGGATGGTCCTGAAGCGAATCGGCCGCTGTCATCCCTGGGGCGGTTCCGGGTACGACCCGGTTCCGGAGAAACCGGTTACTGAGAATCGGACTCCAGAGAAACGGGTTCCAGAGAATCGGGTTCCAGAGAAAGATGAGTAGGCAAATGCAGTTGGCTGATCTAGTTCGGGAGATCTTATATCCGTTAAGAAATATCGGGATCGTGATCGCCATGCTGTTTTTCTGGCTCATGTTCAGCCTGGCGGATTGGGGCGGAGCGTTTGGCATTCCGTTATTGCTCATAACGGTACCTGCCTACATTCGCTACCTGATCTATTTGCTTGAGACGCACGCGAACGGTCGCTCCCCACCGGTGCCTGACCTTGCCATGTTTAACCCGATAGACAACTTGTGGAGTCTGACGCCTGCAATTCTTGTCGCCATCTTCATGTTGGTCAATGCCTTGTTGGCTATCCCGGGTTTCGCATGGGCCGCATTTCCGCTTGGTGCAGCGCTGTTGCTGATAGCGCCATCTTCCCTGTCGATCCTGGCCGTTACCCATTCGCCGACTGAAAGTCTGAATCCGGCTGCTATCGCAAAGATGATTCGAATTTGCGGCGCTGCATATTTGCTGGTCCCCGCTGTCGCTGTACTACTCTATCTCTTGTTGCGGTTACTTGCCGGGATGGGCTTACCCACTCTCCTGATTGATCTGGGCAAGAGTTACCAGGCAATTTTATTCTTCACGTTAAGCGGTGCGTTGCTGCATGCCAATAATGTTGTCGAAGAGGTTGCCATTTATTTGCCACTTGCACCGGGCGATAATGAAGTGTCCGCTGACCTTACCAAAGAGCGACAAAGAGTGGCGAGTCACGCCTACGGTTTCGTTAGTCGCAATAATCGAACGGGTGGCCTGGCACATATAAATCAGTGGATTGACAGAGAAGCTGATACCGACGCCGCGTGTGACTGGTTTTTTCAGGAAATGCTGACCTGGGAAAATCACAGCGCGGCGCTTTTTTTCGCACAACAATACCTGGGTCGGCTGTTGCACGAAGAACAGGGGGTCGCGGCGTTAAAACTGGCCGCTCGTTGTCTGCACGAAGACCCGCGATGGAAACCACAGCTCGACGATCGGGAGGCGTTTCTTGAACTGGCTGAGCGGCATGGGCGTGGAGATTTGATCCGACAGGTGAAGGGCTAGCCCATCAAACCAGCCTTGTTGGACTACCAGGCGCGACTACGCCCGATCATCAGATGAACATGGGATCGCATCGTAGGCGCCCGCCGCAGCGACCCTGCAGCTCCTTGACAGTCGACTGTTACGATAATGTGCCAGCGCAAGGATTACGGAACCGGTGATGGTCAGCGTGCGGTCGGCGACAACGCCGTACAGGTCGTGTGCCAGCGTGGCCCCGACAATCAGGACTAACAGCCCGACAATTCCCAAACCGACAACGCGTCTGTCTCCATGGCGACGGAAGCCGATGCTCAGCGCAATCAGGCTGATCGGCAATACAACGATCAGCATCTCGGCGTGCAGATGTCTTTCACTGAGTTGCGCAAAAAACGGCAGCACGGCAATGATGACGGGCATTAACAGGCAATGCAGCAGGCACAGACCCGACAGCGCTACGGCCGCCTTGTCCAGCACATCTGACTGATTGGCAGAGCTGTTATCCATCGTCGCTTCCCGCTATCCTGCAAAACAGGCGGGCGCCTTTTTGCCGCAGAAACACGGCAACAGAAGACCCGCAGACGTATAATGTTATAACATAACAGTAATATCTTCAAGGCGTCCTATCCGGACGTTCTGGTCAGGCTATTTATGGACAAAAAACTGCTCGCAATTCTCTGCTGCCCGGTGACCCACAAAGGGTTGTCGCTGGCTCGTGCCAGCTTGCTTGATTCAATTAACACCGCGATCGAGGCCGGCGAACTGGTCAATCGCGACGGTGCGCTCGTTAGCGAAAAGCTCAAAGAAGCCCTGGTCACGGACGATGGCAGTACGCTGTACCCGATCAATGACGGTATCCCGGTCTTGCTTGAAGGAGAAGGCTGCGCGCTTGACCAGCTTAACTAGACCAATCCGCGACTTGCGAACTATGCAATCACCAATAAAAACCCATACCCGCATGCGCGCATGAAAATTTCCGCGAATCAGCTTACCGGCCACCTGCAGGGCAAACTGCTGCCCTGTTATATGGTCACAGGTGATGAGCATCTGCTGGTGCAAGAGGCACTCGATGCCATTCGATCCGCTGCGCGTGAACAGGGTTTTGGCTCGCGCGAGCTGTATACCGCGACGACCGGATTCGACTGGAATGATCTTGCCGGCGCGGGGGGCAATCTTTCGTTATTCGCGGATCGGCGCATCATCGAACTGCGTCTGCCGACGGGTAAACCCGGCGTTAAAGGTAGTGCGACGATAATCGACATGCTCGGCACAATCGAAGACGATCTGCTGTTCCTGATCAGTGCTCCAAAACTCGAGCGCAACGCAGCGGCCGCAAAGTGGTCCAAAGCGATAGAAGCGAAAGGCGGCCTGGTGCAAATCTGGCCGGTCGGCTTACGTGAGCTGCCTGCCTGGATAAATGAACGGATGCGACATGCAGGGTTACAGCCGGATCGTGATGCCGTGCGACTTATGGCAGATCGGGTCGAAGGCAATTTGCTCGCCGCGCAACAGGAGATAGAAAAACTCAGGCTGTTGCATGGCGAGGGTCCGGTGAGCGCCGCTGAGGTCGACACGGCTGTTGCCGACTCGAGTCGATTCGACGTTTACAAGCTGGTCGATGCTGCAGTCGCCGGCAACGCTGCCCGCGCGGTGCGGATACTGGGTGGTATCCGTGCGGAGGGCGTGGAGCCGGTGATCCTTATGTGGGCGTTGACGCGCGAGCTGCGCATGCTTGCCGGACTGGCCGATGGTATCCAGTCGGGCACAGACTTAAGCACGGCCATGCGTAAGGCGCGCGTGTGGCAAAACCGGCAAGGCCTGGTACGCGCGTGTATCGGCAGGCACCAGGCAGCTGACTTTTATCAGTTATTGCAAGTTGCAAGGCAAGCTGATGCCTGTGCCAAGGGACAAATGCACGGCGATCCCTGGCAACTGGCAACACAAATTGTAATGGCGCTTGCGATGGGTGGCGTACGCGCCGCGTAATGAGGAAATACTGACTTGAGCTCGATAGGAATTTTTGGCGGTACGTTTGATCCGATACATTACGGACACTTGCGTACCGCTTTTGAAATGCTGCAGGCGCTGCGTTTCGATGAGGTGCGCTTTATGCCTTGTGGCAATCCGCCACATCGAGGCAAGACCTATGCAGACGCCGAATTGCGCTTGAAAATGGTGCGCGTGGCGACAGAGGCGCAACACGGTTTTGTCGTGGATGACAGGGAACTGAGACGAGAAGGGCCATCGTACTCGGTCGATACGCTGGCGACACTGCGTAATGAGTACCCGTTGCGGCCGATAGCGTTGATGATCGGCATGGACGCGTTTCTTGGTTTGCCCAAGTGGTATCAATGGCGGGAGATATTGCAGCTTGCGCATATCGTGGTTGCGCATCGGCCAGGCTGGCGCGCGCCGGACATCGGGCCGCTGGGAGAATTGCTGGCCGATCGCGGTACGCATCGAATCGGCGACCTGCACCAGGCGAAGTCCGGGCACATTTTCATTCACGACGTAACACAGCTGGAGATTTCTTCAACTGAAATACGCGAGCTGGTCGCTGTTGGCCGGGACCCACGTTTCCTGATGCCGGATGCGGTGCGCGACGTAATTGAAAAAAGTGGTTGCTACGCTGCACCGCAACGCGAAGAGACATAGGTAACAAATCAATATTTTTAAACAGGACAATGAATGAATAGTGAAAAACTCAGCGAGTTGGTCATCGCCACGCTGGATGATGGAAAAGCGCAGGATATCGTCAAGCTCGATGTACGCGAACTTACAACCGTTACCGACTACATGATCGTCGCGAGCGGAACGTCCAACCGGCATGTCAGGGCATTGGCCAACGCGGTTGCGGACAAGGCTCGTGAAGCCGGGCACCGGCCCGCTGGCATAGAGGGTGAAGAGGGCAGTGAATGGGTCCTGCTGGACCTGCAGGATGCACTGGTGCATGTAATGTTGCCGCGCGTCAGGGAGTTTTATAACCTGGAAAAACTCTGGTGCCTGAGCCCCGCCACTGAACAGACCGCCTCCATCGAATCGTGATCCGTGCACATTCGTCTGCAAGCAGTCGGTGACCGGCAACCGTCCTGGGTTGATTCGGCATTCGCGGGATATGTGCAGCGACTGCCCCGGCAGTGGCAGTTTCGTCTTGACTCGATAAATACAGCGCAACGCAACAAGGGCGTGGCAGCCGAAGTTGCGAAAGGCGCGGAAGGCAAGAAGATTCTGGCGAAGATCAAAGCGGCGGAATTCGTCATCGTCCTTGACGAGCGCGGCACAGAATTTTCCAGCAAGGAATTCGCCGCCAGGCTTGAAGAGTGGCAAACCGTTGGCCAGGACCTGGTTTTTATTATCGGTGGTCCTGATGGCGTATCTGCAGATTGCCTGCAACGTGCCAATTTGCGCTGGTCCTTGTCCAGGCTCACATTGCCGCACGGCCTTGCTCGCGTAATGTTTGCTGAACAACTCTACCGTGCCTGGTCGCTGACGACTGGCCATCCGTACCACAGGGAATGACATTGCATCAGCCGGTTCTGCATCTGGCCTCATCGTCGCCGCGCCGCCGCGATATTTTGACTGCAATGGGCGTGTCATTCAGCCATGCGGGAGTCGACATTGATGAAACGCCGGCAGCGGCTGAGGCAGTCGCCGACATGGTGCAACGGGTAACGCGCGCGAAAGCGCTGGCGGCTGATCAAAGTGGTAATTTCACGCTGCCGATTCTTGCCGCAGATACTGCCGTGGCGCTTGGCGACCGAATACTTGGCAAACCGGCAGCAAAAGAACAGGCGCTGGAAATGTTGGCTTGCCTGTCCGGGCAGGTGCACCAGGTCTTCACTGCTGTCGCTTTGCTGGCAGCGGGCCAGTTGCGGACCGCCCTGTCAGTCACGCTGGTTACATTTCGCGAAATTGGTCCTGACGAGGCGCTGGCTTACTGGCAAAGTGGTGAGCCGCAGGGCAAAGCTGGTGCCTACGCCATTCAGGGAAGGGGTGGGATATTCGTGGAATCGGTGTCTGGCAGCTACTCCGGAGTAGTAGGGTTGCCGGTTTTTGAGACAGCACAGTTGTTGCATGCGGCGAACATAGACGTGTTGCCGCAGCAGATTGTTGATAATGCAGGCATGAAATGACTGACGATTCACCAAAAGAGGAAATACTGATTAATGTGACGCCGCGCGAGGTTCGCGCGGCTTTGCTGGAAAACGGCATCCTGCAGGAAGTCTATATTGAGCGTGCTGCCCGTCGCGGGCTGATCAGCAATATATATAAAGGTAAGGTGTCGCGAGTGCTGCCTGGCATGCAGGCAGCGTTTATCGATATCGGTCTGGAGAGGACCGCATTCCTGCATGCCTCGGACATATTTCGACCCGGCAACGCCGAAAACGGCAGTGCTAATCAGGCGCAAGCGGATATCAGGGAGCTGGTTCGCGAGGGCGAGGAGGTTGTAGTACAGGTCGTAAAGGACCCACTGGGCAGCAAGGGCGCGCGCCTGACGACATTTATCACGCTGCCATCGCGGTTTCTTGTCCTGTTGCCTGCCGGCAACGGCGTTGGCGTCTCCGCACGAATTGAGGATGAGGAGGAGCGCAGCCGCCTGCGGTCAGACCTGGAGCAAATCCTCGACGACGACGAGCACAACGACGGCGTCATAATTCGCACAGTGGCAGAGGGCGTCGGCCGGGACGCTTTACGCGCCGATCTCGAATTCTTAAGGAAATTATGGGCTGTTATTCAGCTTCAGTGCAGCAAAGCTAAGGTAAAAACGCTGGTACATGAGGATTTACCGTTGCCGATTCGCGTTTTGCGTGATCTTGTGACCAGCGATGTCGAACGCATCCGCGTAGATTCGGTGGCGGATTTCGAGAAAATGCAGTCATTTGCCAGGAGTTTTCTGCCGGAGCTGGAAACCATCCTGGAGCTATACAGCAGGCGTCGGCCCATTTTTGACCTGCATGGCACAGAGGATGAAATAAAAAAGGCGCTCGGCAGAAATATTTCTTTGAAATCAGGCGGATATGTCATCATAGATCAAACCGAGGCGATGACGACGATCGATGTGAATACAGGCGCCTATGTTGGCAATCGCAACCTTGAAGAAACGATATACCGGACCAATCTTGAAGCTGCGGTAACGATTGCCCGCCAACTGCGTCTAAGAAATCTGGGTGGCATCATAATTATCGACTTCATTGATATGGAGGAGGAGCGACATCGCCAACGGGTAATGCAGGTACTTGAGCAATCAATGGCGCGAGATCATGCGAAACACCAGATAACGCCGGTGTCGCCGCTGGGTCTTGTTGAGATGACCCGCAAACGTACCCGGGAGTCTCTTGAGCACATTCTCTGTGAAGACTGCGCCGGTTGTGATGCGCGCGGTTTCATCATGACGGCTGAGACCGTTTGTTTCGAAATATTTCGCGAGATCATTCGCCAGCACAGGCAATTTGAATTTGAAGGAATACTGGTACTTGCGCACCAGGATGTTATTGAGTTGTTTCTCGACGAGGAAGCCAATGGGCTGGCCGAGATCGAGGAGCAAATTGGCAAATCGATTCGCTTGCAACCCGAGTCGCTCTATTTGCAGGACCAGTTCGACGTCGTATTGACCTGAAGTGGACAACGTAATTCGAAACTATGAAAAACCTACTGCGTAAACTGCTCAAGTACCTGGCTTATACCGGAGCTGCGCTGGTGATTGTTCTGGCAATCGCAGTGGGAATTTTTCGTTTGATGCTGCCCCGTTTGCCGGAATACCAGGAAGAAATAAAGGGCTGGGCAAGCGCCGCTATCGGTATGCAGGTCGAGTTTTCCGGCATGACTGCCAGGTGGCGTCTGAGCGGGCCGGAACTCACCATTCTGGACGCAAACCTGATGAGCGCAGATACCGGGCAGAGCATACTCACCGCCGACGAAGTCAGCATTGGCGTTGGCCTGTTGCGTCTGATTTTAGACCGGGAACTTGTTGTTGAGCGCATCAGCATTCGCGGTACGGCAATTGACCTGCGCCAGGATGAATATGGCAACTGGTTGCTACAGGGTTTACAACTTGATGAACTTATCGGTTCACGTGACGCGACAGACGCTGGTGGCGGCAATGTAGATGTAATTGGTGCGGACATTGACGTTACCTATGAACACCCGGCATCCGGGCAACTGGTGCCGTTCACGATAAGATCAGTATCCATTTCCAGGGACAGGAACGAACTGGGGATCGAAGCACAAATTGACTTGCAGGAGGAATTTGGCGATCGAATCGAGATATCAGCGAACCAGCGTGTTTCGGATGTGCGCGACGAAGCCTGGCGTTTTTTCATAGAGGGAGACTCACTGAAGCTGGCCGGCTGGTCGCGGCTGCAACCGCTGGATCTACCGGAAATTGATTCCGGTACAGCGGATGTCAGTTTATGGCTCACTACTTCAGCCGATGGATTACAAAGCGCAACAGCAAATCTGGTTATATCTGATTTGCACACAAGCGGCGCCGATGCGCTCGCTGCATTTGGTTTCCAGGGTAGCTTCGAATACTCGCTCGAGTCCGATGGCTGGCTGCTGGCTGCCAACCAGTTTCGTATGACAACGGCTGCGGGCAACTGGCCGCAATCAGACCTGCAAATACGCATCGTTGCAGGGGCGGGTGGTGAGATTGATGCGATTCGCGCCAACGCGTCATATTTTAACCTGGCTGACCTCGAGTACGTGTCAGCGTGGTTGCCCGAAGACCAGCAAGCCGGGCTGGCGCGGGTTTCGCCGGTCGGTATATTGCGCAACGCCAACGCCGAAATAAGTGGCCTGCAATCGCAACAAGAAGAGCAAGCGGCATACAGTGTAACTGCCGACCTGGAATTGATCGGCTTCTCTGCCACCGATGACTTTCCGGGCGTGCAAAAGTTCAGCGGCCGCGTTCGCGCAGATCCCAATGGCGGCCGCGTTGAAATCGAGTCAACCGACCTGCAAATCGATTTGCCGCAGTTTCTTACTGAACCCATGATTTTTGACGAAGCGTTCGGCACGATTATCTGGCGACGCAATGCTGAGGGAATGATCGTATTGTCTGATAGCGTGAAAATCAGCAATGCCGATTTTGACAGTGAAAGCAGCCTGCAGGTGAGCCTGCCCTCGAACGGTGATGCGCCATTTGTCGATTTCGAAAGCAGTTGGGGCATTTTCGATATCAGTGCCATGAATCGATACTTACCCAGAGGGCTGGTAAAGCCGGGCTTGCAAAACTGGCTCAACAAGGCGCTGGTTTCCGGCTACGTACGCGAAGGCACCACCCAGTTTTATGGCGCGCTCGATATGTTTCCGTTCGACAATGGCGAAGGTCTTTTTCGCGTCGATGCAATACTGGAAGATGCCACGCTAAAGTATGGCGAGCCCTGGCCAGCAGCCGAATTTCATCATTTCAACCTGATCATCGAAAACACGCGGTTGTATTCGACGGAAAACTCTGCAGCGAATCTCGGCAATGTCGTTGAGGATGCACAGATAGAAATTGCAGACCTGCGCGATCCGGTATTGCGTATTGATGCCTTCGCTACCGGAACACTGGAGTCGATCAGGCAGTTTGCCGCGCAAAGCCCGATTGACGGCGTACTGGGCGGACAACTTGACCGGGTCGAAGTCGGCGGTGATGCATCGTTCGATTTGTCAGTGACTTTTCCAATTCTGGATCGCCAGAACTACGATTTTTCAACCAGGATTCGCACTAGTGGCGGCTCGATAAAAATACAGGGATTTGCTGCGCCGGTGACAGAGTTGAATGGCGTCGTTACCGTGACCAGGCAAAGCGTGAGTTCCGAGGCACTATTCGGTAATTTTCTTGGACAACCGGTCGACATAGAGTTAAGCAGTGCCGGAGACGACCTGCCTGAATATAGCGTCGTACTCGAGGCGACCGGCAGCGTAACTGCTGAGCGCCTGGCCAGCGAGCTGGGCGCTCCGCTGGAGGGGATTGCTGATGGCAGTGCCAACTACCGGGCAATCATTCGCTTTCCAAACGGGCGTGCCGCGCAGCCAGGGCCACTACAGATTCACATTGAGTCTGATCTGATCGGCTTCGGCCTGACCCTGCCCGCACCCATGGCCAAGATTAAGTTCGATTCGCTGCCCTTGTCGACGACCATCGAGTTTCCGGCGGCGAACCGTATCGGCAACAATGGTA
>PVMS01056272.1_pt1 | contig 14230 bp, 13 predicted proteins | sample 1853461 | NCBI WGS metagenome assembly PVMS01 (sample SAMN08582032, study PRJNA380276) | Marine sediment metagenome, whole genome shotgun sequencing project. | isolation source: ocean sediment barecode stripped | collected 2017 | reverse complement strand
GCTTATGCCCAGAAGAACTTTGATATACATGCAGTTGAGTATGTAAACCAGTTTTTCAAAACAGCCGATGCGGATTATATCAAAGAGCTTCTGAAGCGTACTCAGGATATTGGAGTAAAGAATGTGTTGATAATGATTGACGGCGAAGGAAATCTGGGTGGCAGGGATGAGGAAAAAAGGAAGCTGGCGGTTGAGAAGCACTATAAGTGGGTGGAATATGCTCATATACTGGGCTGCCATTCCATTCGGGTGAATGCAGGTGGTAGAGGGACAGCTGAGGAAGTAGCTTTTTCTGCAACCAGGAGCCTGAGGACCTTGAGCCAGTTTGCAGCGGATTACGCGATTAATGTAATCGTTGAGAATCATGGTGGTTATTCATCAAGGGCCAGCTGGCTTACCTCAGTGATCAGGAATACCGGGATGGTCAATTGTGGTGTCCTTCCCGATTTCGGAAATTTTGTTATTGACCGCAGGCCGGGTGGAGAGAAATATGATCTTTACCTGGGAATGCAGGAGCTAATGCCCCTTGCAAAGGGAGTCAGCGCCAAATCACACAATTTCGATGAAGAAGGCAATGAGGTTGACAAAGACTTCTACAAGCTTCTGAAAATAGTGAAGGATGCTGGATTCAGGGGGTATATAGGAATTGAGTATGAAGGCAGGGAGCTTAGTCAGGATGAAGGCATCATGGCTACCAAGGAGCTGCTAATCAAGGCGGGGAAATCTCTGATGTAAGCGTTTACCTGCTTTTTAGATAGACCTCTATATTGCGGGCTATCTTTTCCACAAGAAGTTCCCTGGACTCTCTGGAGGCCCAGGCCATATGTGGTGTGATCAGGATTTTCTCCTTATCAAACAGTTTAAGCAAAGGGTTATCGGCGTTGATGGGTTCTTGTTCCATCACGTCGATGCCTGCCGCTGCTATTATATTTTCATTCAGGGCTTTAGCAAGGTCCTTTTCATTTACGATACCACCCCTCCCCAGGTTGAGCAGGATGGCGCAGGGCCTCATCAGCTTCATTCTTTCGTAGGTAATCAGATCACGGGTCTGGTTGTTCAGGGGTGCATGGATGGAGATCACATCCGAGCTTTTCAACAGATCTTCCAGTTCAAATCTCTTATAGCTTATATGATTGTTCCTCCCTGTGGTTGAGTAGAAGATCACTTCCATTCCAAAGGATTCTGCAATTCTTGCTACCTGTCTCCCAATGGTACCCAGACCTATTATTCCCATGCGCTTTCCCTTTAACTCCCAGAATGGCTCATTGTGATGGGTGAATGAGGTACTTCTCGAATAGGCCCCGCTCTTTACAAAGGAATCGTAGTAGTAAGGTTTATTTATCAGGTAAAGAAGCATTGTGAAGGTAAGTTGAGCTACAGAATCGGTTGAGTAGCCAGCCACATTTTTTACTTCTATACCATTGTTCCCGGCATAATTCAGATCCACATTATTCACCCCTGTAGCAGCAACACAGATTAGCTTTAAGTCGGGGAGTTGTTTCATCACTGCCTCACTCATCCCCACTTTGTTCACGATTACAACCTCCTTACCCTTGCAACGTTCTACTACCTGCTCAGCTTCTGTGGATTCAAAGTTCTCAAGTTTACCCAGCTTGGAGAGAAGTTTCAGGTTATCTACTTTCCCTATGGTCTGTTGGTCAAGAAATACAATGTTGATCATGTTTCGTAGTTTACCTACAGTAAACATATCTGTTTTGAATTGGTTCAACGTCTGAGTACAATACTCCTGTATTGGTTAAGGATTGTTAAATGGTGCATTTTCCAGAATTTATTGGATAATTTTATGTGATATGCCCTTTCGTATTATATTTTCGGTCATCTGCACATTTTTTCTGATTCAGTCCCGGCTTCTTGCCCAGCCTGAGGATACGATTTTTCAACTCACCGGGATTGTTTACGACGAGCTGTACATACCTGTATCGGCCACCCATGTAATTAATATAAGTACAAATAAGGGCGATGTAAGCGATAGCCTTGGCATTTTTCGTTTGTCTGTTCATGAAAATGATACCTTGTTGATCCGGAACATTGCCTTTCGTGATACCCTTATTACGGTGATCGATGTCCGGATTAACAGACATATTCGCTTAACAAGAAGGCGGTATGAATTGGAGGAGGCCAGGATCTTTGAATGGGGTGCAAGCTATGATGATTTTCGTGAAGCATTTATTGGGATGCCGATACAACAAACCCTGGCGGGCTCCCTGGGACTTCCCCGGCAGGATCCGGATAAAGTGCCTGTGGAAATGGACGAGAAAGCTGTTAAAAGCGCAGGTTTGCTTCTGACCAACCCTGTATCCTTCTTCTACTACAATTTTAACAAGCATGCTAAATCGGCACGGAAGGTCTACTGGCTAAAAAAGAACCAGGAGAAACAGGATCAGTTTGAGGCCTTTATAACAGCTGACAAGATCTCAGGTGTTACAGGTCTTACCGGTCTGGAACTGGAGGATTTTCAGATCTTTCTGTCCCAGCGACTGGTGTGCGATCTTCATTGTTCAGAACTTGAGGTCCTTAATGAGATTCACGGTCTCTGGCGGGTATACCAGGACTTGCGCGAGCGGGGAATGCTTGACAAAAACAGGTAATTACTTAAACAACCTGCTCCTTATCCTTATCCCAGAATATGGTACGGCCTTCTCGCTGTGCCATAATTCCCATGGCAGCAGCAACGCCCTCTTCAAAGGCCTGATCGATATTGCAGCTTGGCTGAGTACCTTCCCTGATGGACTGGAGCCACTCTGCAATATGGAGGTGGGTGGTATCTACCCTTCGTCCGCCCCTGTATGTGTATAAGAGCCCTCGTGCAGCAAAATACTGCTCGGTGGCTGTGGCAACGACATCAGCATTTTTTCGCCCCGGTATATAAGTATAAATAGGCTGTTCGGGATCGATAACTCCGCTCTTGATTTGATCTGCATACCTGGTACTTTGACGGTCGGCATATACGGTCAGGGTATTTCCAAATTCCATCATACCATCATGGCCCATGATGGTCTTTCCCCTGTTATTATTACTCCCAAGTGAAGCACTATAGAGCAGGCTAAAGTCCATGTCAGGGTATTCAAGGACTGCGTTCCATACATCGGGTACATCCCTGATCTCATTCACATAGTCGCCACGCTTTTTATTATTCCAAACGTAGACGCCACCTGATGCGGATGCAGAAGCGGGAATACCCATGCCCAGGATCTGGTTGATTGCATCAAATTCATGGGTGAGCAAATCGCCTGATAAGCCCGTGCCATAATCCCACCAGCATCTCCAGCGGAAAAAGCGTTCCGGGCTCCAGGGGCGTTTGACCTCGCAGGGTTCTTCAAATTGCTCCCAATCTACGGTGTTTGGATTGGCATCGGGATGGATGTCATAAACCCAGGCTCCGTTGGCCGAGTTACGATTGGTGCAAACCTCTATCAGGTTGATTTTTCCTATAAGCTTTTTTTCAATGGCCTCCTTGGCTTTGATATAACTCTCGGTCTGACGCCCCTGGTGTCCCAGCTGGTAGACAATACCACTTGATTTAACTGCATCACGAATCGTATAGTTTTCATCCATTGTCAGGCTAAAACCCTTTTCTCCGTAAACATGCTTTCCTGCTTTGGCTGCATCAATGGTCATCTGTGCATGCCAGTGGTCGGGCGAGGCAATAATGACAGCATCAATATCATCAGCGGCGAGCATGTCCCTGTAGTTTGTGTATCGTTTTGGAGAAGGCCCCAGTTGACCTCCTGTGCCTTCACGTCCAATATTAGCTGTTGCAGCCATGCCCTTCTCGGCATGGACATCAAACAGGTCGCATACACCGGTTATGCGGATATTAAGATCGTCCTGCTCCTGGAAATCAGCGTATCTCTTATCCTGGGAATTTGTTGCAGATAGCTCCTTTAATTTCTGTATGGCATCAGGATGTGCAAATCCAGCAGCTTTCATTAACTGGGTTCCACGAATCCCATAGCCGATGAGACCAATCCGAATGGTATCACCGTCGTGTTTGTACACATTGTACTCCTGTTCTTCGGTGCTCATATTGAGCTCCTTGGCCAGCTTGTGGTTACGGATGTGATCTTGTTTTGTTTTTCTCCAGGTACCATAAGCCATGGCACCCAGTACAGGTACGGTGGCCAAACCTTTAAGCACATCCCTGCGGTTCATATTGCTACCGCTTGCATTTTTATCTTTATCATTCATAGTTCTAATCTATTTCTTATTGAACAAAAAGCGGTCCATCCCAATAATCTTCGAGGTGGGAAACAGCATAATTACCCAGAGGGTAAGTAGTTCAATGAGGTTCTTATTGACCCACAGGTAACTTCCCTCGGTGGGCATTGCAAAGTTAGCCCCAATAATGGCTGGATGGGAAAGGTAGTAGAAAGCCAGCAGGACGATTCAGGCGATGGACGCAACACTTGTGAAAAGACCCACTATTAATCCTGCTCCAATTAGGATTAATCCCCACATGTTAATAAAATCCATTGCATTAAGCAGTGCAGGGTTTCCGGCAATGGAATGGAAAATACCTGCAAAAAGTCCTTTGGAATCCATCAGGTATCCAAGGGAAGACCAGTTTGGATTCATTAGTTTGACAATTCCTTCATAGAGGAAGTGCCAGCCAATGGCAACACGAAGGATCACCAGGGACCAGAGTTGCCACTTTGAAAAATCTGTATCTTTCATCATATTGTTTTAATATTTGGGGCAGTGATTATTTGGGAAGGGCAAATCTAACTATAATTGAATAATTATTTTAATAGATTCGTTTCAAATTGTAAACTTCACACAATAATTTTTCCCCCAGAAACAGGCTATTTCACGGTTCTTTTACCGCTTAGGTACTTTCCAATAATCAGCGCCATAATGATCACCAGGTAGAGTTGTCCAAAAAGCGCAGTGAAAGTTGCCAGTGATCTGGCCAATGCTGTATTTGGGGTGATATCACCATATCCCAATGTGCTAAGGGTGACAAATCCATAGTAGAGATAGGAAGAGAGACTTCCTTCACCTGAATCTATCTGGCGAAAGCTGTCAGGAACAAAAATATCCAGGATAAGAAAAAGGATGGATAAGGTAAGCCCGATCAGAAGATAGCTGTTAATAGCACAAAGCATGGTGGAACCGTATACTTCATCGGTACTGGCAATATGCGATACCAGTGCTACGGTCACAATGATGAAAAATAGTGTGTTCAGAAAAAAAGTCAGAACCTTAAGAGTCCGATAATCAGGCAGAAATAGATTTAGCAGTGTGACCAGAATAACCAGTACGCCTAAGGAGAATAAGGAGCGGAATGCTGACCTGGAAAAATCAGCAGCAAACAGCCCGGATAGGACTAGTATACAGAGCAGTATGCTTGTAAGTAGATTGTCATGCCTGTTCATTACAGGTACAACAAATATCATCATTGAAAGTGCAAACAGCAGAACAAGATTAGTTCGAAGCAATACCTTCTTCCTTTCTATGCCAGATCTGATCAGCTTTCTTGTGTTTGATTTAGTTGTGCTCATTTGCTTTTTACTATTTTGGTGATTCTCAGATGGTTCTTTCCTGAACTACGCTGGTAAATCATATTGCTTGAGAATGCCCGGATAAGGGTCAGACCCATCCCACCCGCATCTGAGGTTGCCGGATCTACAAGGGTCCCTAATTTGTAATCCAGTGGATTAAATGCTATTCCATCATCAATTATCTCTATTTCAATCACTTTATCATGGCACGCCAGCCTTACCTGCACTGTGTGCTCCTGCTTGTCCTCATAGGCATAACGAACAATATTTGAGAATATTTCTTCGATAATTACCAGGATCTGTCTTACCTCCGATTTGGGAATGGACCACTCAAGTTCCAGAAATTCAAGATCTTTCCTGATGCGAGGGATCTCCTGGATATGTGAGTTATATTGAAGGGAACGATTCATATCAATTTTCCTTAATGAATTCTACAGGGTTGATTCTGGCCAGGCGCAGGGAATGATAGAATACGGCCATCCAACTAAAGAGTATAAGAACCGCTGCACAGGCTGGGAATATCCATACTGGTATGTCTGTACGGTATTTAAAATTGCGCAGCCAGCGCTCCATCAGAAACAGGGAGATGGGTACGGATAGCGCTGAGGAGAGAATAGCCAGCCACAGGTAATACATAAGTTCAGGAAATATCACCTGATCTAATCTTGCTCCATTGATTTTTTTCAGAGCGGCTGATTTGATTTTTCGTTGCATAAAGAATCCACTAAGAGCAAAAAGGCCCAGGCCTGAAATAATGATGGAAAGGATGCTGAAACTGAGCAGAATTTTAATCTGTATTAGCTCCGACTCATAGAGTTGTTCAATAAGTGAAGCTGAGAAATAGTACTCCATGGGGTAGGAAGGGAACAGCTCCTTCCACACCAATCTCAAGTGTTCCAGGGCGGGTTCAGGATCTCCCTTCGGCTTAACAGAGAAGCACCAGAGCCAGTCGTATTTGGGGAAGATCACCATGGGAGAGATTTCATAGTCAAGTCCAGACAGATGAAAATCTTCAACAATTCCCGTTATTGGGCCAGGCCAGATCAGACCTGGATGGGGAAAGTGCAGGGTCAGCTCTCTTCCGATAAGCTCTTCCGGATGATCAGAAATCATCCTGGCTGCTGTTTCGTTCAATACAAAATATTCAGCAGAATCCAGGGGATTATAGTAGGCCGGGAAATCTGATCCATGAATCATGTTCAGATCGTAGAATCGCAGAAACTCCTGCTCTACCGGGAAAAGGAATAATTGCTTTTCTCCTTCATCAATGCCATCTCAAAGGTGTTGGCATCCATGGTCTGGCCGGTTGGCTCTTCAATGCTTCCTGTCACACTTGCAATATGGGGACTTTCCATCATCCGCTCCCTGAACACTTCAAAGTCGTTGACAATTTCGCGATGGAGGCTGTGGAGATGAATCGCATCCTGAGTGGATGCCCCCAATTGCTGGGACATGGCAAAACTGGTTTGCCTGGCGATCAGGATAAGGTTGGAAAGAAGCACAAAGGTGATAATGAATTCAAGTACTATTACGGATCTGATAAAGAGGTTTCTCCCTGTATGATCAGGGGGAGACCCTGGTTTAGAAGACAGATGTCTGAGCTGAAGGTGCCTGTACAGTTTTCCCGTAGATGAAATCGAGGTGATCAGGGCACCTCCGGTAATTAATACCAAAAGCAAGGAGAGGGAGAGCACAATAACCATTGGATCCTTAAACATGTAGGCATCCCCCTGGTTCTCCACAAGGGGTGCGATAAGGAGTGTAAGCAAAACTCCTATGACATATGAGATGCTGCCAACAAAGAGATTGTCCACAAGGAACTGCCTGAAAAAGTCAGATCGTCCGGCACCCATTTGCCACTGTATTACCAATTTCTGGATTTGCAACTGGCTCTTGCTATAGGAAAGCAGGGTGAAATTGAACCATGCCAGCACAAATACCAGCATTCCGGCAACCAGGACAATCAAGACAGTCCTGAAACGGACATTGGCTTGAATCTCTCTTGCTTTGTGAGAATGAAGATGTATATCAGTAACAGCTTGAAGGCGAGGAGTAATCAACTGTGAGTAGGATTCATCCAGATTGCTTTCAGTAAAAATTTTCAGATTTGACTCCACCTCTTCGGGTTCAATCGAAGGATCAAGCTTCAAATAAGCCCAGGCAGTTCCTTCGTATTCGGCAGGATTGTCAAAGGATGTGAGTGCAGCTATCCTGAGGTGGGTATTTTCCGGGAAATCCTGGATTACTGCGCTCACTGTATATGTTACAGGATCAATAACAAATTGATGAACCAGATCAAGAGACTTGCCTATAGGATCTTCATCCCCGAAAAATTTATTTGCAGTACTTTCTGTTAGTACTACAGTCTTAGGTTCTGAAAGTAGCCTGGTGGGGTTTCCTGCAATTACCTGGGGTTCAAATATTTCAAGGAATTCCGGATCGCAGCTGTAGGCATACTCTTCATAGAAAGATTTGTCGTCCAGTCTGAAGGCTGCTTTCCTGAAAGGTGCAATCCGTCCCACCGACTCAATGCCTGAAATCATCTCCGAGAAAGTAATTTTGCTCAGTGCACTTCCATGCAGAACCCTGGCTGTATGGCGATAAAAGCCATCATAATCCTCTTCAAAGGTTAGCCTGTAGACCCTTTCCCTTTCGGGAAAACTTCTGTCAAATGTCAGGTGCCAGGCAGACCATTGAAAGGTGGATAGGAATGTGCTTATTCCTACAGCCAATCCGGCAACCACAAAGAATGTGTAGAGTAGATTTTTTTTCAGGTTGCGTATGGATAGTAAAAAGTGCTTCCCAATCATAGTTAGATCATGGCTGAAGCAAATATAACGATTCAGCTAAGATGAATGCTGGAACAGAGTGTTTAATGTTCTGAAACAGCAATCAGACGGCTGGCAGTTCTCAGAATTAGCATGCCCTCTGTTATGGCTGGGGTTACCAGGGAAATATCTCCCAGGGGTATCTTTTTCAGTAGTTTGTATTCCCTGCCCGCTTTTGCGATATAGAGCTCACCATTTTCCGAAACCATGTATATTTTACCATCCGAGGCCACCGGACAGGCGATGAAACTGGATGGATGCACGGTTTCTTTGTATATGATCTCACCACTCCGGGCATCGAAACAGGAGAGATTGCCGTTCCACCTCAGGCGATAGAGCAGACTATCATATACCAGCACGGAGGTCATATAAGCCCCCTGGCGATCATAAAACCAGGCAAAATCTTCGCCAGGTTCTTCCTCCTTGTCAGGATAGGCTACCTCCCCCTCAACACTGTTCTTCAAAGCCATCAGGGGAGAATGACTACCGTGCGCGCTGTTGAAATAGATCAGGTCCTTCCATACCACCGGTGTGGGTACAGGAATATCACCCCCTCCTGCCATCCTCCATATTTCCTTGCCGGTCTCCAGGTCATATCCACCCCGGTGCTTGTAACCATTTATGGCCACCCGAGCCTTCTCCCCGTCAAAGTAAATATTGGGAGTGCACCATCCGGAAATTTCATCCCGTTCCTGCCTCCAGATGGTACGGCCGGTGGAGAGATCAAGTACGGCTACGAAAGCTGTATTCAGGGCATCTGCCTGGATGATCAGCTTAGATCCGAAGATCACAGGAGAACTGGAAAATTCCCATTCGGCAGATTCCACCACATGCCAGGTAGAGTTGATCAGGCCAAAATCCCGCTTCCATAGCAATTCTCCTTCCACATTGTAGCAATAAAGACCTTCGGATCCAAAGAAAGCCACAACATGATATCCGTCTGTTGCTACAGAGGTATTGGCATGAGACGATTTGGGATGCCTTTTCACCCGGGGAATCCCCTTGTATGCATCTCTTTCCCAGATAAGCTTTCCAGAGCTCTTATCAAAGCAGAATATCTTCCAGACATGCTCTGAGGAGTCTTCCACCGGTTCAATATCTCCATACATCCCGGTCAGGTATCCTTCTGTATCCTGACTGCTCACCGCAGTAGTTATAAATACCCGCTCATCCCAGATCACCGGACAGGAGAGACCGAGCCCCGGAATTTCAATGTTCCATTTAACATTGTATGAGGACTCCACATTGAAACTGTCAGGCAGGGCTGCCTCATCCATATAACCTGATGCGTAATAACCTCTATATGAAGGCCATTGCCTGTTTTCTTCCATGGATGTAAAAAAGGCATCCTCCGAATCTACCTTCTGGGCAAATACCGACAGGCTAAGAATTGATATCAACGCGATGCATAAGGCTTGTTTCATGACATGTAAATTTGATGATATCTCTAAAGTTATGATTTAAATATATATGGTACATTTGAATGTGACTGAAAAATTCATTCAGCCTTCCATTGAGATTCTGAATATCAGGATCGATGAGCCGATTACCACAGCCACCGATCTTCTTCTCGCAGCTATCTGTTTTTATGCATTTTTCCAGATCCGAAAGCTGAAGTATACGGACAAGGTTAAAAAGTATTTCAAGTATTATTTTTTGATACTCGGACTGGGAGCAGCCACGGGCGGATTGTTTGGTCACGCATTTCTGTACAGGCTTTCAGAGGGCTGGAAACTTGTTTCATGGGTCCTGACCATTGGCTCTGTTGCATTGATAGCAAATGCATTGATGGAGATTGCCAGACCCTTTGTAAAACCGCGGATTTCCAGGTTATTATCCATGTTTAATGTGCTGATCTTTGTCCTTGCTCTTTTCTTTACCTTATGGTCAATGGCTTTCGCTCCGGTTAAATACTACATGATCTTTGGAATGGTGGTGATGGTTGGTTCTCTCTGTTATTTCGTCTATCGAAAGACAAAAAGCAGGGGAGTCCTGCTCTTAATGAGTGCTGTGGGGATTGGCGTTTTATCAGCGATCATTTTTAGTTTTGAATGGGGAGTGAGTCCCTGGTTCAACCATAATGATATCAGTCACTTAATACTGAGTCTCAGTGTTTTTAGTTTTTATAAGGGAGCAACCCTGATCATGGATGGTTCAGTAATCGGCCCCTGACGCAACGAAAACCGCCTGGTATAAGCACCATTCCTTCAGGGGGATTACCTTCCTTCTCCTGGGCAAATCCCACCCCCAAACAAAATAGAAAAAGTGTCGAAACAACTGATCTGATCATTGATTTCAGTAATTTTAATTTTGTGAGGAAAAGTTATGAAATTATCAGCATTCATTTGATTTATCCTCGGTATTTTAATATGTTCGGGGACTAATACATCGCCATGGGCCGCCCTCTAGCTCTTATTCTATTCGTACTGACCTTTTTGAGTGCTGAGGTTCTGGCACAACGCTCCATTCAGGCTTTCTCTATGGAATCCGGCCTGATTATCGATGGAGTTCATGAAGCAGACAAGTGGCATGGTGCTGATTCTGCCTTTACTTTTGTACAGATGGCTCCGTTCCCGGGCGATACATCCTCACAGACAAGTATAGTCTTTATTGGCTTTGATAGTGCTTACATTTATATCAGCGCCACTCTCTACCAGAAGACAGAGGTACTGGCCAAGGCGATGAACCGGGATGTATTAAGCAAGGGAGACGACGGTTTTGCCCTGGTAATCGATCCCTACAATGATAATCGTTCGGGCTATGGATTCTGGACAAATCCCCTGGGAACCCAGACAGATTTCAGGATTAATGACGATGGCAGGAGTATTGACGTGAACTGGGACACCGAATGGCTTTCGGCTTCTTCTGTGGATGACCATGGGTGGACGCTTGAGATGGCCATACCCTTTAAAAGTCTTCGTTTTAAACCCGGATCCGATACCTGGGGAGTGAATTTCGGCAGGGTATATGCAGCCAATCAGGAAACAAGCTACTGGTCAGGCACCCTTAGTGATGATTTCAGGATCTCCCAGGGAGGAAAGCTCACTGGCATCACTGTTCCGTCCTCAAAGAGTAAGCTTTCTCTCTATCCTTATGTCACGCTTCGCTATGAAAACAATGAATTTACAGGGGTTAACAACAGTGTTAAGCCAAAAGCCGGAGGGGATATTAAATGGCAGATCTCACCCAATGTGACAGCCGACGCCACCATTAATCCGGATTTTGCAACAGTGGAGGGTGACAGGGAACGGATCAACCTGACTCGATATGAACTGAACTATCCGGAGAAGAGGCTCTTTTTTCAAGAGGGTAATGAGATGTATAGTACACGCATTCGAACCTTCTATTCCAGGCGTATCCAGGATATTATGTATGGAGCAAAGGTCATCGGAAAGACGGGCAAGTACAATTATAATGCTATGAATGTACGATCCCTTCAAATGGACGAAGAGGATGAACCACCCGCCTTTTACACCACCGCAAGAGTTAAACGGGATTTTCTGGAGTCAAGTTCCGTGGGATTTACTGCGGTGGATAAACGTAATGACTCCCTCTATGTTACCTCATTCAGTGGCGACTATATGCTGAACCTGGGAGAGACATGGAAGTTGACCGGACAGCTGGTAGCCAGTGTTCCAGGCGATTTTCTCTCACACTCTGCCTGGTTTGTGCGCTTTGCCAAGGAAAACAACTTCTACCACATGCATATACGCTATACCGAGCTGGGCGAGAATTTCAAGGAGAATGTGAACCAGGCCGGATATGTGGTGGATGATGACAGGAGGGAGGTGGATATGGATCTCAGCTATCGATGGTGGATTCAGAACAATGTATTCAACTATATTGAAGTGGACACCAGGAACAATGTATTCTGGGCTAGAACCACCGGTGTGCTCAGAAGCTGGAATATCAACGAGTCAATAGAGTTTTATCTTCAAAATCGTTTCTCCCTGACCTACAAGTACAACAACGAATACAAGCTTTTTGATAAAGATTATTACAACCATCGGCATACCTTCGATCTGGGGTATAATACTGCAGAGTGGAGCCATGCCGTGGCGGGCTATTCATTCGGACATAACTTTGATCGTGATTTTCAGCGTTATTCTCTGGGAGGAAGGGTAAAGATCACAGAAAAAATGGCAGTGGATTATAGCGGGGATCTGATTAAGTTCACCCCGGACGACGAGAATCAATCCACCTTAATTAATATACTCTCAGTTAATTATAATTTTACCAAGGACCTCTGGATACAACTATTTGCACAGAATAGTACCAGCACTAGTAAAATCTATTTCTATGGCCTGGCGGGGTGGCGATTCAAGCCACCATTCGGGGCACTCTACCTGATTTATTCCCATGACCAGGAAGCGGAGCTTATGGGTGAACTGGCCCAGGCGGATGCGCTATTCCTCAAGTTCACCTTTCCAATCGCTGTTATTCGATAATAGTTGCTTAACTTGAAGAGAACTTTAAAAACTGCAGGAATGAATCGTTCAGAACAGGCCGGGGAGCTATTTCTTTCGGGCTACAACTGTGCCCAAGCGGTTATACTAACATTTGCCGATGATCTTAAATTCAGTAAGGAGTTGGCTCAGAAGATGGCTGCCGGCTTTGGCGGTGGTATGGGCAAGCAACAGGAGACCTGCGGTGCTGTAACCGGTGCCATTATGGTGCTCGGCTTACTGAAAGGCGAAGAGGTAAACAACAATGACGAACTGAAGACCGCAACCTATGGAAGCGTGAAGGATCTCACACGTGCTTTTGTGGCAACATACAAAAGCACGAAATGCAGGGATTTGATTGACTGTGATCTGAATACCCCGGAAGGCGAAGCAAAGTTTAAGGAGGAAAATATTATGGAGACAGTTTGCGCCGGTTGTGTAAAAAAGGCGGTGGAGATTGTGGAGAACCTCACCGCCTGATTTAAGCTGTCAGTTATAAAAACTAAGGCCTATTGAGCCGTCCCCAGGGGATTCTCAGCTTCTTTATAAAATTGTTGCTGGAGTTTTGTGGCAGAATCATCGGTTTTCAGAAAGCCAACTGTTCGGCCCTGCTCTTGAAATTCATCTCACCTATCTCCTTGTTTGGAGAGGACCCGTCTCCTGCATAGTGGTTAGGATAACTGGCATACCACCATATTCCTGTATAGCCGTAGGGTATGGACAGTCTGGCCTGATCCTTCCCTGATTGAGAAGTGCCCTTATCTGCATGAACCAGGTCCGGACGAACCGCATATACCATGGAGGTCTCCACCTCATCGGCATGTCCACCGTAATCGGTCTTGCGCAGTTTCTCAATTTCTTCATCCACACCTGAGTCATCCGGCTGGAAGAATACCACCGTATAATCCTTCTTCCTGGCAAGTTGTGCCTGACAGAAATAGGCAAAGAGGTTATTGTTCCCCCCGTGACCATTGACTATGATAATCTTCTTAATTCCATTTCTGGACATTTCATCACAGGTCTCTTCAAGCATGTTCCATACCAGTTCGGTGCTGTAGGCAATAGTTCCGGGCTGGTGTTTCGCTTCATAAATCTGTCCGAAATAAAACTCAGGGAAGAGAAGGAGTTAAAATCAGGCTCAGCAGAGCGATGGCAAAAATGGAGTGCTTAAGGTTCATCGATATTGGTTTTATTGTTTATAGTCTGATTTTGCTAATGTATAGAATCTATTGATATTTCAGGAGCATTCAGCAGATCATTCATAGCATTAATCAATTTAAGTTTAAGGAATTTGTTGAGAGTGTAATGGGAAAAGTATAGGGAAAAGATTTTTGTGTGTCAACAGAATTGGCTAGAGTTAGTTTAACCGGGTTTTGTCTTGACACGTTTTTTTGCTTTCCCTATACTCGAAAACAAATCGGGTTTCCCACTTTTC
>PVMS01146042.1_pt1 | contig 14232 bp, 11 predicted proteins | sample 1853461 | NCBI WGS metagenome assembly PVMS01 (sample SAMN08582032, study PRJNA380276) | Marine sediment metagenome, whole genome shotgun sequencing project. | isolation source: ocean sediment barecode stripped | collected 2017 | reverse complement strand
TACCTCAAGTTGGGCGGCATTGCGGTAAATACAAGCTTAAATGCCGTTATAATTGATTAATTTGTCGTGTTTTTTAGTGATACTTGGAGGACTTTTTCGTATTATCGCCTTCTTTTTCGTCCGAGGATAACCCGATGTTTTCCAAATCAATGAATATCGCCGATTTCGATCCCGAACTGTGGGCATCGATGCAGCATGAAGCAACGCGCCAGGAAGACCATATAGAGCTGATCGCATCCGAGAATTACACCAGCCCGCGCGTCATGCAGGCACAGGGGTCTGTGTTGACCAATAAATACGCCGAGGGTTATCCATCCAAACGCTATTACGGCATTTAAGGTTGTATTTACCGCAATACCGCCCAACTTGAGGTAACTAGCGTGAAAAACCTAAAACTGTATTGAATTCCAACATTCAAGTGTATAATTCGACAGATCAATCAAGCAGGTGAGCATTATGGAAAACGTAGGTATTTACACCCCTCCCCAACAAGCTAAGCCAGCTGTGGCCGGTGGCTCTGAACTATTTGAAGCCAGTCTGACGCAGAATGAGCTTGAAGTTACCCAGTCAGCGCAGGATAAGTTGCGCGAAATTGTCACCCAGACCGATGAAGACGTATCCGCGATCAGGATATATATCAGCGGTGGCGGCTGTGGCGGTTTGTCATATGGCATGACCTTTACCGATGAGCAGGGTGATTTCGACACCAGCTTGCAGTTTGACGGCTTCAAGGTTCTGGTCGACGTGGTTGCGCTGAATTACCTCAAGGGAGCCCAGATCGATTACATCCAGGACGTCGGTCGCGAACGCTTTGTTTTCAATAATGTATTCGCTGAAACCGGTGGTTCCGGGGTTTGTGGCGGCTGTGGCGCGGCTGGTGGCGGTGGCGGCTGTGGCTGATTACTGAGCACTAGCTCATTGCAAAAACATCAAGCAAAGCCTGGCACTGACCCAGGCTTTGTTCTTTTAGTCGCCCCCTCGGGAAGTTACCGCGTTGCCGCCTATACCGCGGCTGCGAGTTCGCTCGGCATGCCGATTCTGGTGATATCGAATAGCGAACACTCGCTGGTCCCGGAGATTGCGAACGGCATAACCGTCGATTTTGCCCAGCCCGAACAAGCCTATACGACGATTGTGGCAACCATACAAAGCATGAATATCGCCTGTGTGCTGGCAACTGACGACAGCTGTGTCGAGCTTTGCAGTCGAGTAGCACAATACCTGGGCCTGCCCCAAAACGGGGCCGATGCGGCGCTACTCACCCAGCGCAAGGATCTCGGGCGCGAAGCCTTGTCGATGGCCGCTTGTAACACCCCCGCATACCAGGTCGTCGCTATCGACGACACCAGCCCGGATTCGCTGGCAGTTGATTATCCGGTGGTAGTCAAGCCGCTTGCCCTGTCAGCCAGCCGCGGTGTTATCCGCGCCGATAACGCCGCAGATTATATAGCCGCCGTAGGACGAATCGACGCAATTCTTGACGCAAGCGGACAGCAAGGTTTCACTCGGGATCACGTATTGGTCGAATCCTATATCGACGGTGCAGAATATGCGATCGAGGGCTTTATTATCGATGGCAAGTTCAGCTTACTGACCATTTTTGATAAACCCGAACCGCTAACCGGTCCGTATTTCGAAGAAACCTATTACCTGACCCCCACCCGCCTCGACGCCCGTCAAAAAGACGAACTGGTCGGCGAGGTGGCGAACTGTTGCGCCGCTTATGGGCTGCGGCACGGTCCGGTGCACGCCGAGGCACGCCTGTCGGCTGCGGGTCCGATACTGCTCGAACTGGCGGCGCGTACCATCGGCGGGCAATGTGGGCAATTGATTGAATTCTCACTGCAACAGAAACTGGAAGAACTGGTCATCCTGGGTATGTGTGGACTAGCGCCACATGCCGATGAAGCAGGTGAATCTGCTGGAGTGCTGATGATTCCGATTACCAACGCGGGAATATTACAACGCGTAGAAGGATTAACCGCGGCATTACAGACTGATTACATTCGCGATATTGAAATTCACATTAATCCGGGTTACGAATTAATTCCACTGCCTGAGGGTGCGAGTTACCTGGGTTTTATCTTTGCGCAGGCGCCGGATTTCGAGCAGACCTATGCCGCGTTGAAAAGCGCATACGCAAAGTTACGCTTCGTTACTCGACCAAAATGGGAATTAGAAAATCTGGCTGTCTGAGTGAACCCATCCGGATCCGCTATTTTTTTGCGCCCGGGGCACGGAAACCTTCGGGCTGTTGCCCCAGTTCCCCTTCCTTGAAAATAAACCCAAGCATATGCTGTTCGAGCAGCGCGAGGCTGGCCGGATCTATGGTCGACAGGCCATTTTCGTTAATAATCATAGTCTGACGCTCGATCCATTGCGTCCAGCCATCTGCAGAAACATTTTCATAGATGCGCTGCCCGAGTTCACCCGGGTAAGGCACCCGATCAAGTCCAGGGGCTTCTGCCCCCAGTACTACGCATTTCACCATTCGCGTCATTATCATTACCCAAAAAAAGCAGCCTGTAATCGGCTGCTGCTTATGATAACAAACTTATGTCAGATCAGAATGCATAATTGACCTCGATCGCCATTGCGGCCAGACCTCTAAGTCGTCAAGATCGTCTTCTGCGTTATAATCACCAACACCAAGGGATTCATCTTGAAATATTTCATCCAGTTATGCGTGCTTCTTCACCCTAATACATACCATTTTCAAATTAATTTACTATGCTTGGTACAAATGCCAGAATAATCCTTAAATCAGCAGGAGTTGCTTTGTCTCGCTACACAGCACAAAACGATCAGCAATCCCCTATCAGCTTCCAAATTTCCAGCCACGGCGTAACCGATGTCGGACACGTCAGGTCGAAGAATGAAGATTCGATTCTGGTAAATGATGACGAAAACGTCTGGATCATAGCGGACGGTATGGGAGGCCATCATGCGGGGGATTTTGCCAGTCAAACCATAACCAATAATATCAGCCTGTTTAAACAACATGCTTCACTGGATGACAGTATTTTATTGCTCGAGGAAAATATACTAAACTCGAATTCAATCATCAGGAAAAAATCTTTTAAACTCGGACGAAACGCTACTATTGGCAGTACCGTTATTTGCGTCTATATATGGAATAATTTTCTGTTCACTTTCTGGGCGGGAGACAGCCGTCTGTATCGTTTCAGGGATGCAAACCTGGAACGGCTGACTGAAGACCACAGTTATGTCGAGGAGCTGGTCAGAATGGGGAAAATCGATGCCAGGGATGCCGAGGAACACCCCGCCGCCAATGTTGTGCTGAAAGCGGTAGGAATAGATGATCTTTTATGTATGGACCTGGAATATTTCGAATTACGCGACGGAGATATTTATATGATTTGCTCCGATGGGCTCTATAAAGACCTGGCTGAGCATAAAATCAGCACCGTGATCGAGTCCAACCTCGATGATATGACCGCGTTGTCACAGGCATTGCTAGCTTCTTCGCTGGATGCAGGTGGAACCGACAATACCTCGATTATCACGATGAAAATTAGCCATAAGGAAGGAAATGTCTGAAGTCTGCGAATCGTTGATTAATGACTATGTTGCGGGGGCGCTGAATATCACCGACCTGGAGCAAGGTCTGGCCAGTATATTTGATGCAATGCCAAGCAGTCATAGCGACGCGCAGAGCTATCTGCAGTCACTGTATACCAATGACACGATTGACTCCGATGGTTTCACGCAAATTTCGCATGTAATCTCGAGGGTCAATATTCAGTCGACACTGAAAAATAGCCAGAATACCGATATTTCCTATTTCGATGAAGAAAAGACCATCCATCTGACGGATTTATCAGATCTTTACGGTGAAAATGGCGATGAAGATTCGAGTGACAAAACCGTCATTGTCAGGATGAGAAGAAGTGGGCAGGAAACCGCAGCTGTGGAAACTTCCAGGAAAGACGACCCATCGGTGAGCCCAACAATCATCGACCAACCACACCAGACAGCACACCACGAAAATCTCGGCCCCGGTGTAACCTTGAAGGAACGTTTCGTACTGTTGGAAAAACTCGGCCAGGGCGGCATGGGCGTGGTCTATAAAGCCAAGGATTTACTCAAGGTAGAAGCCAGGGACAAGGACCCCTACGTCGCTATCAAGGTGTTGACCGATGCGTTTAAAAAGTATTCGGGATCATTCATCGCCTTACAGCGAGAAGCCAGTAAGGCACAACGCCTGGCGCATCCGAATATTGCCACGGTTTACGACTTCGACCGCGACGGCAACACGGTTTTTATGACCATGGAGTATCTGCAGGGCAAACCCCTGAATCAGCTGATCAAGGAGATAAACAAGAAACCGTTGAAACTGGAGCAAGCGCTGCATATTATCGATGAACTTTGTAGCGGTCTCGCCTACGCGCACGAAAAATTTTTGATCCATTCGGATTTCAAACCGGGAAACTGTTTCTTGCTAAGCGACGGTCACGTCAAGTTACTCGATTTCGGCATCGCCAGGGCAAGCACCCAAACCGATGAAGAAAGAGAAAATACGATGTTTGATCCGGCCAAACTCAGCGCGGTTACACCGGCTTACGCGACTCCCGAAATGTTTGCCGGGATGAACCCTGACCCGCGGGATGATATTTATGGTCTCGCCTGTGTTGCTTACCAACTGCTCGCCGGAGGTAAACATCCGTACAACAAAGTAGCATCCCCCAAAATCGGCGAACTCGGCATAAAACCGAAACCGATCAAGGGCCTCAACAGGCGTCAACAGAAGACCTTGATGAAAGCATTGACGGTAGTTCGTGAAGACCGTATCGATGAGGTCGAAAAGTTTGCTGACGGCATGCGCTCCAGGAAATCGCATACCAAGACCATCCTGTTGGCAACCTTGTTTATGATTATTATTGGCGCCGGCATTGGTTACAAACCCTTCCTCGGGTTTCTGGCGGAACAACAACTTTACGACAAGATCCAGTTAATCAAGGGCGGTGACAAGGCGCTGATGATCGAAACTATCTGGTCGCTGGATCAGTTGGACCCGGAGCAGCAAAAAATCATATCGGTCGGCTTGCGCCGCGAAATTATCACTTTTTACCGCGACCGAATTCGCTCGGTGTTTCGACCGAAAGAAGGTTTATACGATTATCCGCAAGCACAGGATCTGCTCTCACAGGCGAAAAAACATTATCCGGATTCAGTCGCACTATCCACCATCGAGGACCAGGTCAAGGAACAACGCGATCGCCTGATGAATAGCCTGATATCTCTATACAAGCGATATTTTAAAGCCAAAAAGCTGGTCAAGACCGCTAATGGTGAGGATTTAACTACAGTAATCCCAGTCATCAAACGCGTTGACCCGAAGCACTACCTGCTAAAAGACAAGGTGTTGTCGGATCTGTACCTTAGCGAAGCTGAAAAGCTGATTGCCGGGAGAAAGTACAAGGACGCTTCAAACTACATTGTTACCGGCCTGAAGCTGTTTCCCGAAAACAGCCGCCTGCAAAGCCTCAACAAGCAGATAAACGCGCAGACTCAAAACTGATGAAACTGCCCAGTTCTCCTTTGCTCATACTCGCAAAAACCTATTCGAATGACCTGATATCACGCGAGCAATACGTGGAAATTCGAGCCCAGTTGCTTAAACGACTTGAAACCAGGGGCATTATCGAAGAATCCGATTTAAAAAACTATTCTGCTTTAATAATGGGCTCGGATACACCGCAAACCCGGCGATCCTATACTTCTTCAGACTGGATTATCATTGCGCTGGGATTAGCTGCCTCCGCAGTTTTAGCCTATGTTCTCTACGGTTAAACTCCAAGATTGAGCCTGCCGCCGCCTGGAAAAACATTAAACAGGTCAAAAAAGTCGCAGAATCACCCCCTAATTTGAGCATTTACCTGTTGAATACGATGCAAGATAGACTATTATCATCAATAACTTAACGCGTATACTTAATTTCATTTATTAATATCACCCGTAGAGGATCAGGAACTTATCTTAAGTGTTAGCTGTGTCTCGCCAGGGGATGATTGCGAGAAACATGGATCGACACTTACAAAGGCTTCGCTTGCCTCTGAATTAGTAACCAGATCCGGTAGTCGGTACCCATATGAACACAACCAGAAATCGATGTCTCTCATCGAAGATAGCACTGACAGGGTTACTCCTGTCATTAGCATGTCTGGTGCCCGCAAAAGCGCTGGATCTGTCCGCTATGGTTGTTGACTCGATAAGCGCCCACCCGGAAGTAAAAGAGAAAATACATGCGTATCGGAAAGTCGTCAGTGAACATGACATCGCCGAGAGCGGCTGGCGACCCAGCATCGATCTGCAAGCCTCTAGCGGATATATTAACGCCGAAACACCTTCGAACAATAACGAGTCGGTGGACTATAACCGTTCCTCGGTTGAACTATCGCTCACGCAAAATCTGTTCAACGGATATGACACCACCAACCAGGTAGCACAAACCAGGGCCCGCATCAACGCTGCGCTTTTCGAAGTCTACGATACCGCAGATAATATCGGACTGCGCGCGACACAGGCTTACCTGGAAGTACTCAAGCAAAGACGCCTGTATCAGCTCGCGATAATTAACGTCAAGGCCCACAAAAAGATTCTGTCACAAATCAGGATTCGCAATCTTTCCGGGGTAGGCAGGATTTCGCAGCTGCAACAGACCGAGGGACGCCTGGCAGGCGCCCAGGCAAGTTTGATTGCTCAACAGAACAATCTCGCTGACGCCTCGACGCAGTTGCACCAGATTCTGGGGCGATATGTGGATCCGGAATTTTTGTTTGAGCCTGATCTGCCTGCTATGCCGCAAGAGTCTCTCGATGCACTTATAGACCAGGCACTGCTTGACCACCCGGCGATGCGGGTTGCTGAAAGCAACATAGTGGCAGCCCAGTCGGACTATCGGCGATCGTTGAAAACCCGCTATCCTAATATCGACCTGCGACTGGCCACCGAATATGGCAATAACCTCGACAGTGACGATGGCCTGGACGGTGATTCCGAACAAACCAGCGTGGTGCTGAATTTCACCTATAATTTTTACAGCGGCGGCAGAGACAGTGCGGAGAGCCAAAAGAAAGTCAGCGCGGTTTATGAACAAAAGGAATTTGCGGCCAGGGTTCGACGTCAGGTTATTAATACATTGCGCCTGTCCTGGACTGCCGACGACCTGTTGGTACGGCAGCTTGTCTTTCTCAATGATCATGTCATCAAGGCCGGCCAGACAGTCGAGTCCTACCGCGAAGAATTTTTTATCGGTCAGCGTGATCTGCTCGATTTACTCGACGCTGAAAATGAACTTAATAACGCCAGAAACCAGCATACTGTGGCCAGATTTGATTCGTTTGGCGCAAGGTATCGTATTTACGAAGGCATAGGCAGATTGTTTGAAGCCACTAATGTCGAATTTGAACTGGATGCAGGGCAATTGAGAGTCGCCCGACTTGTCACCAATGAAGTGGATAAACTTCCACTACCCGAAGACGAAGATGTGGATAAGAAATTCGATCCCATGGATCACTGTGACAATTCACTTATCGGTGCGGGAGTCAATCTATTTGGATGCCAGGAGTCAGTTGTAATTTCAAGGGTAAAATTAGTGCTGCCAAAAAAAAACAGCGCTCCGGATTTAACCGATGACGAATTTGAAATCGAAACCAACGGTGTACTGATTATTACTACCGCGCAATTGCTCGCCAACGATACCGATGCAGATTCTGATCCCCTGGCACTCGTTCACGTGAGCCAGCCCAAAGTAGGTCACCTGGCAGCCGATCTAAACGGCAATCTGGTGTATCGCTCCTTCGAAGGATTTACAGGTGTCGATTCTTTTGAATATTCAGTTACCGACAATAAAAGCGCCGCAGTCACCGTTACCGCCACAGTGCGGATCAAGGTACGAGAGTCCGGGGCTATAAGCCTTTCGAAATTACAGCTGGTCAATTTCGTTTACGATGAGGTCGAGTTAACCGAAATATCCAAATCCAGGGTAGCAGCTATCATCGAACAGATTAAACTTGCGGAGGACATTACCATCCAGATATACACTTACACCGATGATATGGGTTCAGATGTATACAATAACGTCCTGTCCACGGAAAGAGCCCGGGCGCTGGAAGATTTACTCGTGGCAAACGGCATCGATAAGGCTGATATCAAGGCAGTGGGAATGGGGGAAAAGAATCCCATTGCCAACAATTCGACCCCGGCGGGCCAGGCGATAAATCGCCGAGGTGAATTCATTTTCAAGGCAAAATCCCCCGCCGAATAAGGCGGAGCCCTGCTTACGGCAATTGGCCTGTAAAATGATCGATCCACATCATCAGTATGACCCTCTGCTCGAATGTCTGGTTATTTTCGCCAAGAGACATAACCGTCCGATTAGCATCGAAGCGCTGATTTCAGGCCTGCCGGTTAAGCCCGGAGCCGACGGCCCGGAGCTTTTCAGCATTGACAACCCGAAGGGTTTGTTCTCCCGGGTAGCTTCACGTGCCGGGTTTGCCAGCCGCCTTATCCATCGCGACCTGGATAAGCTTTCGCGTCTGCTGCTGCCCTGCATCCTGGTGTTAAGAAACGGCAGCGCCTGCATTCTCGAAAGCATCGACCGCAAAAACAGGCGTGCCAAGGTCATATACCCTGAAATCGGCGAGGGTGAAGAGTGGCTGCAACTGGAGCAACTGAAGCAGGAATACCTCGGCTATGCTTTCCTGCTTAAAAAAGAGTTGCAGCAAGATGCCGCTCAGCAAAAGGCATCTGACAATGACAGCTCCGGCCACTGGTTCTGGGGTACCCTGGCCAGGTCCAGGGAAATCTTCGCCAGCGTGCTGCTCTCGTCGATCCTGATCAACCTGTTCATACTCGCAACCCCAATGTTCACCATGAACGTCTATGACAAGGTCGTACCCAACGACGCGATTGCAACCCTGTGGGTGCTAGCGGCCGGCATCGCTACGGTTTATATTTTTGACACACTGTTGCGCTTCGTGCGTACCTATCTGCTCGAAATCGCAGGCAAGAAAAGCGACATCATCATGTCGTCGAAAATATTTTCCCAGGTGCTCAATCTGAAAATGGAACAGTGGCCGCCGAGCATCGGCGCCTTCGCCAGCCAGCTACGCGAATTTGAAAGCATTCGCAATTTTTTTACTGCATCGACCATAGCAACCCTGGTTGACCTGCCGTTCGCGATTATATTTCTGTTGGTTATTTACTATATCGGCGGGCCGATGATCGCAGTGCCATTGATAATCATCGCCCTGTTAATGCTGTACAGCTTTATCCTGATCAAGCCGCTTAAAACGAGTGTCGAAGCAACCTATGAAGCCAGCGCCAACAAGAATGCGCACTTGATCGAAACCCTGCGCACGATAAAAACAGTAAAGGCGCTGGGCACGTCCAATTATGCGCAATGGGTGTGGGAGGAGTCTTCCGGAACCATTGCCAACAGGTCGATGCGCGCGCGCATGCTATCTTCGTCGATAAGCGTAGTCACCAACCTGATGGTGCAGTTCAATACGATTGGTTTGATCGTGTTTGGTGTTTATCGGATTGGTGATCTCGAGCTCAGCCTCGGCGGTTTGATCGCAATCGTAATGCTTGCTTCACGAGCTATTGCGCCAATGGGACAGATCGCCGCCCTGACAACCAGTTTTGAGCAGACCAAAACAGCGTTCCGCTCGCTCGATGAATTAATGCAGAAGGCGACCGAAAGGCCAGAGGGAAAATCCTATGTACGCCGCCCTGGCTTCGAAGGCGCAATCCAGTTCAGGGATCTTGATTTCAGTTATCCCGAAGCGCCCAAAAAATCGCTCTCTGGCATTAACCTCCAGATCAGGGCTGGCGAACATGTCGGCATTATCGGCAAGGTGGGCTCGGGAAAAACCACGCTGATGAAGCTAATCATCGGACTCTACCAGGGTAGCACCGGCTCGATTGCAATCGACGATATTGACATCGACCAGATAGACCCCGCCGACCTGCGCAAAAACATTGGCTATCTATCGCAGGACATCGAACTGTTACGCGGCACTATTCGTGAAAATATTGCCTATAAAGATTTACACGTCAACGACGAAAAACTGATCCGGGCAGCCGCTATTAGCGGTGTGGATCTGTTTGTGAATCAACTATCCCAGGGGTTTGATACCCAGGTAGGCGAAGACGGCGGGTATTTGTCGGGTGGACAAAGACAGGCGATTGCCCTGGGGCGGGCAGTTTTGTTAAATGAACCAATATTGATTCTCGACGAGCCCACCAACAGTTTCGACAACACAACCGAATCAATTGTCAAAGAACGGCTACTGGAATATACCCGCGACAGAACCCTGCTGCTGGTTACGCACAAGGCGCCAATGCTTCACCTGGTGGAACGGTTGATCGTGATGGACCAGGGGCGAATTGTAATGGACGGTCCCAAGGAGGAAGTTTTGAATGCCCTGAAAGGTAATCGGAATGCATAACGAAGACCCTACTGAGTTTGAAGATTCAACCCAGATGGGAATCCATGGCAAGCGAGACATGGTGTATATGCGTAGCCTTTCCGCGGCGGCTGTACATCGCACGCCACGTTATCTGATCGCGGTAGTATTGATTTTCACCCTGTTCGTAATCGCCGCTATCGTATGGATGAACTGGGCAAAAATTGATGTCGTTATCCGTGGCTCGGGCAAGGTTTCACCTGCGAGTCAGGTGCAGAATATTCAAAGCCTGGAAGGCGGTATTATTTCCGAAATTCTGGTCGTTGAAGGCCAGGTCGTAACAGCCGGTCAAGCGCTGATCAAGATCAGCGATGTCGCATTTTCAAGCTCATTCGAGGAAAACCGACTGCTCTATCTCGAGCTATTGGCTCGATCGAGTCGTCTCAATGCAGAAGCCTTCGGTAGCGCCTTCAAAGGCGAAGCTGAAGTCAGCGAAGAAGCGCCGCATCTGCTCAAGTCGGAAAAAAGTCTGTTCGATTCAAACCAGCAGCAACTCAAGGAGTCGCTGAATGGCCTTGGGGAAAAAATAAAGCAGCAAAAAAGCGCGTTACTCGAAGCCAAATCGAAGCAGCGCCAGTTAACAAAATCACTCGGCCTGGTGAAAAAGGAAATCAAGATCAAGCGGCCACTAAAAGAACGCGGCATCCTTAGTGAAGTCGAGTTTTTACAGTTACTGCAACGCGAAGCTGAATTTGAAGGTGCAATCGAGGCGGCGAGATTATCGGTGCCACGCATCAAATCCACCATCGAAGAGGCTCGTTTTAACAAGAAAAAAGAAAGGCTCAACTTTCAGAACAATGCCAAGAAGGAATTGAACGAAGTCAACGCGGAGATTGAGCGTATAAAAGAAACCCAAACAGCATTACAGGATCGCGTCAAACGCACCACCTTGCGCTCTCCGGTAAACGGCATCGTGCAGCGCCTTTATCTCAATACGATTGGTGGCGTCATCAGCCCTGGAAATAAAATTATCGACATTGTTCCTCGGGAAGATTCGCTATTGGTTGAACTAAAAATAAAACCAGCCGACATCGCTTATGTGAATGTCGGGCAATTGGCCCGACTGAAATTTTCAGCATATGACTTTGCGATTCACGGCAGCTTGCAGGGGATAGTTACTTTTGTCAGTGCGGATACCATTATCAACGAAGAAGGCGAAAGCTTTTTCCTGGTCAGGGTTAAACCCGTCAAACTATTTCTGGGTGCTAGAACTGGTGAATTACCAATCAAAATTGGCATGACCGCCGAAGCGGACATCTTAACCGGCAAGAAAACAATATTGTCGTACCTGACGGAACCCGTTCACCGTGGAATAGATAAAGCGCTGCGAGAGCGTTAATGAAACTGATCGTTTATTCAACATCGCGTTCATTCGAGCAGTTTCTGAATGATCATCTGGAATTTTCCTTCGAGTTTTATTCTCAATTGCGGGCGCCATCAGCCGACCCTGAACAATTGTATATGCTGCATATGTCAAGCATGGAACTCGAGTGTTATGAATGGCTGCTAAAACATGTTTCCGGGAAGCCGACTCAGGTGGGAGTCTGTTCCGACTTACCCAACATCCGCGAAATGCTCGAATGTGTACGACTGGGCGCCAAGGCTTATTGCAACAGCCACATGGCTGTACTGCATTATCACCAGATGCTGGAACTACTGGCGGTCGGCCAAAGCTGGTTTCCTCCGCAAATGCTGGATGAGGCCTTCAGGCTGGCTCAGCAGACAGTCAAACCAGCTCAGGACCAGGCCCGACTGGAAATTTTAACCGCCAGGGAAAAAGACATCGCCTACGCGGTGGGAGAAGGCAAATCCAACCGGCAAATTGCTGATTTATATGATATTTCCGAACCCACGGTGAAGACCCACCTATCCAATATCTTCAAGAAACTCGAGCTTAAGGATCGCGTCGGTCTGGTGCTTTACCTCAAGCAGGCCTAGCAGTCGGTCGGACCTAGGGAAAATCTACTCGACAATTGCTCCTGCATTGTTCTACCAGCGCCCATCCCTGGGCTTGTGCGGCGATGGGAAATCGGCCCATGTAGCTATTCAGCTATGTGACCCACTTCTCAATCCGCCACTTTAACAGGGTTTGTCTACGACTTTCGTATGACGCGGACTAGCAATATCCCACCTATATTTACTGTTCAATTCAATTTTCTGCAGAAATATGGCTACTAAAAGTATCGGTTATATCGTCGAATTAATCGGCGGCGCACAAGTTCGCAGCGTAGATGGTGTAATTCGGGTTCTCAGTATTGGTGATCGGATCCATGATGGCGATATCCTCACCACCGGTCTCAATACCCATATCGTGCTTGAGTTCTATAACGGATTATATTTGAAAGTCGGTGAAAACACTGAAATGCTGCTCGACGAGTCAGTTACTGCCAGCCTCAACAGCTACCCTGACGAACGTGTCGATCAATTGGTCGAACTACAGAGCCTGATCGTCGAAGGCATCGACCTCACCGAGTTGGGAATAACAGACAGTGCCGCATCCAGCGACACTGATGGGCTACACCAGGCGTCTGTCTATTCAAGAAATGGTGAACAAGGCATCGTCGACACTCGAGCCACTCCTTTCAATAGTGGTGCTTCAGGTTTTGCTGAACTAGCCACCCCGGTCGATAACGTAATCCTGTTTTCTGGTGACGCATCAGAAGATAGCCCTGCGCCTCCTCCTGAAACAAATCCGGTTCCCAACCCTGCTCCGGTCACATCCATATCGGTTAGCAGAATCGCCTCCGACGATGTCATCAATGCCGCCGAAGCGGGCAGCGCAGTCAATATAACGGGCTCCGTCAGTGGTTATGCAGCCCCTGGGGATAGTGTGAGTTTCACCGTCAACGGGACCGCTTATTCCGGTACCGTCGGCGCCGATAATACGTTTTCGATTGCGGTTGCAGGCAGCGATTTAGCCGCCGATACCAGTTTTGATATCACTGTGACTGGTACCGATGACGAAGGTAATCCGTTCAGTGCCACCGCAACTTCGACGCATACGGTTGACCTGGTGGCGAGTGCCACCATCACTGTCGATAACATTACCGCCGATGATGTGGTCAACGCCGCTGAATCCGGTGCACCGATTAATGTCACGGGTACTGTTGGAGGCGATGCGTCTTCGGGTGATACGGTCAGCTTTACCGTCAATGGAACCGCTTATTCCGGCACGGTTGGTGCCGGCAATAAGTTCTCGATTGCGGTAACGGGCGCAGACCTGGCGGCTGATACCAGCTTCGACGCGACCGTGACCGGCAGCGATGCGGCCGGTAATCCGTTTAGTGCCACCACAACTTCAACGCATACTATATCGTTTGGCGCCTTGGCCAGTATTGCTGTCGATAACATCGCTACAGATGATATTGTCAATGCCGCAGAAGCCTCGGGTAACATCAACGTAACGGGCAATGTAACTGGTGCTGCTGCGCCTGGGGATACCGTAAGCTTCACCGTCAATGGGAATAACTATTCAGGCACCGTCGATGCCAGCAACAACTTCTCGATTGCGGTTTCAGGTAGCGATTTAGCCGCCGATACCAGCTTCGATGCCACCGTCACCGGCAGCGATGCCGCCGGTAATCCGTTCAGCGCCACTACAACTTCGACGCATACGGTTGACCTGGTGGCAAGTGCCACTATTACGGTGAATGCGATTACGGCAGATGACGTGGTCAATGCAGCTGAGTCTGGTGCATCGATCAATGTCACCGGCTCTGTTGGAGGTGATGCGTCT
>PVMS01036442.1_pt1 | contig 14237 bp, 13 predicted proteins | sample 1853461 | NCBI WGS metagenome assembly PVMS01 (sample SAMN08582032, study PRJNA380276) | Marine sediment metagenome, whole genome shotgun sequencing project. | isolation source: ocean sediment barecode stripped | collected 2017 | reverse complement strand
TTGTATGGCAAACCCTTCGAGGAGCGCTATGCCCAGCATCTTACGCCACAGGTTTTCCGCCTTGAGGGCCTTGAACAGTTTAAGTTCGCCGGTGCGGGCCATGGCCTCGTACTGGGCATAGCGCTCCTCGAAGGGTTTGCCATACAGGTCGTGCAGGTCGGGTACATCGTTGGGCGAGAACAGGGTCCAATCGCCGCCATCGAATACCCGCTTCATAAACAGGTCGGGAATCCAGTTGGCCCTGTTCATATCATGGGTGCGCCGCCGGTCGTCGCCGGTGTTCTTGCGCAACTCCACGAATTCCTCGATATCCAGGTGCCAGGTCTCCAGGTAGGCACAGACCGCGCCCTTGCGTTTACCACCCTGGTTTACCGCTACCGCGGTGTCGTTGACCACTTTGAGGAAAGGCACAACGCCCTGTGACTTACCGTTGGTGCCCTTGATATAGGCGCCCAGTGCGCGTACCTGCGTCCAGTCATTACCCAGGCCACCGGCAAACTTGGACAGCATGGCGTTGTCCTGAATGGCGCCGTAAATGCCGTACAGGTTGTCCGGTACCGCGGTGAGATAGCAGGAAGATAGCTGCGGGCGCAGGGTGCCGGCATTGAACAGGGTCGGGGTGGAGCTCATGTAGTCGAAAGAGGACAGTAGCTGGTAGAACTCGATAGCCCTGGCGTTTTTGTCATCCTCTTCTACCGCCAGGCCCATGGCCACACGCATGAAGAAAATTTGCGGCAACTCGATACGCACATCGTCGCTGTGAATAAAATAGCGGTCGTACAGGGTTTGCAGGCCAAGGTAGGTGAACTGCAGGTCGCGCTCTGGCGACAATGCCTTGCCCAGCCTGTCCAGATCGTATTCCTGCAGGTTCGGCGCCAGTAACTCCAGAGCTACCCCCTTCTCTATATAGGCCAGCAGGGCCTTGGGATACAGGGCGTTCATATCGTGTTGGGTGGCGATGTCGGCCACACCCAGAAAGCTCAGGGCTTCGCTGCGCAGGTTGTCGCACAGCAGACGGGCGGCCACATAGGAGTAGTTGGGCTCCTGTTCGATCATGGTACGAGCGGTGATGACCAGTGATGTACTTAACTCACTGGCGCTGAGGCCGTCGTAGAGATTTTTAAGGGCCTCATCCAGGATGTCGGCTTCGCTGACATCGGAGAGGTCGGTGCAGGCTTCATTGACGATGGTGTGCAGACGGTCGAGGTCCAGCGGGGCGCGGCTGCCATCCGCCTGTACCACGGTAATATTGCCGGCCGCCGCGTGAGTGGCCGGTGACAGGGCCGCCTTGGCGGCACGCTTGCGCGCCTGCTCTTCCCGGTAGATGACATAATCGCGGGCAATCTTGTGTTCGCCTGCGCGCATCAGTGATAGCTCGACCTGATCCTGCACATCTTCGATGTGAATGGTGCCGCCAGAGGGCATGCGACGCTTGAAGGTCGCCGTGACCAGGTCGGTCAACCGGGCTACCGTTTCATGAATGCGGGTGGAGGCCGCCGCGGTGCCGCCTTCCACTGCGAGAAATGCCTTGGTGATAGCCACCGAGATTTTGCTGGCCTCAAATGGCACCACGGTGCCGTTGCGCTTGATAACCCGCAACTGTCCCGGTGCGGTGGCGGCGATACCACCGCTGACTGTGGTCGTTTCCCGGGGTGGGGTCGTTGCGTCGGCGGTGGTACCGCCGCCCTGGTTGGTCTCTGTCTGCATGTCTTCTCCGAATTGCCGGCGCCTGGCCTTATTTTTGTTGGGTTACCACTTGTTTGTCGCTGGGGTTCACATCATGTTTCATAAAATGCCATACGCCCCCGCTGAGGGGTGATGGCGGGCTATTGCGGTTGGCGAGGGAAACCCTGTTTGCAGCGGCCACTTGTCTGAATTATTTGATCGTTTTTTGGTCGCTACACCCAATATATTGGGGTAGTTGCTCCACTCAGGTACAAGATAATGCGCATTAGGCCCCAATGCAAGGTACACGGCTGGGTTTATTCTGTGGATAAGATGTTGATAAAACGGTGGGTCTGTAGACACTAACCGGCCAGGCCTTGATCTGCCTGTGAAGTGCGGAGTCAGCATGTGTTTTACACCCGGTGCAGCGGGTTTTTATATTTATTTCTTATAAAAAATCGTCTTTATATAGTGAACTGTTATTTCGAGTCGTGGTGCGCAGAGCCTGCCCCGCTTTATCGGGTACCGCGCACCAGGTAGACCCTGCTCCGTTCGCAAGGCGGAGCACTCAAGCGGCGGTGATATCAGCGATTGGCCAGCAGCAGGGTTTCCATTAGCGCCTTTTGCGCATGCAGGCGGTTCTCCGCCTCATCCCAGATCACGGTATTGGGTGCGTCCATTAGTTCGGCACTGATTTCTTCGCCCCGGTGGGCGGGCAGGCAATGCATGTACAGTGCGTCAGGCGCGGCGCGGCTCATCAACTCGCCATTGACCTGGTAGTCGGCAAAGAGTTTTGCCCGCTCCAGTTGTTGTTCTTCCTGCCCCATGGAGGCCCACACGTCGGTCACTATCAGGTCGGCACCGCTGGCGGCTGTAGCCGGGTTGTGCTCTACCCGTACCCTGTCGCTGTTAGCGGCGAGTAGGTCGGGATCGGGCTCGAATCCTGGCGGGCAGGCGATGCGCAACTCAAAATCAAATTGCCGCGCGGCGTTGATGTACGACTGACACATGTTGTTGCCGTCACCCACCCAGCACACGCTTTTGCCGGCGATACTGCCGCGATGCTCGACCCAGGTCTGCATATCCGCCAGTAACTGGCAGGGATGGTAATCATCGGTCAGGGCATTGATCACCGGTACACTGGAATAGGCGGCGAAGCGCTGCACAATATCGTGCCCGAAGGTCCGGATCATCACGATGTCCACCATGGAGGAAATAATCCGGGCGCTGTCTTCCACCGGCTCGCCGCGACCCAGTTGTGTATCCTGGGGCGACAGGAACATGGCATGTCCGCCCAGTTGCGCCATGCCGGCCTCGAAGGAAACCCGGGTGCGGGTGGAGGATTTGGCAAAGATCATGCCCAGTACCGTTCCGGGGAAGGCGCGCTGATCCGCCCCGGCTTTGTGCTCCCGCTTCATTTCGATGGCGCGTTGTACCAACTGTGCAAGTTCAGCGGGGCTGAAATCCAGTAGTGTCAAAAAGTGCCGTGTTTCAGACATAGTCATCTCTGTGTTCTTACCCGTTTTCTTACCTGCGTTCGCCACCTGTGGCGTGAGGCTTAGTTGTGGTTCCTGATCAGCTCGGCAACGGCGCCCGCCAGTTCCCGGGCTTCGGCTTCGTTGATGGTCAGGGGCGGCAGCAGTCGCACGGTGTTGCCGGCGGTGACGTTGATAAGCACGCCCGCATCCAGGCCCCGCTGTACCAGTTCGCCACAAGCGCGCTGCAATTCAATGCCCAGCATCAGGCCTTTGCCGCGGATCTCGGTGATCCGGGCAGCGGCCTCGCTGTCGGCGAGCAGGGCCTGCCTTATGACCTGCCCCATGGCGCTGGCGTTGGCGCACAGGCGCTGCTCCCTGATAGTGTTTATCACGGCCAGCCCGACTGTACACACCAGCGGGTTGCCGCCGTAGGTGGAGCCGTGCTGGCCCACCCCCAGTACCCGGGCCGCCGGCCCTCCGGCCAGGCAGGCACCGATGGGTACACCGTTGCCCAGGCCCTTGGCGGTAGTCACCACATCCGGCGTGAACCCCATATCCTGGTACGCGAAATAGGTGCCGGTGCGGCCGTTGCCGGTCTGTACTTCATCGAGCATTAACAACCAGTTCTGCTCATCACAGATGTGCCGGGCGGCCTGCAGGTAACCCGGTTCCAGTGGGTTGATGCCGCCCTCGCCCTGGATTGGCTCCGCCAGTATCGCCACCACATCGGGGTTGTTGGCCGCGATCAGGCGCAGGGCGTCTACATCGTTGCACGGTGCGCGGATGAAGCCCCCTACCAGAGGCTCAAAGCCCGCCTGGATCTTACGGTTGCCAGTGGCGCTCAGGGTGGCCAGTGTGCGGCCGTGGAAAGCGCCCTCGAGCACGACGATGGCGGGTTTCTGGATGCCGCGCTGGTGTCCGTATAGCCGCGCCAGCTTGATGGCGGCCTCGTTTGCCTCGGCGCCGGAGTTGCCGAAGAAGCAAGTTTCCATGCCGGCCACCTGTGTTAGGGCCTCAGCCAGTCGCTCCTGGGCATCGATGCGGTAGAGATTGGAGGTGTGTACCAGTTTGTCGGCCTGTTCCCGAATAGCCGCCGTTACCGCCGGGTGGGCATGGCCCAGGCCATTGACACCAATGCCGGTGATACCGTCAAGGTAGCGACGGCCCTCGGTGTCATACAAATACACTCCCTCTCCGTGACTGAATGTCACCGGTAGCCTGGCGTAGGTCTGCATCAGCGCCGACATCTTTATCATTCCCCCAAAAACGCAAAAAGGCAGCTGCAGCTGCCCGTAAACAAGCAACTATATCCGCATAAGTGAAGTTTGGCAATCGAGCAGAATGTTGAGAAGAGCCGAGTTGAGCTGTGGGAGTTGAACCGATGGGCGCAATTTGTGGTCACAATAGGGTAGAATGTGCGGCTTTCAACAGGATGGGGGCTGCGCCCCGGGTTTCCCCCGTCCCATCAGGAGACTATTTGAACATGGACATTATCGACACAATTAAAGAGCAGATCGAGAGCAACAATATCTTGTTGTATATGAAGGGCTCACCCAACCAGCCCCAGTGCGGCTTTTCGGCGCGCACAGTGGAAGCGCTGATGGCCTGTGGTGAGCGTTTCGCCTATGTGGACATTCTGAGCAACCCCGAGATTCGCACGACTCTCCCCGGCTACGCCAACTGGCCGACCTTCCCCCAGCTCTGGGTGGGCGGCGAACTGGTGGGCGGTTGTGACATCATTACCGAGATGTTTGAAAGTGGCGAGCTGCAGACACTGATCAAGGATACCTCGGGCGCAGAGGCGGCCGAGTCGTAGCTCAGGCCGGCTTCACGGTTTGCATGGCGGTCTGCAGGTAATTCTGCAGGCCCAACTTGTCGATCAGGCTCAGCTGGGTTTCCAGCCAGTCGATGTGCTCCTCTTCCGACTCCATGATGTCCACGAACAGCTGGCGTGATACATAGTCGGCGATGGATTCACAGTATTCGACGGCGGCCTTGAGGTCCTGGTGCGCCAGGTGCTCCAGTTTCAGGTCGCACTCCATCATCTCTTTGGTATTTTCGCCGATCAGCAGTTGACCCATGCCGGCCATGTTGGGGCGCCCCTCCAGGAACAGGATACGCTCGATCAGCAGGTCGGCGTGCTTCATTTCGTCGATCGATTCGTGATACTCGTGCTCCCCCAGCTCTTTCAAGCCCCAGTCCTTGTACATGCGGGCGTGGAGGAAATACTGGTTGATGGCAACCAACTCGTTGCCCAGGACCTTGTTCAGGTGTTCGATTACCCTGGCGTCACCTTTCATGGGGTTTCTCCTTGTTGACCAAGAACATAGTGGACCAAAAGAATAATAATGGCTGCAACTCTGGCAGCTGTCAAAGTTGCAAGGAGTGGAAGCGGGAGGAGGGCAGGCTTGCGGCCGTTCAGAATAGTCTTCATCCGCGTTGAATTGGCGCAGTGGCAGCTAATTGCCGGCTAGCAGCGCCTTCAATCGAAACTCGACCAACGGCAAGCGGTCATTGCCGAAATACATATCATCGTCGTTGATAAAAATCGTGGGGGAGCCAAAACCCCCGCGCCCGATCAACTCGTCGGTGTTGTGGCGCAACAGGTCTTTGTACTGCTGGTCGGTGATGGCATTGAAGAAACCCTCCGTGTCCAACCCCACTTTCCGGCAGATGGCGGCGAGCACTTCGTCACTGGAGATATCCGGTTTGTCACCTCCCCAGTACGTCTCGAATACCGCTGTGCAATAGGGTACCAGCAGCCCCTGTTCCTCCGCATAAAAGGCGCCGCGCATAGCTTTCACGCTGTTGATCGGATGACCTGGCGGCATGCGGGCCTGTACGCCGCACAGTCCGGCCCAGTCCTGCATATCTTTCAGGTAGTAGTCCAGTCGGCGCTTGTTGTCGCTGTTGCTGAACATGGCCTCGCGGGCGGTATACACCTGCTGGTTGACCGCATTGAAGACACCGCCCACCAGGATTGGTCGCCAGCGAATGGGCAGGCCCAGGTTGTCCATCAGGGGAATGATCCGTGTGAAAGCGAAGTAGGTCCAGGGGCTGGAGCAGTCGTAGAAAAACTCCAGTTCGGGTGTGTTGCTCATGTTATTCCCCGAGGTTATTTCCTCCTGAGCTTAGCACATCGTCTGCGACCTTCAGGTATAATCGCCGTTTTTGCCAGAGTCAGAGTTGTTTATCAATGGACGTTGATCAGTACATGGTCGAGTTGGGCGTGGCGGCACGCGCGGCATCGCGCATAGTGGCCGCCGCACCCACCGCGGTGCGTAACAATGCCCTGCTCGCGGTGCATGATGCCCTGGATGCGGCGCGCGCCCGCCTGGCCGAGGCCAATGACAGGGATATGGAGCGCGGCAGGGCCAATGGCCTGGACGCCCCGCTGATGGATCGCCTGGAGTTGACCCCGGCGCGTATAGACGCCATGTTGGAAGGCCTGCGCCAGGTTGCCGCACTGCCGGATCCGGTGGGCAGTATCTCGGATATGAACAGCATGCCCAGTGGCATCCAGGTGGGTCGCATGCGCGTGCCGCTGGGTGTCATCGGTATCATTTACGAATCGCGGCCCAATGTGACCGTTGAAGCGGCCAGCCTGTGCCTCAAATCCGGTAACGCCACTATCTTGCGGGGGGGCTCCGAGGCGCTGGCGTCCAATCGCGCCATCGCCGAATGTCTGTCCGCGGGCCTGCTTGCGGCGGGTTTGCCCGCGGCCGCGGTACAGGTGGTGGAAACCACTGATCGAGCGGCTGTTGGGAAAATGATCGCCATGCCCGAGTATGTGGATGTCATTATTCCCCGCGGCGGCAAGAGCTTGATAGAACGCATCAGCAATGAGGCCAAAGTACCGGTGATCAAACACCTGGATGGTGTGTGCCACGTATATATAGACGACGGCGCGGACGATGATATGGCCGAGGCCATTGCCGTCAACGCCAAGACCCAGCGCTACGGCACCTGCAATACCATGGAGACTCTGCTGGTGGCGCAGTCGAAAGCGGCCGATATTCTGCCGCGTCTGGCGGCGGCCTACGCCAAGGCGGGGGTGGAGCTGCGCGGGTGCCCGCGCACCCTGCAGATATTGCCCCAGGCCAATGCGGCGACCGAGCAGGACTGGCACGAAGAGTATCTGGCGCCGATCCTGGCGGTGCGGGTGGTGGCCGGCCTGGATGAGGCTATCGCCCACATCAACACCTACAGTTCCCTGCACACGGACAGTATTGTTACTCGGGATCACGGGCGGGCCATGCGTTTTCTGCGGGAAGTGGACTCCAGTTCAGTGATGGTCAATGCCTCCACCCGCTTTGCGGATGGTTTCGAATACGGTCTGGGGGCCGAGATTGGTATTTCCACAGACAAGCTGCATGCGCGGGGCCCGGTGGGTCTGGAGGGGCTGACCTCCCAGAAGTATGTGGTGTTTGGTGAGGGGCAGATTCGCACTTGAACGAGACACCCGCGTCCCTGTCTCCCGTCGGTGTACTGGGTGGCACGTTTAACCCGGTACATTATGGCCACCTGCGCTCTGCCCTGGAACTGGTGCAAAGCCTGCAGCTGGAGCAGTTGCGCCTGATGCCCTGTGCGGTGCCCCCCCACCGGGAGGCGCCGGTCTGCAGCGCCACTCACCGGGCGGCCATGGTGGAGCTGGCCGTGGCTTCAGAGCCACACCTGGCCTGTGATTCCCGGGAACTGCAGCGCTCGGGCAAGTCCTATACCATAGACAGTCTGATGGATATCCGTCGAGAACTGGATGCCGGCCACAGCCTGTGCCTGGTCATGGGCTGTGACGCGGTGCTGGATATCGCCAGCTGGCATCGCTGGCAAGAGTTATTGGACTGGGCGCATATTGTGGTGATTGCCCGCCCCGGCTGGCATCTGCCGCATAGCGGAGTCGTCGCCGAGTGGCTTGAGGCGCATCGCCAGGTATCTGTCGATGCGTTGCGACTAGGGGCCGCGGGTAGCGTTATAATTGAGGAGTTGCGCCCCCTGGCGATCTCCTCTACCGAGATCCGCGATCTGCTGGCCGTGGGGCAATCCGCCCGCTATCTGCTACCGGAAGCGGTATTGGACTATATTGAAACGCACAATCTCTACCGATGAAGAGGAACCTTACTTTATGAATTTCGGGACAAACTGACCCAATGGAAGCGGATAAATTAAAGCATTTGATCGTGGCCGCGCTGGACGATCTCAAGGCAGTCAACACCGTGACGCTGGACGTCACCGGGCTGACTGATGTGATGGATTACCTGGTGATTGCCAGTGGCACCTCCAATCGCCACGTCAAATCCCTGGCTAACAACGTCGCCATGGAGGCCAAGAAACAGGGCATGCGCCCGTTGGGCGTGGAAGGCGATGATGCCGGCGAGTGGGTGCTGGTAGATTTTGGTGATGTGGTGGTGCATATCATGTTGCCGGCCACCCGCGACCTCTACGATCTGGAGCGACTCTGGACCAGCCCTGAAAACCCGTCCTGATGCGCATAAGTCTCATCGCGGTAGGCACAAAAATGCCTGCGTGGGTCAGCCAGGGGGTGGCGGAGTACGGTAAACGCATGCCCCGGGAATTACAGCTGGAGTGGCGTGAGATTCCCCTGGCCCGCCGTGGCAAAGATGCGAATACGCTGCAACTGTGCAACCGTGAGGGCGAGCAAATAATCAAGGCCATTCCCGCCGGCGACCGGGTTGTCGCCCTGGATGTGCTGGGCAAACGAATATCCACTGACCAGCTGGCGCAGCAGCTCAGGGACTGGCAGATGTCGGGGGATAATTACAGCCTGATAATCGGCGGGCCGGACGGGCTCTCCCGGCAGTGCCTGGAGCGGGCCGATATGCGTTGGTCTCTCAGTGACTTGACCCTGCCGCACCCCCTGGTGCGCATTCTTTTGGCGGAACAGCTGTATCGGGCTTGGACAATTACCGTCAACCACCCGTATCATCGCCAGTAGTGTTAGTCGTCCTCGTCAGCAGCGCAGTCGTATAGATGCCCCGGTATATCGCCTTAAAGGATCCGCACCGGGAATCCCGGATCTACAGTGCCCGCACCATCATCGCGATTATTCTGGTGGTGGGTTTGCTGGCGATTATTGTGGTGCGCTATTACTCGCTGCAAATTACCGGGTACGAAGTTTATAGCACCCAGTCCGACCGCAACCGGATACAGCTGCAGCCACTGCCGCCCAAACGCGGCCTCATCTATGATCGCAACGGGGTGTTGCTGGCGGACAACCGCCCCAGTTATATCCTGTCAGTGGTGCGCGAGCAGGTGCCGGACCTGGAGGCCACCCTGACAGAGCTGCAGGCTCTGGTGCCAGTGTCTGATAGTGACCTGGAGAAGTTTCACAAGAAGCTCCAGCGGCGTCGCCCCTACGAGGCGGTGCCCCTGCGTTTTCGACTGACCGAGGAAGAGCGGGCGCGGTTGGCGGTCAATCGCTATCGCTTGCCCGGCGTGGTGGTCGATGCCCAGCTGTTGCGACACTATCCCTACGGGGAATTGTTCTCCCACTCCCTGGGTTATGTCGGGCGGATCAATGAGCGGGAGGCCCTGGTGCTCGATGCGTCGGACTACCGGGGCACCTTCCATGTGGGTAAAGTGGGTGTGGAGAAATACTACGAGGATATCCTGCACGGCGAGGTGGGTTACCAGAATGTGGAGAGCAACGCTCACGGTCGGGTGTTGCGGGTACTGGAGCGTCACCTGCCAACCCCGGGCGTTGACCTTACCCTGCACCTGGATATTCGCATACAGCGAGCGGCGGTGGAAGCACTGGGGGACAGGCGCGGCGCGGTCGTCGCCATCGACCCTCTCACCGGTGGCGTATTGGCGCTGGTATCGACTCCGGGTTTTGACGCCAACCTGTTCGTCAACGGGATTAGTTCGGTGGACTACAGCGCCCTGCGCGATTCTCTGGATGTCCCTCTGTTCAATCGCGCCATCCAGGGCCAGTATCCCCCGGGCTCCACCATCAAGCCGCTCATGAGTATGGCGGGTCTGGAGTCGGGCCTGGTGACCCCCGAGAGTACCGTGGCCGACCCCGGGTGGTATAAGTTGCCCGGGGACAAGCGCAAATACCGGGACTGGATATTGCGTATTCGGGGCACCGGCCACGCGCCACGGGTGGACATGAATATGGCTATTGCCCAATCGTGCGATGTTTATTTCTACGATCTGGCGCGGCGCCTCACCATCGATCGCATGCACGAGTACCTGCAGCCCTATGGTTTCGGCACTCGCACCGGCATCGATACCACCAGTGAGCGCCCGGGCATATTGCCTTCCACGCGCTGGAAACGCGAGGCCATGGCCCAGCCCTGGTATCCCGGCGAGACACTCAGTGCCGGCATCGGCCAGGGTTATATGTTGACAACGCCCATGCAGTTGGCGGTGGCCACCAGTGTGTTGGCCAGTAAGGGGCAGCGCAAGACGCCGCGTTTACTGAAGGCCATTGACGGCGAGCCGGTGGCGCCGCCTCCATTGGAGCCACTCATCGCCAAAGAAGAGAATTGGCAGACGGTGTACCTGGGCATGCGCGAGGTGGTGCACGGCAAACGCGGTACGGCGAAATACCTGGCCAAGGGGATTGAGTACGAAATGGCGGGGAAAACAGGTACCGCCCAGGTTATCGGCATCCCCCAGAACGCGGTGTATAACGAGGATGAGGTAGCGGAAAGACACCGTCACCACGGCCTGTTTATCGCCTTCGCACCTATTGATGCGCCGACCATCGCGGTGGCCATTATTGTTGAGAACGGCGGCGGCAGCTCCGCCGCGGCGCCCATCGCCCGGGCGGTTATTGATACCTGGTTGCTGGGAGAGGTCCGATAGTGGGGGATTATGTTCGCCAGATGCCGCACCAGGGCTCCCATGACATGGCCCGGCCGCCCAGTACGGCCATGCGTTTTCACATCGATGTGCCCCTGCTGTTGTTACTCATGGCGCTCACGGTCTACGGTTTGTTCGTGCTGTACAGCGCGTCGGGACAGAGTATGGGGGCGGTGATACGCCAGGGGCGTTATTTCCTGGTCGCTTACGTGGTCATGATCCTGGGTGCCCAGATCAGTTTGCAGCGCTATATGCGTTGGGCGCCGTGGCTCTACTTGCTGGGGATTGGCACGTTGCTGGCGGTGATGTTTGTGGGAGTGGGCGCCAAGGGCGCCCAGCGCTGGCTGCAAATAGGTGGTTTTCGCTTCCAGCCATCGGAGATCATGAAGCTGGTGGTGCCCATGGCTGTGGCCTGGTACCTGGCGGATCGTACCCTGCCTCCCCGTTTTGGCTTTGTTCTTGTCTCCCTTATTCTGCTGGGTCTGCCGGCGCTGTTGATTCTGCAGCAACCGGACCTGGGTACCGCCCTGTTGATCGCGGTCAGCGGCCTGTTTGTGTTATTCATGGCCGGAATCGGTTGGCGCTACATACTGGGTGCCGTCGTTCTGGCGGTGGCCTCGGCCTGGCCTGTGTGGATGTTTGTGCTCAAGGAATACCAGAAGCAGCGCATTCTCACCATGCTCAACCCTGAAAGCGACAAACTGGGGGCCGGCTGGAACATCATCCAATCGAAAACCGCTATTGGTTCCGGTGGGTGGCAGGGCAAGGGCTGGATGCACGGTACCCAGTCGCAACTGGATTTCCTGCCGGAGAGTCACACGGATTTCATTATCGCGGTGCTGGCCGAGGAGCACGGCCTGCGCGGGATCTTGATTTTGATGAGCATCTACCTGCTGATTCTGTTGCGGGGTTTCTGGATCGGCGTCCAGGCCCAGACCAGTTTTGGGCGTATGATGGCGGGCAGCCTGACACTGACGTTTTTCGTGTATATCTTTGTTAACATGGGGATGGTCGCCGGCTTGTTGCCAGTGGTGGGTGTGCCCCTGCCCCTGGTCAGTGCCGGCGGAACCTCTGTGGTCACCCTGATGGCGGGTTTTGGCATGTTGATGGCGATCAGTACGGAAAAACGCATGGTGGGCCGGTGAGCACTACCCGCTGCGAAATATTTACTTTTCATCTAAAAAAACAATGAGTTTTAGCTTATGTCAGTACGCCTGAAAATTGCCCTGGTATTTTCCTGTCTGTGGACTGCGCTGTCTTGTGCGGGGGACAACTACGCGGTCGACCCCGGCGCCCAGGTAGTGATAGATGAATTGGTGCAGGAGGAGGGATTCGACCGCGAGGATCTGATGCAAGTGTTCGCACAGGCCGAGCGGCAGGAGAGTATTCTCAAGGCAATTTCAAGGCCGGCGGAAAAAACCAAGCCGTGGTACGAATACCGGGAGATATTCCTGAACGAAAAACGTGAGAAGCAAGGCCTGGAATTCTTCGCCGAGCACCGGGAGACCCTGGCCCGCGCCGAGCGAGAACTGGGCGTGCCGGCCGAGATCATTGTGGCGATTATCGGGGTAGAGACCTACTACGGCCGGGTCGCCGGCAGTTATCGCGTGATCGATGCCTTGTCCACCCTCGCTTTTGATTACCCCAAACGCTCCGAATTTTTTACCAAAGAGTTGAAAAGTTACCTGATCCTCACCCGCGAACAGGGTTTTGATCCCCTGGATCTGAAAGGCTCCTATGCGGGCGCCATGGGTTATGGCCAGTTTATGCCCAGCAGTTATCGTGAGTACGCCATCGATTTTGACGGCGACGGTGTGGCCGATATCTGGAATAACCCGGTGGATGCTATCGGTAGTGTGGCCAATTACTTCAAGCGCCACGGCTGGCGTTCGGGCGAGCCGGTGGTGGTTGCCGCCGATGCCGCCGGGGGTGTCCCTGACGAGTTGTTCGTGCAAGGCAGAAGCGATCTTAAACCCGGGCGAACCGTGGCGGAATTCGCCGCTGCCGGTATCGTGGCCCGACAGGAAGTGGACCCCGAGGCGCTGGCCACCGCCATGAAGTTTGAGCTGCAAGACGGCTACGAGTACTGGCTGGGCCTGCACAATTTTTATGTGATTACCCGTTACAACCACAGCGCCATGTACGCCATGTGTGTTTACCAGCTCAGCCAGCGCTTGGCCGCTCGGGTGAACGAGTGATCTCGCGGTATCGCCTTGCCCTGATCACGATTCCGGCAGTGTTGGCTGTGGCTTGTTCTTCGCCACCTCCGACCCCCACCCCCGATTCACGCTATGCAGACGCACATGATGCCGCCCCACTCAAGCCTGTAAGCGCGGATGAAGTGGCAGACGCGACGCCCCGTCCGGACCCCATACTGGCGGTTGGCAACAAGAGTCCCTATACGGTCAATGGCGTGACCTACGAGATTCTCGAGGATTACCAGGGTTACCGGGAGCGGGGCATCGCTTCCTGGTATGGCGCCAAGTTTAATGGGCACGCGACGTCCAACGGTGAGATATACGACCTGTACCAGGCCAGTGCCGCCCACAAAACGCTGCCCATTCCCAGTTACGCCCGTGTGACCAATCTCGATAACGGTAAGAGCGTGGTGGTGCGTGTCAACGACCGCGGTCCATTCCACTCTGAACGACTGATTGACCTGTCTTACGGTGCGGCGGTCAAGCTGGGTTATATGGAGAGCGGGACGGCGCGGGTTGAGGTGGAGGTGATCAATATAGCGGGTGTCGATGATCGCCGGGATGCCACCAGCGGCAGTTACCGTTACCTGCAACTGGGGGCTTTCGGCTCCGAGACGTCGGCTCAGCGCCTGCAAGGGGAGTTGCAGTCCTTGTTGTCTGTACCGGTTTCTGTCAGCCAGGTGGATTCGGGAGGCAGCATGCTCTACCGGGTACGCGTGGGGCCGGTAGCTAACAACGATGAATTGCTGTTGGTGCAGCGCCAGCTGCAGGATGGCGGCTACGATGCTGGACAGCCGTTGCCCTAGAAAAAACCTTGGCGGACTGCTCTACTTGGCCGAGCTGTACCTGTGGTGTACCCCTTGCGGGACACGCTACAAGCACATCCATGTGCGCTCGGGCTCGGCCATTCATGGCCTCACACGGTCCCGCAAGAGGTACACCACAGGTACAGCTCTCTTTTGGCTGTGTGCGATGAGTTTTTTGGGTTTCGTTCGCTCTGCGCATGCATGGGTTACCATTCCCCCGCTTCCAAATTCATTCCCACGGTATCTTTTTTATATGGCTCGAT
>PVMS01024271.1_pt1 | contig 14244 bp, 6 predicted proteins | sample 1853461 | NCBI WGS metagenome assembly PVMS01 (sample SAMN08582032, study PRJNA380276) | Marine sediment metagenome, whole genome shotgun sequencing project. | isolation source: ocean sediment barecode stripped | collected 2017 | reverse complement strand
GGTGCTTCCTCACTGGAAAGAATGGGCATTGAAAAATCTTTGACAGATTTAACAAGAAAATTTAAAGAATTAAAATTATAATATTTGTTAATAATTGAATTCATTATGGTGCAAAATGCATTTAATAAAATACAAATAAAACCTTAAGATAAATAAGAGAGGATAAAACAATATTATCAAACAACTAAATTTAAAAATGAAACATTTTGGATCACATAATTAATAATAGAAAAACGTTACTTTGGGCAAGCTTTTTTACCATTGTTGCAACTGGGGTTGGATTTGCAATAAGAGGAGCTATATTGGTAGATTGGGCCAACCAATTTGGATTTACAATGACCGAACTAGGGGCAATTACGGGAGGTGGATTTGTTGGTTTTGGAGTTGTTATAATAATATTTAGTTTAATTGCTGATAAAGTTGGTTATAAACGCCTATTATTACTTGCATTTATTCTTCATATAGTATCCTATTTCGTAACAATCGCTACTGTTTTTGTTTACGATACCATGGGTAGAGAGGCCGCTTATTGGTGTTTGTATTGGGGAATCTTTTTATTCGCTGTTGGAAATGGTGTTTGTGAAGCTGTTGTCAACCCGTTGGTTGCAACCTTATTCCCAAAGGAAAAAACACACTACCTGAATATTTTACATGCAGGATGGCCAGCTGGATTGGTTGCGGGTGGGCTATTATCCATCGCTTTACACGATTACGTAAGTTGGGAAGTATTGATGAGTTTCTTTCTGATTCCTGTAATCATCTACGGAGAAATGATGAGGCGGCAGAAATTCCCTGTGTCTGAAGCCAAAGCAGCAGGGGTTCCTTTTAAGGAAATGATTTTACAATTTGCCTCACCAATATTGTTGTTTTTAATCTTTTTACATGCCTTAATTGGATATGTAGAATTGGGAACAGATAGTTGGATTCAAAATATAACGGGAAATATTTTACAGGACCCTACTAAGGGAGTCACTTTGTTTGTTTATGCTTCAACTTTAATGTTTGTTTTACGATTCTTTGCAGGCCCAATAGTTCATAAGATTTCTCCCTTAGGATTACTATTTATTAGCGCCATATTCGGTACTATTGGCCTTTATATCTTGGGTAATTCCACTACATTATTAGTGATGGTTATTGCTGTGACCATTTATGGTATTGGTAAAACTTTCTTATGGCCAACCATGCTGGGTGTCGTAGGTGAACGATTCCCAAGAGGTGGTGCGGTAACCATGGGAATTATTGGAGGTGTTGGAATGTTGTCCGCCGGATTATTTGGAGGACCCGGTATTGGATACAAACAAGACTATTTCGCTTCCGAAAAATTAAAGGCTGAGTCAATGGAAACTTACGAAAGATATAAATCACCCAATCCAAATATTTTTTACGTTTTCCCTCCAATTCAAGGTTTGGATGGAGGTAAAGTTGGAGTACTAAATGACAACGGAACACAAATGGCTTCAGATATAGAAAGATGGACAAGCTCCGGAAATGAATTGAGTAGTAATGTAGGATTAAATGGTTTGAATGAATGGTGGAAGGATGCCAAGGAATATGCTGGTATGGATAAAAAACCGGTTACCGAAGCAGGGTTTTATGGAGCTGGAAGGGCCTTGGTGGCAACTTCAGTTGTTCCTGCAATCCTTGCTATTGGCTTTCTCATTTTAATCATTTATTTCCGAAGGATAGGGGGCTATAAACAAATAGATGTAGAACAGAAAACTGAAGAATGAATGACATGGAAAAATACAGTAAATTCACCTTTGGTAAAGATGCTGATATTGAGACTGTAGATGGCCGTACCCACTATTGGCATTATTCACCTGACTTTACTGCGGGTGCAGATATCATCATGGTTAGAGTGAAAATGCCACCTGGAGGTAAACATAATTTTCATAGGCATCCAAAAATGAACGAAATTATTTATGTCCTTAAAGGACAAGCCGAACAATGGATAGAAGATCAACATCGAGTCTTATCGTCAGGAGATTCTATTTATATTGATCCGAATATTGTTCATGCAACTTTTAATGCAAGTAAGGAACAGTTGGAATTTTTAGCCATTCTTTCACCTGGTGACGGATGGGAAGCAGGTACCATTGATGAATATATGAACCTGCCCTATGTGAACTATAAAAAATAAAAATTAATTATCAGTACCTGTAATGGAGAAAAGCAAATACCCTTTATTAGTATTTATATTGAGTTTATTATTGGTTAGTGCCTGTATTGAAACTGCTGAAAAACCTGAGCTAACATATACCGGAGAAGAACCAAAGGTTCAAAATCCTTTAAGCCCGGAAGATTCACAAAAACATATTCAGGTGCCTGAAGGATTTGAGACGGTATTATATGCTTCAGAACCTGAAATCATCAATCCAATTGCTTTTAGCTGGGATGAACGTGGGCGGTTATGGGTGGTGCAATCAATGGATTATCCACATGGATTAGACAATGATGTGGGAGGTGATCGTATCACAATTTGTGAAGATACCGATCGAGACGGCAAGGCGGACAAATACACGGATTTCGCGGTTAATCAAAGTTTAACCACTGGTATCGTTATTGTAAAAGGTGGAATTATTGTAGCACAGGCTCCCGGTATGGTGTTTTTACAGGATGCAGATGGTGATGACAAAGCTGATAAAACTACTACTCTTTTTGATGGTTTTGGCACTTTTGACACCCATGCCGGACCTTCAAGCTTAAGGTATGGGCACGACAATATGATCTGGGGAGCTGTTGGCTATTCAGGATTTAAAAATACTTTCAATGAAGAATTGATTGAATGTACTATGGGTGTTTATCGATTTTCCAAAGCCGGTGATTTTTTTGAACCTGTAGGGAGATTCGATAACAATACTTGGGGATTAGGTATCACAGAAGATTTTGAAATATTCGGATCAACGGCAAATAATAATCATTGCTGTTATGTCGGTATTCCATTGCGCCATTATAGTTATCTACAAAAACGACCAACTTGGGCAGTGAATTCTGATTTTATTCAAGGCCATTATGAAATCAGCCCTGTAACAGACATGCCCTTACAACAAGTAGATGTCAGAGGAGGATACACAGCGGCTGCCGGAGCTAATATTTACACTGCACGAAATTTTCCCAAAAAATATTGGGGACAAATGATGGTCAATGAACCTACCGGCCATCTGGTTCATATAGCAAAATTGGAAAAAAAAGGAGCCGGATATGTTGAAATTGATGGTGGAAATATTTTTGCCAGCACAGATGAATGGACATCTCCAGTGTTCTCTGAAACAGGACCGGACGGAAACTTATGGGTAGCCGATTGGTACAATCCGGTGATTCAGCACAACCCGGATAAACGTGGCATGGACAATCAAATATGGAATGACGAAAAAGGAAAAGGAAATGCACATATCAACCCCTTGAGAGATTTGGGCCATGGAAGAATCTATATCGTAAAGCCCAAAAATTCCAAACCATCTCCGATAACCAGTTTAGATAGTTTTAAAGAACAAGAATTATTAAAAGCTATAAATAGCGACAATTTATTTTGGAGAATTACAGCACAACGACTCATCGTTGAAAATGATCTGCAATCCCTGGTTCCTGAATTAATCGAATTGGTGAAGGAGGAATCTATGGCTGCAATGCATGCACTTTGGATCTTAAATGGACTTAAGGCTTTCGATTCAGAAAATAATTCTGAATTAATTGAACAAAGCCTAAAAAATGAGTTTACGGGAGTGCAAAAAACAGCTCTTGCCCTCTTACCAAACAGTAACAATGGAAGCGACCTTTTGGTTTCTTCAGGTTTGTTGGAAGCCAAGGATTTACATTTGAGACTGGAGGCAATTTTAAGATCCGCAGAATTACCTGAAACCGATTTATTGATAAAAAAAATTGAAGAGATTTCTAAAATTCCTGAAAATAAAAATGATAAATGGATCAAAGCAGCTATCAATATCTATTATAGAGTTCAAAATCTGGAACAGGTCAATCCTCAGGAAGTTGAAATGTTGATACCATCAGCAGAAGAAGAGAAAACAAAGTGGAGATATACAGAAAACAAACCGGAAAAAAATTGGTTCTCAGTTGACTTTGATGATTCAAAATGGTCCACCGGGACAGGTGTTTTTGCAGGTGATGGCAGCCTCGAATCAAGAAGAGGTACTGTTTGGAAGTCCTCAGATATTTGGATGAGATCTGTGGTAAATCTTAGAGATTCTATACCCCAACCAATATTAAAGGTTATTCATGATGAAGGCTTTGAAGTTTATGTTAATGGGAAATTATTAAAATCACAAAAAGGATGGACTCCAACATACAAATATATTCGGTTAGATGAAGGTGCCGGAAATTTATTTAAAATAGGAAATAACACCCTTGCCGTTCATTGCATCAATAATAATGGAGAACAACATATTGACCTGGGTTTTGGCAAAATAAGCAAACCTAAAGCCGATATTGTACTGGAATTGAATACTGTTAGTCAAAAAATGGCGTATGACAGGACAACCCTGACAGCAACAGCAGGACAATATGTTGAAATACGACTAAATAATAAAGATCAGATGCCGCATAATTTAGTGGTAATTGACCAGGGAAGTTTGAAGAACTTTGGACAATTAGTGGATGAATTCCTCAAAGATCCAAAAGCAGCTAAAAAAGAATATATCCCAAATTCCAGGTATGTATTAGGAGCAACTAAAATGCTCAATCCGGGAGAATCGGGTTCGGCATTCTTTAAAGTTCCTGATAAACCGGGAATATATCCATTTGTTTGTACTTTTCCGGGACATTGGCGAATGATGCAGGGAGTAATTATTGTAAATGCAAAAGGCGCTTATATCTCCGAAAACAAAGATGCAATCAAAATTCTGACAATTGGAGGTGGAGGATCACATGATTTTTTAAAATATTTTGGCATGGCTGACGGCAAAATTTTATTTGAAAAAGGTAAAAATTCTGTTGATTATACAGAAAATATCCATGAGATCAGTGCTAAATTAAAAGAAACGGATATTTTATACATGACAAATAATCAAGCCTATACAGAAGAGGCACAAGATGCTATCATGGAATTCGCTGATAATGGAAATAGTTTATTGATTCAGCACCCGAGTACATGGTATAATTGGAAGGATTGGCCAGAATATAATAGAGAGTTAGTTGGTGGTGGATCGGAGTCACATGAGAAATTACAGGAATTTGAAGTTAAAGTTTTAAAACCCAATCATCCCATAATGAAAGGGGTGCCCGGTAAATTTAGGATTATCGATGAATTATATCGATGGAAAAAAGATCCGAAGGGAACTGATATTGAAGTTCTGGCTATTGGCAGAGGTTTAGAATCGGGAGAAGAATATCCCGTGGTTTGGACGGTCAAACATCCTAAGGCAAAAATTGTTGGAAATACCTTAGGGCACGATGATCGGGCGCATTATTTAAAAGCTTATCAAACCATTCTAAAAAACAGTTTGGATTGGGTAAAATAATTTATTAAGAATAAAATGAATTTACACCAACAAATCCTTAACCACATGTCCATGAACATCGGTTAAACGATATCTTCTACCCTGATGTTTAAAAGTCAATCGTTCATGATCTATCCCAAATAAATACAGTATAGTGGCATGCAAATCATGAACATGTACCGGATCCTGAACAACATTATATCCAAAATCATCAGTTTGACCATAGGTGAAACCGGGCTTTACTCCTGCCCCAGCCATCCACATGGTGAAGGCCTTTGGGTGATGATCTCGTCCATAGTTATCAGAAGTTAGTTGTCCTTGAGAATAAACGGTTCTTCCAAATTCTCCACCCCAAACTACCAAAGTATCCTCCAACATACCTCTCTGTTTCAAATCTTTGATCAAAGCAGCATTAGCCTGATCTGTTTTTTTTGAGTTCGATTTCACACCTCCGGGACATCCTGCATGCCCATCCCATCCCTGATGAAATAATTGGACAAATTTTACATCTTTCTCCAATAATTTTCTTGCCATCAAACAATTGGCGGCATAAGTTCCCTGATCTCTGCTATCTTCACCATACATATCGAATATATAATCAGGTTCATCCGACATATCTGTAACTTCCGGAACAGAAGTTTGCATTCTGAAAGCCATTTCATATTGCGACATTCTTGCCTGAATATCAGGATCGCCATAAGCGTCGTATTGAATTGTATTGAGCTTGTTTAAATATTTCAACATCCTTTGTCTGTCCTTGCTGTCAAAATTTTTAGGATTGCTTAAAAATAGTACCGGATCCTTTCCTGATCTGAACTGAACTCCCTGATGTTCTGTTGGCAAAAAACCATTTCCCCACAATCGGGAATACAAAGGTTGTCCGCCCCCATTTTTAGAAACCATGGTAATAAAGGTTGGCAAATTATCGTTGTCCGAACCCAATCCATAACTCAACCAAGCTCCCATAGATGGCCTGCCCGATAATTGATTTCCAGTCTGAAAAAAAGTAATAGCAGGATCATGATTGATCGCATCTGTCTGCATGGATTTTATAAAACATAAATCATCAACAACTTCTGATAAATATGGCATGGCATCACTAACCCATGCCCTCGACTCACCATATTGTTTAAAATTTATGGTTGAAGGAGCAATGGGAAAAACAGCCTGATCGGCGCTCATACCAGTCAGGCGCTGTCCGGCTCTGATCGATTCCGGCAGATCCTTACCAAACATATCCACTAGTTTGGGTTTATAATCAAAAAGATCTAATTGTGAAGGGCCACCGCTTTGAAACAAATAAACAATTCTTTTAGCTTTTGGTGCATGATGAGGTAGGCCTAGTTTATTCTTGATTAAATATTTATTTTTTTGGGAATTTACTCCTCCCCAAACCTTATCAATATTCAAAAGTGAACCCAAGGCCAAAGCTCCTAATCCCAAGGAAGTGTTGGTTAAAAATTTTCTTCTGTCTATTTGATTTTCTATTTCTTGAAAATCTTTATTATCAGATCTTAATTTGTGATAATGTTTACACATATTATCTTTTATTTTCTGCCATCAACGTTTAGTTATGGCCGCATCAGAATTCATTATGGTACTTGCAACTACAGCATTTGCGGCTATAAGAGCTTCATCCTGACCTTTTTCAATTCTATAAGCCCCAGTTTTTATCCATCCATCTATCTTAGGTTTATGATCCTTAAAATTTTTGTATTCTTCTTTTTGTAAACTAATTAATAATTCCAACTCCTGAGATTTGATCTTTCTACCGGTTATTTCCCTAAACACCTTACTAATGGCTTCATTCAAATTTTCATCAAATATCATGTCATATCCTAAAACTCTGGCTGCCTCAATATAGGTTGGATCATTCAACAACACCAAAGCTTGTAGGGGAGTGTTGGTCTCTTGCCTTCTAATGGTGCAAATATCTCTGGAAGGAGCATCAAAAGTTGCAATGGAGGGATTTGGAACAGATCTCTTCCAGATGGTGTACATGCTTCTTCTATACAATTTACTTCCAACATCTTCTTTATATCTGGCTCCATTAACTATCCAGAGCCCTTCAGGTTGATAGGGTTTGACACTTTCTCCTCCAATGGTTTTATCTAACAAACCTGATGATGCCAATGCATTGTCTCTCAACATTTCACCTGTCAATCGCTTAGAAGGACCTCTTGCCAACAGTTTATTTTCTTTATCTGTTTTAATTAAATCCTCAGAAGCAATTGATGATTGTCTATAAGTATACGACATAACGATCAATTTCTGCAAAGCTTTGACATCCCAACCAGAGTCAACAAATTGTATTGCCAGCCAATCCAACAACTCAGGATGACTTGGCATTTCACCTTGATTTCCAAAATCATCACTTGTTTTAACCAGGCCTTTTCCAAAATAATTTTGCCAATATCTGTTTACAGCTACTCTTGCGGTTAGTGGGTGTTTTTTATCAAATAACCATTTTGCCAGACCCAATCGATTTTTTTCATACTCATCAGACATTGCGAATAAGGCTTCGGGTGTATTTGGAAAAACTTCTTCTCCCCTGGCATCATAAACACCACGATTTAGGAAATAGGATTTTATAGGTGTTGGCGTTTCTTTCATCACCATGACCTCTTGAATAGTTTCAACACTATCAGCATATGATTTTCTTAGTTTCGTCAGCTTTTTATATTGCTGCTTCGTATTTTTTAAAATATTTTTTGCATAAAATTGATATAATAATTTTTCATCTTCAGCAGTAAGTTTATCCGAATTTTTGCCCACCAAAGAATTCAATTCGTCGCTATTGAACAATTTCATTATTTCGATATTCGAAAGTTCAGAATCAAAAACTTTAATTTCATCTACAATCGCATCTTTGATCCCTTTTCCTCTCAACCTAGCTCCAAATTGTAAGCCGGGTTCCTCATCAATTCCAAAAAGTATATCCTTATACAAATTATCAACCTGAACAATAGTTTCCATTTCATCACCATTGACAAACAGCTTAAAACCATTTGCTTTACTGGATCCATCATAAGAAATTGAAAAATTTACCCATTCATCTCTTGGAAACCCTTCTTTGCTTATTTCAGTAATGGCATTATCCGGTGCGGTATGACACATCATAATTTCCAATCTATCATCTACTATTTTTAAGTGATAACCTCGCCAAGCGAAGAGAATAGCTCCCGAACCTTTGTGTGCAATATTTCCATTTTTCAATTCCCTTGGAATGTTTGCCCAAAAATTAATGGTAAAGGAATCGCTTCTATCAAATATAGCAGTTTTTTTTAGGTCCAGCCAGGTATCTCCGTCAAATCGAATCCCATCATGCTTATAACCCTTTACCAGGTCGATTTTTTGATTTTCCTGAGATTCTCTTTTCATGGTACCCTTCTGATAAGGAGCCATAGCATTGATTAACTTTCCATTATCTAAATTGAAATATGCCGTTTGATGCCTTCTCGGTTTACTCTGAATATCCCTTTTATAATCTCCGTTTAAAATCCATTTTTTGAAATCAGAATTGAATGCAAATTTTTCTACAGAATCTATTTCACTTTCCAAATCTTGCATCAAATCTTCCATATAAGTCATCATTTCATCCTCTTCCTCGCTCATCAATAATAAGGTTGGTACAGGCATGGCATTATTATAGGAAATTTGGCCTGCTTCATTAATATTGTTAAAATAACTGGTCAATTCATAAAAATTCTTTTGACTAATTGGATCATACTTATGATCATGGCATCTGGCACAAGCAAGGCTGAGGGCCATAAAAGCTTGTCCAAAAGTACTCGTTCGATCTACCGCATATTCCACTAAAAATTCTTCAGGAATAATACCTCCTTCCATGTTTTGAGGATGAATTCTGTTAAAAGCAGTTGCAAGCTTCATTTCTCTTGTCGGGTTTTCCATCAAATCTCCTGCTAACTGCCAGGTAACAAATTGATCATAAGACATATTCTTATTGAAGGCTTGAATCACCCAATCCCGCCATGGTGACATGTCTCTATATCGATCAACACTGTACCCATGAGTATCTGCAAATCGGGATAGATCCATCCAATCTAATGTTCTTTGCTCTCCATAGTGAGGAGAAGCCAATAAGCGATCCACTTGTTTTTCATAAGCATTGGTAGATGTGTCTAGCAAAAATGCATCTAATTCATCAATGGTTGGAGGCAGGCCGATCAAGTCAAAGGTTATTCTTCGCAATAATATTTCCCTATCTGCCTGTTTAGAAAATTTTAAATTTTCTTTTTCCAATTTGGAAAGTACAAAATTATCAATTTCATTAACTACTAATTCATCATTCTCGACTCGGGGAATTTCATGATTTATCGGACTAATAAAAGCCCAATGTTTTTTCCATTTAGCTCCTTGCTCTACCCATTTTACCAGGATGGCTTTTTCACTAGCATTCAACAATAAATGTGAATCAGGAGGAGGCATGATATAACTAGGATCATCGCTCAGAACACGGTTAATGACTTCACTTTTTTTTAAGCTACCTGGTTTTACAGGAAAATTACCCTTTAGATTTTTTTCATACAATCCAAATTCCGTATCAAAGCGCATTCCTGCCTTTCGCGTTCCTTCATCGGGGCCATGACATAAAAAACATTTGTCGGATAAAATGGGTTTTACATCTTTGTTAAAATCAATTTTTTCTGATAGTTTTTTATACTCCGATTCTACTTGTTCAGGCAATTCAATATCACATGAAAACATACTACATACTATCAAAAAAAATGAGTATTTAATAATGTTATTCAATTCCATTATTTTCCAATTATTAGCAAATTTATTCGGATACCTGCAAGATACCACACATATTTAAATTATAAGTCTACTTCATCTGCTTTGTATTAAATGAATTAATAGGAAGTATCATTCACTTGATGAAGTTTCACCATAAAAAAAGGCATGCAAACTAAATTGAAAAGCATACCTTATTTTATTTTCATTTTATTAAATCAATCATCCAAAGAATTAATCCATGCTGCTATTTTCATTGCATCCTCTTTGGGTACCTGAGGCATTGGTGCCATGGGTGTAGCATATTCCGGCCAATTTTTAGGCTGGGGATTGTAGATCAATTCAAGAATCTTTTCATTGGTGTAATTGCGCTTCGCAATTTCTTTAAACGCCGGCCCAATAACTCTTTTGTCCTTATTATGACATGCAATACAAGTATTATTGGTTAATAACGGCAATATTTCCTTATCTGTTAAAACCTTTATTGAAGTACTCGTTTTCTTAGCCACTTTTTTCTTGGTAGTCCTTTTAATATTCTTACTGGATCTATTTGTTGAAAGTTCCGACAAAGATAATTTAGCTCCATCGGGAATGGCATTCAATGTATAAAAAAAAGTAGGATGCAAAGTAATATTTTCCGAATTCTTTGCCTTCACTCCACTGAGGGTCAGTTCATGAACATAATATTTTTTTAAATTGTCAATTACCAATCTTACCTTCATTCCGTCATCACTAACTTTTACGCCTATTAGTTTTATTTCTTCAGCATTGGTTTGAGGGCTTCCATAAACAGGATGATATTTATAAATATAACTCTTACCATGATAAGCATCTAAATCTCCTGCAGTTGCTTTATCCACAGGTTTTGTAAACTCAATCTCAAATCCATCAGGCATGGCTTTTACTATTTTCATTTCAAAAGGAATTCTACCGGTCCATGTCAAATATTGAAGTCCCGAATTTGTTGTTCCTGCCGAACCCCAGCCTCTATTTGTTTCACCAACAAATAAGTTTCCGTTCTGATCAAAATCCATTCTCATGACCCCCGATTGAAATCCCGATCTAAAGTCGAATGCAACACCCTGATATTGTCCTTTGACTTTTTCAAGCACTACTCTCATAATCTTACTTTGTCCCATATCACCAATCAAAACCTGGTCACTAAAAGGGCCGAACTTTCCATTTGTATCATCTACTTTAATTTCAGAATTTGAGATTCCCAAAATTCCATGTGGTAGAATAACAGCCGGTAATTGTATCTCTGGAAATGTTTCCTTCATTTTGTATACAAAATCAGGATTTTCTTCATCCAATATATTCTCAGGCTTTACATAGTGTCCGTCTTTTTTTACTTGCCTTTTATCTATTTCGTTGTAAAATTGTTCCTCAGTAATTGTTATCGGTGAATCTTCGTGTTGAGACCACCTAAGTCCCGCAGGATGAGATGTAAAAACTCCTTTAGGTAAATGCCACAAGCCTCCTGACCCTACCCAATCGCCTTGATTATCGGTATAAAATAATTCATCGTCAATGAGTCCATAACCTGCCGGAGAGCGCATACCTGTTGCCCATGGCTCCATGGTTCCATCTTCATATATCTTCATTGTCCATCCTCTCCAAGGAACTCTACTTTCACCCCGCCACCATTCCTCATTTCCAAAGGCCACGTTACTGGTTACAAAAAAAGAACTATCAGGTGCCAAAACAGGGCCGAATGAATATTCATGATAATGTGTGGATAACGGCCAGGCATAAATAGTTTGATATACATCGGCTATTCCATCTCCATCTGTATCAATTAATTTAGTAAGCTCACCTCGTTGAACGGTATAAAGTGCACCATCATATTGGGCCAAGCCTAATGGCTCATGCAAGCCAGATGCATACTTTTTAAAAACAGCTCTAGTTCCATTTTCCATTGATGGGTTTTCAATGATCCATACATCGCCTCTTCGTGTACAAACTGCTAAACTACCATCAGCTAAGGACAATACTCCTCCACCTTCAATTTTAATGCCTTCAGGGGCAGGAACTGTAGTTATTCTGTAATAATCTTCTTCTTTAGGTACTATTTGAGCAAATGCAACTTGTGCAACTGTAACTATAGTAACGAAAAATAGTATTCTCATAATTTCTTTGCTTGTGTAATTTTGCATAATGCTTACCAAATTATTTCATATTTAATACTACTACCATCTACTGGTAAAACCAATTCCGTTTCTCCTGATACCTCCCTAATCACTGGCAATTGACCGGAAAGAACGTTAATATAGTATTGTTGCCCTTCAATGGCGTAAGAACCATCCACCATCTTTTTAATAGCACCAGATGCTAATTTAAAATACCAATTGGTCATGCCCGATTTTGAAAAATTCACTTCACGAATTAAATATTTATTACTTTTATCAGAAATAATTTTATTCTCAATTGCCACTCCATGATATTCATGTTTGAATATTGGTAAGCCATTTTCTTGGTTTATTATATACCCTTTTGACACAAAATCAGGTCCTGTCCCAGTTTTAGGGAATGCACTAGTGCTGCTTTCTAATTTAGCAATTGACTGATTTAAAAAGGTCCATTGCACGGCTCCTCTTGGTTTGAACGACCCATCTCCTCTACTATGCCACATAGGAGTTGCATCTACAAAATTCCCTCTCCAGGCTCCGATAAGATTTCCCGAACCAAGATCATAAATATAATTCACGCCAGAAGGTATTCCAACACCAATTGTATGAGAAAGTCTTTCTCCGTCGCCTTTGAAACTAACGAAAGCTCTTAACATTCTTGGTTCAGATGTTGGATCAACATAAATGGGCGAAACAAAACTAACATCAGGAGGATAAGAATCATAGGTATGAAATCCTTTTGGATTGGTTGACGCACTTTCTATAAACATGCCAAGTCTTGGTGCCCGCCATGCTGCAGATTTTATATTTGTCAATACAATTGAATGATTTCCTTTTGATAGCGTTAATTCCTTTTCTAATTTTCCTTCAGCACTTGAAGAGTTGTTTTCCAGCACTAATTTATCATCAACAACCAAACTAATACCACCTGAATAACCTACACTTATTCTATAAGAATCATCTTTAGAAATAGCAATGTTACCGGAATATACAATTCCGTATTCATCTTCTTGGCCAACCAGATTGATATCCAATTTTTTGGATGTCCCACTTAAAACTTCTTCTTGATCATCAAGGTCTTTCAAACTTTTAAAAGCACCTTTAAAAATTTTGTAAGTTAATGATGATAACTCAACACTTGATTCTTCTAATAACTGATATTTGAAATTTCTTATTGCTACGGGCCCATGATCACCCTGAATCATAATTGGTCCTTTGGCTACCTCTTCTTTTGAGATTTGACCACCTGTATAAGTTGGAATTTCCACATTACTATGGATTCGAACCCCATTTAAATCAACATATACAAATTTGGCATTTGCAATTTTCTGCCCTTTTTCGTTAAAACGAGGTGCTTGAAAATGAATACTAAATCTTTGCCATAAACCAGGAGCTTTAGCAGCATTACTTGATGGAGCAATTCCCCTGAAAATTTTATCAGGTTCATTTTCCCAATTTCTAAAAATACCACCGATATCAGAGTACTTAGGGTTTTTAACTCCCCAACTATCTAGTAATTGCAATTCATATCTGCCTTGTAAATATATTCCAGAATTTGAACCCTTTGGAAGCATTACCTCCAATTCTAATTTTATATCACCATGTTCCCAATTAGTAATTAAAGCATCTTTCTTCTGCTTATCATTTAAATTTAATAAAATCCCAGTTCCGGGTGTAAAGTTTACTGATCTAGATTCTTCGATAATCTTTTCCTTTTTTTTCTTCTTCTTCTTGGATTTGGCTTTGCTTGCTTCCTTTTCTTTGTGATGAACATCAATGTTTCTATCCATGGTCACGCTTTCAACGATGAGCCAATTTCCAGCCTGATCTCTAAAATCATTCAAATTTTCTAGTGACAATTGCTCCTGAGCAAATATGCCAAAACTCATAAAAACGAATAACATAAT
>PVMS01097379.1_pt1 | contig 14245 bp, 15 predicted proteins | sample 1853461 | NCBI WGS metagenome assembly PVMS01 (sample SAMN08582032, study PRJNA380276) | Marine sediment metagenome, whole genome shotgun sequencing project. | isolation source: ocean sediment barecode stripped | collected 2017 | reverse complement strand
TCCGTGCAGATGAGTTCGACATTCTCGATTGCCGCCTCCGCGAGATTCGACTTGGCCATGGCGATAAAATCACTATAGATATCAACGCTGGTTACTGCAGCAGACAGTCTTGCGAGACATGCGGTCAAATAGCCGGTACCGCTGCCGATTTCGAGGACGTTGTGCCCGGGCCTGAGCTCCAGCCCCTGAAGCAGCCGTCCCTCCACATTGGGTGTTAACATCGCCTGGCCGTGCGGCAGGGGAATCTCCGTGTCGGCATAGGCCAGCGCTTCGTATCCGACCGGTACAAATTGCTCGCGTTGTAGCTCCGAAATCACCTGTAGAACGCTCGGGTCCGAAACATCCCATGAGCGGACTTGTTGTTGCACCATTTGTCGTCTGGCGAAATCGATATTCATTGCTTTATTTTTCTACAACTCGTTGACTTTATTATCTTTATTACCATCAAATCGTCGAAGGCGGCAAGCCGCGGGTCCCGCCGGCCAATCCCGGTTGCCGAATTATGGTGAATCGGAGCAAGGCGCTGTCACAGCTGAGATATCCTTAGCTGTGCACATGATCGATGCTCAAATTCACCTCGAATCTCCCACGATGGAGATACGTCGCGAGCGTCTAATAATAACAAATGATCGGTTCACGGCATCATTTGATCGCATGCCGGAAAACTAATGCAAGACTCCTGCCGCGATAGCCTGGAAACCGATCAAATAGAGTACATTGCGGGAGACGAAGTCTGTACCGCGTCGAGTGATGTATGTCACCGGAAATCATAATTCTCACGCTGATAGTCCTAACGATTCTGGCGGTGTTCGGAGGCCTGCTCGCGTGGCGTAACAATCGTCGACTTGCGCTCCGATTGTCAGCATTGAATGAAGAATTGATTGCTGCGTCTGCGGATGCGTCAGTGGGACGGCGTCTGCCTGTCGCCGGCAACGGCGACATCGTTCAGCTGGCGCACACAATCAATCGTCTGTTCGACGCGCTCGGTGAAAGAGACGAAAAGATTCAGGACAAGGACCGCCTGTTCACAGACTTCGCCCGGACTTTGCCCGAAATAGTTCTGGTACACGACGAACGCATACTGCTCGCCAACGACAGCGCCGCGGGGCTCATTGGGCTCAGTCCCGAGCAGTTGGAGGGCAGGGACGTCGCCGATCTGGTGAAACCGGCATACCGGGCGCTGTTTCGAAAGACCATGGCCAAGCGGCTGGCCGGGGAGAACGTGCCGCGACGGCTCGAGATTCAGTTGATCAACGGCAACGAGCAGGGCCTTTGGGTCGAGGCACAGAGTTCGAGCATCGAATTCCGCGGCAATCCCGCCATTCTGACCGTCGCCCGCGACGTCAGCTATCGCAAGAGCCTGGAGGTCAGCTTAAGCCGCAGCAAGCGGCAGGCGCAGTACACGCTGGAGTCAATATCAGAGGGCGTCATAACAACCGACAATCAAGGCCGTGTCGATTACATGAATCGCGCCGCCGAAGCGATGACGGGTGCGGAAAGGGATGAAGCGTCAGGGCACAAGATTGGAGAGCTCTTTTCGCTGGTTGATGAGGCAGACAGGCGTCCGCTGGGTGACCCGGTCGAACGCAGCCTTGCCATGCGCCGGCGCGTGAACATGGGTCGTCGCGCGTTGTTGATCAGCCGTGACGGCGAGAACGAGCATTCCATAGAAATAACCGCATCGCCGATCAGGGGTCCGGGCAACAGTATTTCGGGCACTGTTGTTGTCTTTCATGACGTCAGCGAGATTCGGGGCCTGACCAAGCAGATGAGTTATCAGGCCACTCACGATCCGTTAACAGGGCTCATCAACCGGCGCGAGTTCGAGCGGCGACTTCAAGAAGCAATGGACTCTGCCCACGCCGAAGAGGGCGTGCACATACTCTTTTATATGGATCTTGATCGCTTCAAAGCTGTCAACGATAGCTGCGGTCATCTGGCTGGCGATAACATGTTGCGTGAAGTCGCGACTCTGATCAAAGACCAGGTTCGCGACTCCGACTATGTCGGGCGACTGGGTGGCGATGAGTTTGGAACACTGCTCATCGGTTGTCCGATCGAGAAAGCGCGCCAGATTGCTGCCGATATTTGTAACGCTGTCGCTGACTACCGATTCGTCTGGCAAGACAAGATATTCAATATCGGCATCTCCGTGGGCCTGGTCGAAATCAGTCATATGAGCGGTAACCTGCAGGACATCCTTAGTGCGGCCGATTCCGCCTGCTATGTCGCGAAACAGCGTGGCCGCGGTCAGGTACATGTTTATTCGGCACGCGACGAAGCTATTGCCCGTGAGCGCGGTGACATTCAATGGCTGCGTCAATTGCAGACGGCATTGCACGAAGACGGTTTTGATCTCGCCGTACAGCCGATCATTGCAACGGGCAGCGGCGACGAGACCGGTCCGGCGGTCGAGGTATTGATCCGCATGCCCGATGAACGGGGACGATACGTAAATACAGCCGAGTTCCTGCGTCCCGCGGAGCGCTATCAGTTGATGCCACAGATCGATCGCTGGGTAGTCAGTTCGACGCTTGCGGCGATCACCGCCTCTCAGATCAAGCTCCCGGGCAATCGCAGTTGCGCGATCAATTTGTCGGGACAGACCCTTAGTGACGAAGGTTTTCTCGGCTTCGTTGTGGACGCGCTGGACCACAGCGGTGTGCCGCCATCGAGCATCTGTTTCGAAGTCACCGAAAATGCCGTATCCAATAACGTTCAGCACGCGCGACGATTCATCGAAGTGCTGCACGGTATCGGATGCGAATTTGCCCTCGACGACTTTGGAAGCGGCCTGGGTTCATTCGCCAGCCTGAAGTTGCTGCCAGTGGATTACTTGAAGATCGACGGAAGCTATACGCGCGACCTGAGTACCGATCAGATAAACCAGGAAATGGTATCTGCGATGATAAAACTTGCGAGGACGCTGGAATTTCGCGTCGTCGCCGAACAGGTAGAGGCGCAGGAAGATTTCGACTGGTTGCGCGAAGTCGGCGTCGATTTCATACAGGGCAACTTCGTCGAGCCACCTATGGCGCTGGGGTCAGCACAGAGCACCGGCACTTTCCGAATCCTGAACCCGTAAAAAAAGCGGGGCAAAAGCCCCGCTTTTCATTCTTCTTTATCTATTCGTTCAGAGCAACGGCACCATCAGCAGTGCAACGATATTGATGATCTTGATCAACGGGTTGATCGCCGGGCCTGCCGTGTCCTTGTATGGATCACCAACCGTGTCCCCAGTTACCGCCGCTTTGTGTGCGTCGGAACCCTTGCCGCCACAGTTACCTTCCTCGATGTACTTCTTGGCGTTATCCCATGCGCCGCCTCCGGCGGTCATCGAGATCGCGAGAAAAAGTCCGGTGACGATCGTGCCGAGCAACAGTCCGCCCAGAGCAACAGGGCCCAGGACGAGGCCGACAATGAGTGGCACGCTGATCGGCAGGAGCGAGGGAACAATCATTTCCTTGATCGCAGCTTTGGTCAGCAGGTCAACGGCTCGACCGTAGTCGGGTTTGCCGGTGCCCTCCATGATGCCGGGGATTTCACGAAATTGACGCCGCACTTCGTTAACGACCGAGCTCGCCGCACGCCCAACGGCCTCCATGGCCATCGAAGCGAACAGGAAGGGCACTAGACCGCCGATGAACAATCCGATGATGACGCGATAGTCGGACAAATCGAAGGTAACGTTGATACCTTCCGCCGCGAGTGCGTGCGTATAGTCCGCAAATAGCACCAGGGCAGCCAGGCCGGCAGATCCGATGGCATAGCCCTTGGTTACGGCCTTCGTGGTATTGCCGACTGCGTCAAGTTGATCCGTGATCTTGCGAACATCGGATGGAAGCTCGGCCATTTCCGCGATGCCGCCGGCATTGTCGGTGATAGGTCCAAATGCATCGAGCGCCACGATTACGCCAGTCATGGACAGCATCGATGTCGCTGCGATCGCGATGTTGTAGAGGCCGGCCAGGGTGTCACCTTCCGGTGCCAACGCAAATGTTCCCCAGATGCTGGCGCAGACCGCCAGAACGGGCAGTGCAGTCGCTTTCATCGACACACCCAGGCCCGCAATAATGTTGGTCGCATCGCCGGTCAGCGACGCTTCCGCAATAGTCCTGACCGGCTTGAAATCGGTACTGGTGTAATACTCGGTGATTACGACCAGCGCGGCCGTCAACGCCAGGCCAATCAATGCCGAACCGAAAATACCCATGGCATTGCCGCTGCCATCCATCATGTTCATGGTGATCGGGTAGAAAGCGATCGCGGCCAGGACACCGGCGACGATGACGCCTTTATAAAGTGCACCCATCACTTTGCCGCCGTCCGATGTCTTGACGAAAAACGTACCGATTATCGATGCGACGATTGAAACTGCGCCGAGAACCAAGGGGTAGATAATGGCGGCAGTGCCGAATGTCGACGCAACAAGCGTACCGAGCAGCATCGTCGCAATGATGGTCACGGCGTAGGTTTCGAACAGGTCGGCCGCCATGCCGGCACAATCGCCGACATTGTCACCGACGTTGTCGGCGATGACGCCTGGATTTCGTGGATCGTCCTCGGGAATACCGGCTTCGACCTTGCCGACGAGATCCGCACCGACGTCTGCGCCCTTCGTAAAGATGCCGCCGCCAAGTCGTGCAAATATCGAAATCAGGGAGCCACCGAACGCCAGTCCAACGAGCGCGTGAATAGTGGCGTCAGTATCGAGACCAATGCTGGTCAGCAGGTAGTAATATCCGGCAACGCCGATCAGCCCCAGTCCCACGACGAGCATGCCCGTAATCGCTCCGCCGCGGAATGCAATGTTCAAAGCTGCGTTTACGCCTTTGGTTGCCGCCTGGGCGGTGCGGACGTTGGCTCGCACAGAGACGAACATGCCGATATAGCCGGCTGCCGCGGAGAATATTGCGCCGATGGCGAAGCCGATTGCAGTGTGCCAGCCAAGCGCGACGCCGAGAATAGCGAACAAAACAACACCAACCACGCCGATCGTGAAGTACTGGCGATTCATGTAGGCGTTTGCGCCTTCCTGAATGGCTAGCTGAATTTGTTGCATGCGCTCGTTGCCGGCAGGCTGCTTGAGAATCCATTGCACGGATACGAGCCCGTACAGAACCGCAAGAACGCCCGAGCCTATGGCAAGCCACAGAGCGAGTTCATTTGTCATCAGATTGTCTCCTGATCATATAGATAACCCCGGTGCGAAAGCTTCCGGGGCGATACAAACCATTTGTGAAATCGAACAGACGCGTTGTTTGTCTATTATTTTTTTGCCACGACTCCCTGACTCATGCAGAGCCAGCCGCGGCAGGCGGCGCATCATACCACAAAATTTGTCTTCAACTTCTTCGCTACCCGCAGCTTTTTAAGCTTGGCATGCTTGGGTAAGCCATTGATATATGGAGGATAATCTTCACCACGGATCAATGGTGAGAGGTAGCGCCGACAGGCGGCCGTGATTGAGAATCCGTCGGCGCTGATGTATCGACGCGGCACCATTTTCTCCTTATTGGCAATTCGGGAAAGTGGCGCCTCGTCGATGCGCCAGCGGTAGGGATCATCGGAGAGCCTTTTAATGATCGGCATGACGGCTGTTTTTCCCGCTAACGCGAACCTGACGGCAGCTTCGCCAACGGCATAAGCCTGTTTGACATCGACGGCGCTTGCGATATGTCGGGCGGAGCGTTGCAGATAGTCGGCAACGGCATAGTGATATTTGAAACCCAGGTTTTCCCGGACCATGTTGGCGACAACCGGCGCAACACCGCCGAGCTGTGCGTGGCCGAAGGCGTCTCTCGTTCCTGCTTCGGCCAGGAACTTTCCATTCGCGTAGCGAGCACCTTCGCTGACGACGATGACACAGTATTGATACTTCTTGACGCACTCTTTGACGCGTTTCAGGAACGCCGCTTTCTTGAACGGAATCTCGGGAAACAGAATGATATGCGGAGGGTCCTCCGGCCTGGTACCGGCCAGGCCCCCGGCGGCCGCGATCCAGCCGGCGTGGCGACCCATCACTTCGAGCACGAATACCTTGGTCGACGTCTCAGCCATCGACAGGACATCGAGCGCAGCTTCCTGGGTCGATATGGCGACATATTTTGCGACTGAGCCGAATCCGGGGCAGTTATCCGTGACCGGCAGATCGTTATCGACGGTTTTGGGTATGCCCAGACAGGCAACCGGAAATCCCAGGCGTTTGCTGATTAACGACACTTTATGTGCAGTGTCCATCGAGTCATTGCCGCCGTTGTAGAAGAAGTAACCAATGTTGTGCGCTTTGAATACTTCGATGAGCCGCTCGTATTGAGCTCGGCTCTCCTCGAAGCCCTTGAGCTTGTAACGCGCCGAACCGAAAGCGCCGCCCGGCGTATGACGTAATGCCGCGATCGTCGCCGAGGACTCCTTGTTGGTGTCGATCATGTCTTCTTTCAGCGCGCCGATAATGCCGTTGTGGCCGGCATAAACGTTTGCAATGCGATTCTTGTGCTTGCGAGCGGTCTCTATTACGCCGCAGGCCGTCGCATTGATTACGGCGGTCACACCGCCGGATTGGGCATAAAACGCATTCATCTTCGACATCGAGTCTCGTCCTTGCTTATGCTTTCGAAACGAGGCGAAGCATAGCGGAATCTCAAGCGCGGATCACCGGCTGACCGGTTTGACGCAAAACTGTATTGCCGGTAGCGTATGCCGCCGTTGACACGCCACTGAGAGAACCTAAGCATGCGGATCGTATTATTGGGTGCACCCGGATCGGGCAAAGGCACGCAGGCCAAAAAACTGATGGCCGAGAGGAATATCCCGCAGATCTCAACCGGCGACATATTGCGTGCGGCGGTGGCTGCTGGCACTGAATATGGCGAGCAAGCCAAGAAAATCATGGATGCCGGCGAGCTCGTCCCGGACGATGTCATGCTCGGCATCATCCGCGACAGGCTGGGCGAGGACGACGCCTCGGGCGGATTCATCCTCGACGGTTTTCCGCGAACGCAGCAGCAAGCACTCGATCTAGAAGACCTGCTCGAGAAAATGGGGCAGCCGCTGGACTCGGCGATATTGATGGACGTCGATTTCGATGTCCTGCTGAAACGCCTGACAGGAAGGCGCACCTGTTCACTGACCGGAAAACTCCTCAATGTCTATTTTTCACCCCAGGAAGAGTTGGACGCCTGCACGGAAGCCGGTGGTGAATTGATCCAGCGCGAAGATGACAACGAAGAAACCATCGGCAATCGGCTGGAAGTCTATCGCTCACAAACGGAACCCCTGATCGAGTTCTATCAAGGCAAAGACAAACTACAGACTATCGATGCGGACGGTAGCATCGATGAGGTTTACGCTCGCTTTTTGTCAGCGCTGAGCACTTGACTCATCAGTCGTCGTATTTTTTGAATACACAACTCTTGGCGAATTCTGCAGCCTCGTTCGCGGTCCAGTCACCCTTGGATTTCTCGGCCATATCTTCGCACCACGCATCACTGCCGACCTCGGGCGCGCAAGCCGTGAGTACCAAAACAAACAGGAAAATAATTTCAGCCTTGAGAATCTTATTCATGTGCGTTTCTCCTGCGATTTGCTAGGTATCACTGGACAATTTTCGCAGTTTCAATATTGAAGGTAATCGTCCTGTTCTCGACCGTCTCAACCTCGACCTGATTGTTCATTCCACCGTTCGCCCATCGCATAGGCCTGCCCCAGGAGTAGTGGCTCATGCTGTGTCGAAGAGAAGACAGGTCCTCAATTAAATCCGATACATAATAGGTTCGAATTGGAGCCCCATCACGATAGAAAACGACTGCGATTGTTTTTTCAGGGGGTGATCCAGACCTTGGCCATGGTCCGGTCCGAGCCATATGCTTACCATCATTCGAAACAAGAACCGTAAAGGCATACCAACCCTCGGTACGATAAACAAGCTCGTCTTTCCCCGCCGCCACGCGATAGAGGAACCCTTCCGCAATCTTCTCTTTGGAGTCATATGCCGGTATGAGACGGAAGTAATGATTGCCGGAAGGTGACGCGTAGACGACCGGCCATGGCCTTGCTTCAGAGTCCGCGAATGCGTAGATGCCGATGCTGCAAAGAACTACGAAGATAATGGTGGCACGCATCGTCATTCCTCCGAACGGATTTGTTCAGTCGCCGCCAGTATCCGGCGCGACATTTACGTTTGCAAGCGGCGTGCTAGAGACGCCCGGCTGCCGGTGCAGCGGATTGTTAATGTTCACCGCGCTCAACCTCGCGACGAATGCTGTCGGCAAGTTCGTAAATTGTGTTGCTCAGAATTTGAAATCTGTCTTGGGCTGAGATTCGATCGCCGTCATTGTCACCAGTTGACCATCCAATTTCATGGATACTGTTCTTTCCATTGAACACGCTTAGAGCAAGAGTTACACCTCGAAAATCAGATTTCTCAAGCAGCAGTTTGCATTTTGCCACTTGGTTTTCGTGATAACCGTCGCCTTGTTCCTGGAGTAAAGATAGGGCTTGTCCAAGAGATGCGACTAGCCTATCTGTTTTCGGACCCATGGTAATCGCTAACGGTTTAGCTCACTTGCGCCAAGTATTTGGCGCGAAGATTGCTGTTGCAAGCTTCGTGGCAGATGGTGCTCGGCTGCAAGCTCAGCGATTTGTTATGCGTATCCACTCAAATTCCCATTCTGACGAGGGCGTCAATGACCTCCCTCATAAAGCGCTCCGCCGTAGGATGACTTGTCGCGAATTCGGCCTCCAATAACTTGGCCCGTTCCACCAGAAAATCTGTATCCGTCGTGTCAGTGTTTGAGTTGAGTAAATCGTGAACGTCCGAGTCTAATTCCCGCATCAAAGAACGCGTGTCGGCGTCTACTTCTGTTTTCTGTATCTCGTCATGAAGTTTGGCGAGTAGTTGTCGTATATTTTTGTTACTCATTGCCCTGCCAATCCTGAATAGTCGGATGGTGACGCCTAACGGTTTAGCTAACTTGCACCAAGTATCTGGCGCGAAGGTTGCTGTTGCAAGCTTCGTGACAGAGACTGCCCGGCGGCAAGCTCAGCGATTTGTTAGGCGTCATTCGCATTCACCTGGTAGAACGGAGACAGTCGTGATGCCTGCTTGCCTGGCAGCATCCATCACTTCCAATAGGTCCTCAAACGGGATCTCCGGGTCGGCTTTTAGAACTACCTTGTTATTCTCATCAAACAGCCTTTCTTTTACTGCGATGCTGGCAAAAGAAGTAGCCGGACCTTTTACTGCGCCGTCAGGCGGAATGCTGACGTGAACACAGGTCCTGCCAGGATATTTCACGAAGTGCACGATCGCGCCAGATTTTAGACTGTAATTTCCCGGCTGAGTACCACATCCGAAGAGACAGATAAATACAATTACTACCAGAGATCGCATAAGTAAGAGAATGACGCCTAACGGTTTAGCTAACTTGCGCCAAGTATCTGGCGCGAAGGTTGCTGTTGCAAGCTTCATGACAGAGACTGCCCGGCGGCAAGCTCAGCGATTTGTTAGACGGCACATTGCGCAGAAACCTAATCGTTTCGCCTTGACACAGTATTTTTTGCCTCTGGATCTTCCAGTTGGAAAGATAGCGCGACAATCGCCCCTATCAGAATGTTAGTTGCATCACGTAATGCGATTGAAATTCCGGTTTCAACATTCATTCCGGATAGTGGTGCAATCACCAAAATTGCAAATGCGAAAAAGCATAGAAATGGAAGCCTCCATTTGATACCAAAGACGACCATCCCCGCTATAACGGCCACCGTTATCCCGAATAGAACCCAGGACATCCAAACTTCAAGACCGAGCACTGATTCGAGGCCTGCGTAGCTAGATACGACGATTGCGTCTTCCGATAACCAACGCCACTCTATTTGCGGTAAGAGCGACCAGACGACGTATAGGACTAAAGTAGTGATCACAAGTGGCCTTAACGTTTTCATTGAATCTCGCTGTGGTAATTTCGGAAAGTAGGTGTGAAGAGGGAACGCGTGACGCGATTTGCTCTCTGCTGCCGTCTAACTAGTATTTATATTGCGAAAGTGCACTGTCTGATAATGACGATAGTGCAACATAACATTCCTTGGTATTGATAAGTATCTGATTAAACTGGAGTCCGTTGGAATACTATATAGCACTTCCAAGGAAGAATATAAGGTGCTCGTAGGGCAGCTGACGATGGTCGAAGCTTAGTGCAGTTTTTCAGATTGGCGCCAAACCCTTGTGTTCGGATGCTCGAAATACTGTTGCCTTTGCGATCGGTTATTGCTCTAGCATCTCCAACAATGTACTGCCGATAATCTCTCGACGCCAACCGGTAAACACGCGTGAGTCGCGATTGCCGTTTAACGATGCGGACAGTTCTTTTTTCGGGGCGATTATTTCCGCCGGTATATTTAGGTCTTCGGCGCGAGCTAATACTTTCGCCTGCATGCTTTTCAGAATTACTTTTTGTCTTTCGTTCGGTTTGCGCGGCGGCTCGTAGTCGTTCTCGTCGCTTCTTGCGATTTCGAGGCATTCGAGAATCTTGTCGGCGGCGCGGTGCAAGGTGCGCGGGGCGAGCCCGCTGATCGCCGCCAGGGATTCCTTGTCCTTCGGCCCTTCAGATGCAATCTCCAGCAAAACCGCATCCTTCATAATCCACTGACGGGGCCGGTCCGAGCGCACCGCTTCGCTCTCCCGCCAGCTCGCCAACCTGGCGGCCGTGGCACGAGCCCGGCCGCGCAGATTCCTGGCGCCTTTGAACCGGTTGATTGCGTGGCGGAAATCGTCTTTATATAGCGTTGGTTCGAGCTGAAATTCGGAGTCTTCCTCTGCCCAGCCTTTCCTGCCGAGCTTGCCCAGCCGCTCGGTGAGGATCTCGTACGCCGGCAAAAGATACTCGACATCCTCGGCAGCATATTCGAGGGCCGCTGCGGGCAAGGGTCGCTTGGTCCAGTCTGCACGCGTATGAGACTTGGCAAGCTCAACGTCGAAGAGCTCCTTGACGAGCCCGGCATAGCCGATCTGAGGAGCAAAGCCCAGCAGGGCAGCTGCGATCTGCGTGTCGAAGAGCGTCTCCGGCATGAGATTCGAGCTGTGATACAGGACCTCGATGTCCTGCCTCGCGGAGTGAACCACCCACTGACAAGCCATTAGCTTTTGCCAGAATGATTCGAGGTCATCTCTATTCAAAGGATCCGCACAGTAGATGTCGTCATCTGTCGCAATCTGCAGCAGACAGAGTTGTGGATAGAACGTCTTTTCACGCATGAATTCAGTATCGAGCCCAATGCGCCTGTCTGCGGAGAGCAAGGTGGCGACGCTGTCGCTCGAGTCGAGGTCGACGAACTGAAATTGCGGCATTTGTTTAAAGCCTGAGGATTTCGGCATGGAAGGTTAACATGCGATGATTGTAGGTAAGTAGATGTTCGAAGCAGGCAATTTGTGCAACTGATTTTTAAAGCGTTTATCGATGTATTTCTGCTTCGTAAGGGGCCGGACGATCTTCCGAAATCTTCGCTATTGCTTGCAATAGCCATCGGACTGTCCATCGTCGTAAACTTTCTGTTCTACGCGATCATCGAATCAGAGCTTCCGACAAACTTGTTTCTCGAGTTCGCGACCGAGCTCGTCAAGATCGCGTCTTACCTCCTCATCCTGGTGGTATTTGGGTTAGTGAGCCGAATAATGCAGACGATGACGGCGATTATCGCTTGCAATGCGATACTGGGCTTGCTGTTGACGGCCATGTTGATGGTGTCTCAGCAATTCCTGAACAAGGAGCTTGACGGGGCTTTCGCGTGGCTCATCACATTTTGGCTGATCCTGGTCGAAGGTCACATCATTTCGAGAGCGGCTCAGCTTCACAGAGTTACGGGTATTGCTATTGCCGTTGTGATATTTATTCTTCAGCTTGGATTTTATTTTACTTTCGGCGTGTTCCCAGAGGGTCCTGTCGCCTGATGCACATTCACATACTTGGAATTTGCGGAACATTCATGGGTGGCGTTGCCGCCCTGGCCAAAGCGGCGGGGCATACGGTGTCGGGATCGGACGCCAATATTTATCCGCCAATGAGTACACAGCTCTCGCGTCTTGGTATCACTGTTCATGAGGGTTATGACGTGAGCCAGTTGGAGCCACTGCCTGATTGTGTCGTCATCGGCAACGCGATGAGCCGCGGCAACGAAGCGGTGGAAGCCGTTCTGGATCGCGGTATTCCCTATACATCCGGGCCGCAGTGGCTGTCAGAGCATGTGCTGAAGAACCGCCACGTCTTCGCCGTTGCCGGAACGCATGGAAAGACAACGACGGCCAGCATGCTGGCGTGGATACTCGAAGCGGCGGGGCACTCCCCGGGATTTTTGATCGGTGGCGTGCCGGCAGACTTCAATGAGACAGCCCGTTATGGCGCATCAAAGTTCTTTGTCGTGGAGGCGGACGAATACGACACGGCGTTTTTTCGATAAGCGCGCGAAGTTTGTGCACTATCGACCGCAGACGCTGATTCTCGGCAATCTCGAGTTCGACCACGCCGACATTTACAAGGACCTCGACGCGATACTCTGGCAGTTCCATCAATTACTACGAACCATTCCGAGTAACGGGCGTATTATTTTGAACGCCGCAGACAGAAATCTCGAAGCGCTTCTCGAAATGGGTTGTTGGACATCGACCGAGACATTCGATATCGGAGAGGGGGACACGGACTGGAAGGCAGTGTTCCTGGACGCGGCGGAACGCCGGATCAGTGTATCCCGACGTGGCGGCGGCAGCGCTGAAGGAAACTGGCTGCTCGGCGGCAGCCACAATCTCGAAAATGCACTGGCGGCGATCGCAGCAGCAGAATCCGCCGGCGTTTCCCTGCAACAGGCGGTAGAGGCCTTGTCCCGGTTCAAAGGCGTCAAAAGACGTCTGGAAAAAACGGCGACGGTCGCAAACATTGCCATTTATGACGATTTCGCCCACCACCCCACGGCCATCAGGCGGACGATTGCCGGCTTGAGAAAACGATTTCCCAAGCAACGCATCGTCGTTGCGCTGGAGCCGAGATCGAACACGATGAAGCTGGGCGTTCACAACGATACGCTTGCGTCGTCGCTCGAAGACGCCAATCTTGTGTGCATCTACAGGCCCGCGGACGTTGCCACGGAATTCGACGATTGCCTTTCTCCCTTGGGTGATCGATTGCACATGCACACGGATTACGATGAGCTCGTCGCGGATCTGGCCGCAGTGGCGCAGTCCGGGGACCAGGTCGTGTTTATGAGCAATGGTGCCTTTGGCTCTGCGAGGCAAAACCTGACCATAACGCTGCAAAAGAGCCATAAGTAGGGCGACTCGAATTTTCTATATGCCGTTCTATACTTAAAGAAACAGCGCGGTAAATTTGCAGTGAAAGTACCTCTATTTCCGTTGAGCACGGTTCTCTATCCGGGCGGGCCCCTGCCATTGCGCATCTTCGAGCCTCGTTACCTGGACATGATTAGTGACTGCCTCAAGAACGATAGGCCCTTCGGCGTTTTATTGATCAGGAGCGGTAGTGAGACCGGTCCGGCAACGACCTACGAAGTCGGCACGCTTGCGAGAATTACCGACTGGTATCAGGGCAGCGACGGCTTGTTGGGCATTACCGCAGTCGGAGAGCAGCGCTTCCGTCTGATTTCAGTCTCACGGCGCTCTGACGGCCTGAACATTGGAGAAATAGAATTATTGGAGCCCGAGGACTGTCTGTCACTGCCGGAGGAGTACAAACCACTGGCAAACATTTTAGCCGGCGTGCTCGACGATCTTGGGCGTCTTTATGAATCACTCGAACGACAATACGACGATGCCGGATGGGTGGGCTACCGTTTCGCAGAGATTTTGCCGATCACTACCGAGCAAAAACAGTCTTGCCTGGAAGCAAACGACGTGATGCAACGCCTGATCCTCGTTCAGGAAGTGCTGTATACGGTTCGCGGTCCGGACATGCCACCCTGATCAGGCCATCAATGACGCAAATACCTGCTCGGCCTTCTTCAATGTTTGTGTTATTTCGTCGTCGCCGTGCGCATCGGAAACGAATCCTGCTTCGAAGGCGGAGGGTGCGAAATACACGTTCGCCTCAAGCATTCCCTGAAAAAATCGCTGAAACCTGTATGTATCGGCTGCCACAATCTGTGAGAATCGTCTGATGGGGCCGTCGTCGCTGAACACGAAGCCGAACATGCCGCCGGTCGCCTCGACAGCAAGCGGTACGCCTGCGACGCGCGCAAGTTCGGC
>PVMS01040025.1_pt1 | contig 14245 bp, 13 predicted proteins | sample 1853461 | NCBI WGS metagenome assembly PVMS01 (sample SAMN08582032, study PRJNA380276) | Marine sediment metagenome, whole genome shotgun sequencing project. | isolation source: ocean sediment barecode stripped | collected 2017 | reverse complement strand
GCCATGGTAACCGTCTGGCCGAATGAATATTCCAGAATTGGACCGAGGATAAATCCCATCACCATGGGTGTAACATCAAATTTGAGTTTTTTCGCGATATAACCAAACACTGCAAAAACGACAAGAATGACGAGATCCATGGGATCTGAGCGGAATACATAAGACCCGGCAAATGCAAATACAATCGTCAACGGCAAGAGCAGACCTTTACGTATTGTGACAATTCTGGCGAAATAAGGGATCAGGAAATAGCCCAATATCAAAAACAGGATATTAGCGAAGACCATGGCAATCAGTATTGCAAAAACCAATCCGCCCTGATCCTCAAATAATTGTGGTCCCGGCCGAAGGCCCTGAGCAACGAACGCACCCAAAAGTATTGCGGTTACATTGTCACCCGGAATTCCCAGTGTCAGCAACGGTACCAGAGTCGGGCCGTTCACAGCATTATTGGCAGCTTCAGCTGCGGCAACGCCTTCCAGTTCGCCTTTCCCGAAAGTTTCAGGGTGCGATGAGGCATTCTTGGCCGCAGCATAGCCCATAAAAGCGGCAACCACCTGCCCCACTCCTGGAATAACACCTATAACAGTACCGATGACTGTTGAGCGACATATGCTGCGAAAACATCTTTTGAATTCCCCAAATGTTAATCTGCCGCCAGCGCGTGAATCAATGTTCTGATTGACCAGCGTTTCGGCCTTTTTCTCCATTGCTATGAAAATTTCCGGCAGAGCGAATACACCAATCAACATCGGCAGAAGAGGGATCCCGGATCTGAGTGCGAAGACGTCAAAGGTGAAACGGGAAACTGCCCCGATCGGGTCCTGTCCAATCAACGAAATGAATAACCCCAAAACCATCATCAGCATTCCCTTCACAAACACCCCGCTACCTGTGACTGTGATAATTATCAGGCTGAGAAACATGACCGCGGCCAATTCAGGGGCACCGATTTTCATGGCAATTAGAGCGATCGGGCCAATGCACAATATGGTAACGACATCGCTCGATAAATCACCAAATACAGAAGAAAACAGTGCGATCTCCAGGGCCTTCCTGGACTTGCCTTTCTTTGTCAGTGCGGGTCCATCAAAAGTAGTTGCCACAGCCGCACCTGTTCCTGGCATTGATACCAATATAGCGGGGATGCTGCCTCCGTAAATTCCACCTTTGTAAACCCCGATCAGAAAAGGAATACCGACCAGAGGATCAAGAAAAAACGACAGCGGCAAAAGGACTGCCATTGCCATAACGGTTGTAAAGCCCGGCAATGCACCGACCATCATGCCCAGTACCAATCCGAGGGCCATCATGAGAAACGTTTCTATCTGAAAGGCCATTCCCAGGCCTTCAACAAAGCTTTCAAACATTGATAATCCTCGAACAGGTATAATCGCAGAATTCTACATCCATGAAATTTCCGGCAGAAATACTTTCAGCCCCTTGGTGAATATAAAATAGACACTCGAAGGAACGGTGATACTTACAAACAATACTAACATTATGTTCCTGGTTCCGTAAAAATACGATAATCCACCTACCAGAATTGCGCTGGATGGTATGAACCCCAGAGGAACCATTAACAGTGCGTATGCAAATAATGCCGCTATAGATACTCCAACATTAATAATTGCCTCCCGATCAAGATTTGCCAGGCCGTTGGTCTCATCAATTGAAAAACTTTCGTAAAAGCTCCATGCACCCAACCCCAGGAAACCCAGAGCAACCAGTGAAGGAAACATTGTTGGATTGAGGGCATTAAGAGACTGACCGAATATAATCAGAGGCTTTTCAATCTGGCTGGGAATGACGAACAATATAAATGCACCAAGCCCGAAAAACAGAAGGGAAACATAAGAATTAAAGTTCAATTTTCTCAATTCAGCGCTCCCCCAGGTGTTCGACTGGATATAAAATTACGTTCACAAACACTAATTCAATAGCAGATTAGAGTTGTTGATTAACTTACATCATTACCTGTTGTGAGTGAATGATAGAAATAATCTACTATGATGGAAAATGATAAATCCACCTATCTTTATGCAATTTCAGAATACATTATACTGGACAATCTATATTAGACTTCAGGCAATTGAGGCAAAAAATGAAACTACGGCAATTTGAAGCGATGCGGGCCGTTCTGGCTCGTGGAACGACCACTCATGCAGGGGAGTTGATCGGACTCACGCAATCGGCAGTGAGCCGCTTGATAAAACAGCTGGAAGACGAATTGGGGTTCAAATTGTTCGACCGACGTCATGGCAGGCTTTTGATAACGCCAGAGGGGCAGAATTTTTACGCCATCGCTGAAAAGGTGCTGGCCGGCATTGATCAAATCAAAGCATCAGCCAGAGATATTACAACACCGGGTACTGGCTCGATTAAAATCATTGCGATGCCCGCTTTGGGATATGGTTTGTTACCTGATACAATCGCTGCCATCAAATTGCGATACAAACAGGTAAAAGTATTCATAGATTCCGGCTCCCGACATCAGATAGAACAGGGGGTTTCGAGCGCCAAATACGATTTTGGTGTGGCTACATTACCGATTGAACATGAAGCTATCGACACCGAACCCCTGTGCGGTATGGATGCGGTGTGCATTACACCGCTCGACCATCCGCTGGCGCGAAAAAAAATAATTCGCGCGCGTGACCTGAGCGATGAACAGTTCATATCCCTTGAACCTGGTACAATGTTTAGATATCGCACGGATGAGGTTTTTGGCAGTCGCGGAATTCGACGCAAGATTTCTGTAGAAGTACAATCGACAGTAACTGTCTGCAATATGGTGGCGACTGGTATAGGTGTATCTCTTGTACATCCTTTTGTAGCACACACATTTTCAGGTCGCATCGCCATTAAACGGTTTGAACCCGCTGTTCGATTTGAATACGGTCTTTTATTTCCATCTGGTTCTAAACGATCCCAGATTTCGCAAGAATTTGTTGATATCCTAAGGTCGGTAGTGGCTGAAATGGAAGGTGTCTCCAACAAATTTGCGGGTCTTGGATAAATGTAGATGGCGACAACTCTGAACATAATTCTCCCCGTATTCGTGTTGCTGTCTCTGCCCGTTTAGACATTTGAATGAACCTGCTAATGCAGCATGCCAAACATTTTATCACCGAATATTGATTTCTGATGTTGGATAACCGGTTCAACGGCATCGCGGAACAACTTAAATTGATCTGCATCAGGGGTTAAAAATACAACGCCAAAATCAGTTAACTTTTTCAATATTTTTTCATCTTCTGCTGCAGCCATCTGACGTTGTGCCGCAGTCGCCACTGCCGCCGCCTGTTCGACTTGAACGCGCATCTCTTCATCCCAGGAGCGATAGGCCGACTGATTGCAAAGCAATCCCGCTGCACCGAAAAAATGAGAGGATAATGTAATGTAACGATGAAATTTATGAATCTCAAAATTGTAGGTATTGGTGAGAGGGTTTTCCTGCGCAATTATTTTTTGGGATTTCACGCCATCGAGCAGGTCTTTTACGTCGAGCGCGACGGGAACAAATCCAAGGGCTTTGAACACCTGAGCATGCAGGTCGCTAAAAAGAGTTCGAATGGTAATACCAACACAGTCCGCTGGAGAGGAAATGGGTTGTTTGCTGTTTGAAAAATGTCGAAAACCATTATCCCAGAAGTGAAGCAGTTTGTAGCCTGTTGATGAGGAAAGCTGGTTTGCCAGATGGCGTCCCAGTTGTCCATCAAGAACGCCATAGGTGGCTTGGCGGTCGGTATAAGTAAATGGCAGATCAAGAAGGGCAAACTCAGGTACCCGCTCAGCCAAATAGCTGGTCGAAAAGTAACACATAGTCAAAGCACCGGTTTCGACCATATCAAGGAGATCACCCGCCTTACATCCCTGATCAATGATGTTTTCCTGAAATTTGAACACGACATTGTTTCCCAAACGCCGGTTCAGTTCCTCACCAAATATATGAACTGCTCGCGTATGAAGAGACGCCGGGCCTTGATATCCACCAAATCGAATTTCTACAGAATTTCGCAATTTTACTCCGTACTATCTTTGGTCAATGAATCTTGGGTCAGCGGATCATGGTTCAGGGGCAGTGCCACCGGTTCATTACGTTCCGCAGATAAATCGGCAGCGATATATACTTCCATCACCTGACGCGCCTGGTCAGGCGTTACCATTACAGGCTTATCGCGTGCAACGGCATCAAGAAAGTGCGTGGTCTCTGCATCCATGGAGCCTGCAAATACGTGGCCGACCTGTTCGCCTGGCATGGTCGACATGGGAAATACGATGCCACCATTCATCGTACTTTGAATTACATCACGGTGCGTGTCGTCAATCAGCAATGCCCCTTCAGACCCTACAAATTCGATGGTGGTGGCGGAAAAATTCGGATAGGCTGGAGGCAGTATCCATCCAGCGCGGACAGTCACGACCGTACCATTATCCATGGTCACCATTATCCACTGGCAATCCTCAACACCGTAGTCTGCACGCATCACTTTGTTGACAACCTGCGAATAGACGCGCACTGGCCTAGCTGGTTCCAGACACCAAAGAACAAAATCCAGATCGTGAGTGGCTTCCATGGCAGCGGGTGAAAGTTTTATTCTTCCGCCAATTTTCTTGCCCAGATTGCGGGTGATGTGGCGAGAGACCAATGCGCTGACGGGTGTACCCAAAGTACCATCTTCCAGACATTGTTTAACATAAGCAAATTTGGGATTGAAACGCTGAGAATATCCAATAGTGAATTTCAGATTATTTTCTTTGGAAAGTGCAACCAGCTCATCTGCCTCCGTGAGCGTCAGTGCCAATGGTTTTTCCAAAAACAAATGTTTGCCGGCCTGCAGGCATTCTTTGGCAAATGGGTAGTGGGTAAATTCAGGCGTTGAAGAAATCATGATCGCATGAATTTCATCGTTTTTCAAAAGGTCCTGATAATCAGTGGTTGCAGTTGCCGCGTTGGTACTCGAACGAACTTCGGCCAATCGCTCTGGATTGATTTCGGCAATATGCAACTGATTAACAAAGGGACTTGCGGCGCAGGTATTTGCACGAATACCGCCGCACCAGCCGGTACCTATAATGCCAACGTTAATCTGATCCATCGCCTGTTTTCCTTTTGACAGCAGCCCACTGAAAACCAAGGCTACCTTTTCAAAGGTAAGATGAAAAATTCCAATTAGGCGATTATCTATGAAAAATTCGAATAACCAAAAGCCTGCCCGGGAATTCAGGGGAAGCAGGGAAGTCACGCATTCAAGGTCAATATACTTTATCGCAGTATTTAAATTTAAGGATTACGCAGGTGCAGGTTTCTTATTTTCCAAGCCGCAGTTCTGCCGGCAGGCTATCCATTGTACTCCAATATGAACAAACCTCCGTTATAATCGTTACTATAGATCAATCCGTCAGCAGACACCCAAATATCACATGACTGAATAATTTTCGGCCGGTTTGGTCGATGGTCGACCAATCGATTGGGCGCAGGCGGTACAAATGCGGCAATCTCTTCGGGACGAAAGGCGTTGCTTATGTCAAATACGCGCATACCGGCATTTTGGTAGGTCGCAAAGATGGTATTGGAGCTAACCATACTGTCCGGGCGATTTTCATGAATATTGTGCGGTCCAAAATGGGCACCCTTGTTGGGATAGTCTGCTTCATCCGGGGTTGGAAAAGTCGATATGCTGATTGGATTTGACGGCTCGCGGATATCAAACATCCAGATATGTTTGATGCCGTCCTCGCAATTGTCCAGTACCGCTTCATCCACAACAACCATTAAGTCCCGATCGGGCAAGGGAAGGCAATTATGCGTCCCGCCTCCAAAGGGTGGCGACCAATTTCGATGAGTAATCAGGCTTGGCGCTGATCGGTCTGATACATCCATCATCACCAATCCCGCATCTCGCCAAGCACCATAAGCTGTATCGCCGTGAACAATAGCATGGTGCAATCCATTGCGCCGTGTCGGCTCCCAGTCGGGCGTTTCACCAGCCGCCGTGTTCATGCCGGGCAGCCAGTAACGACCGGCTTCTTTTGGTTGAGTGGGATCGGCCATATCGATTGTCATGAAAATGTAGTCAGTAAAACCATCGAGCAATACTGAGGCATAGGCCCAGCGGCCACCCACATACCAGATACGATGAATACCGCCGCCTTCTACTGACATGAAGCCTATCTGACGCGGTTCCGCCGGATTAGAAATATCATAAACAGTCATGCCAGCTGTCCAATTACGCTTTTGTGTCGATGTCACATCGGCTGTTCCCACCTTTTTGCCCAGTGCTCCTTTGTAATAGTTCCTTTCGTCCTGAAATTCCTCTGCAGCGAACATGTCTCTGGCATTGATTACCAACAGCAGGTCTTCATGAGTCTGCAAGTGGATATTCCAGGTGTTAGCGGGAGCTTCTATATAATTGATCGGTTTGGGACTGCGCGGGTCACGCACGTCAATCACGCTGAACCCTCTGGAAAACATATGGCCCGTAAACGCAAAACCCTTGTTTATCATCAATTGCACTCCATCCGGGCGACCGCCCTGATCAGAATGACCGATCAATTTCATATTCCTTGCATAATCCGGTTTGGGTAAATTTTGATTGGCCATGTTGGGTAGCTCCTGACTTTATTTGTGAACTAATACTGCTAAACTGGGTAATAATTTTTTTGATTCATAATGGGGATTTCAGTACACGTCTGACGTTAATCACAGCGACATTGGCGATACGTTTGTTGGAATTTTTGGTAACGCCGGCAATATGTGGCGTGAGTATCAGATTTTCAATTCCTGAGAACAGTGCGCCGGTTTCAGCGCTGACCGGCTCAATTTCAAGCGTATCGAGTGCCGCGCCTCCAAGATGACCGGATTTTAATGCTGATGCACAAGCGGGCTCGTCAACGATGCCACCGCGCGCGGAATTGATCAGAACTGTGCCGCGCTTCATTCGCGCAAATTCGGCGGACCCGATCATGCGGTGGGTTTCGGGCAATAGCGGACAGTGTAATGAGATCACGTCAGAACCGGCGATCAGATCTGCGAGATTGGTGCGTGTAACGTCACTCCAGGCCGGAGCAGATGCGGGTAACATGGCATCATAGGCATTAATGTTCATACCCATTTTTTTCGCCTTGGCGGCGACCACCTGGCCAATTGAGCCAAATCCTATAATGCCCAATGTGCACCCTGCCAACTCAACACCATTGGCAAATCTTTGGCGGTCCCAGGCGCCACCTACCACTTCATGAGTAGACCTTAGTGCCTGCCCACGCAGCAAAATAAGTGCAGTAGCGATGACATATTCGGCTACGGAATCCGCATTTGCGCCAATTGCAGGACAAACTTCAATACCAAGAGATTTGCAGGTTACAAGATCTATATTGTCAAGGCCGACACCCATGCGTGCAACGACTTTCAAATTGGGGGCGGCGGCTATCAATTCGGCATCAACCTGGGTCGCATTGCGAACGATGATGGCGCGGGCACTGGCAATTTCAGCAATGAGTTCATCACGCTTGTTCCACAATTCCGGATCCCGGTGCACGTCATAATCGGCCATCAGCCCGGCTGCTGCGGCTTCTTCCATGAATTCGGATATTATTACGTCTGCCATGTTTATTTGCTTTCGAAGTTAATTAGGCCAATCAAACAATTAAGCGGTAAGGATGAGGTGGCAATCTGAAATCGATCAGGTTTTCGCTTTGTTGCAACTGCCATAAATAGTTTCACAGATTTTTACGAGCTTCGTTATAGGGATGATCGGGGTTGTTGCCATGGGCCGCGCGATATCCATCGTATCGCAGACCTTTATATTCCAGCACAATGCACACGATGATGATAACAAGCCCCAGGACCAGAACAAAACCAGTCAGCACCGGCATTGGAAACTGCATCAGGCCGGATGCTACTGCGCCGACCGCAAAAAAGCCGGCGAAATAACCTGCAGTTTTGTGATAGGCTTCGAACTTGCGTCTGCGAGGGGTCATATCAAAATGATCACCACGCCAAGTTGAAGGATCATCCAGATCGGCGTTTTTATGGTATTTTCCGCCATGGCTCCCTCTGAGCATGCCTGAAATTGCCTGTAAACATCCCAATGTGATTGTCGTTATTCCGAATAACGAATGTACAGAGCCGCTAAAACCGGCGCTGACAACCAAAGCAATTCCCAATCCCACAAGTGACATGCCAACTGCGATATAAAGTCCGTATTTATGAACGCTGAACCACCACCAGATTATGTTTGTAAAACTGACCGGATGCTTGATGCCATCAGGTTTTGGTTTTGGTTTTCCAAATCTGATGGAAATGACGCAAATGGGAACCAGTATCAGCCATATTGTGACCATCAGGATGGCATGATAGTCCCAGTGAGCTTTGATGGTTTGCCCGAGAAAATTCAAATAAATTTCCGTCGGTATATGTGATATTTCTTCGTTCATCTTCATCCAATCAGTTATGGTTTCAATCCGACCCGCTGTTTCAAAATGCAGATCAAAGGGCTAAAAAAATATCAAATCCCTGAGGAATATTGCACTTTGATTAAAATTCTTGCGCCCTGATTTGCGATCAAATCAGATTATTCCTCTTCATGGTTACTGCACGGCTTGTTGGTGATCACATGATCGCGTGCTGCTTCAAATGCTAATTCCGGATTACCTGTTAATATAGCTTCAACAAGCACATCATGTGATTGTGCCAGCTCCTGCAAATTTCCCCTACTTCGTGAAACATTGACCATGGTACGCATTTTGACGTTGAGTGTTTCCCACAGATCAAGAAGAACCGAGTTTTGTGAACTCTTTACGATCATGCGATGGAATTCCATATTGTGATCAGCAAATACCCGATAATCTAATTTTTCTGCGGCCTTGGTCATACTTAATATGCTTGCCCGGAGTTTTTTTTCGATTGGTGCAGCGTTTGCTGCCACTAAATATGTTGCATAACCCTCAAGCTGGGCGCGCACATCATAGATTTGTCGCAGCTCTTCATTTGTAATAACGCGAACACGCGCACCCTTGTTGCGATGAGACTCAATCATGCCCATCGCCTCCAAATCCCTTAATGCCTCACGAACAGGTGCCTGACTTGTCGCCATTTCTTTGGCGATTTTCATTTCAATCAATCGGTCACCGGGCTTTAGGGAACCGCTCATAATACGATCCAAAAGGCGGTCCCTGATTTGGCGAGATAGCGAATGTCTGGAAAGGGGCTGTGTCAGGAGCTTGCTATCCTGCAGAATATTTTACTGAACACTTTGATGCCTCCAAACCCTGGCGTTTAAAAAAGTATTATTTTGAACCCGTTTGCCGGTAGCAAATCCAGGTCAAATCATTAAACGCATTCACCTATACATCATATTTTCAGATTAATAAATATCGATTATCGATAATATTTGACAATATTTTTGTCCTCATGTACTTGTCTTGCTCAAACCCAGCATCCCTTGATCGTGAACAATTAATGGCCAACGCGAACAAAATCAAAACTTCTGCCAATTCGTCTGTTCCAGATACAATGAAAGCCTGGATCATTGGTGATCCAAATGAATTACGGCTTATCAACAAACCGGTTCCAACACCGGGTCGCGCCGAGATATTGGTGCGCATAGATGCGGTGGCTATTTGCGCCACGGATCTGGAAATAATTCACTACGGAACGCCGGCACTAATTGAAGGTGGTCCACCATTTAACAAGAACTTTACGCCTGGCCATGAATATATGGGTACAGTTGCAGCACTTGGTCCCGGTGTTGACGAATTCGAAATCGGCGAACGCGTGACAGTCGAAATTCATTCAGGATGCGGTCAGTGCAAACGTTGTCGTCAGGGCATGTATACGTCCTGCCTGAACTACGGTCTTAATTACAAGGACGTTGATAAAGGGCACCGCGCTAACGGTTTTACAACAGATGGTGGATTTGCTGAATACGCCGTTAACAATATCAATACAGTAATTCCAGTGCCAGACACAATGTCGGATGAGGAGGCCACACTTGTGGTAACTGCTGGCACATCAATGTATGGATTGACGGAACTCGGCGGTCTTGTAGCCGGTGAAAGTGTAGTAGTCATCGGACCCGGCCCAATTGGCTTGCTTGCTGTTGCAGTTGCCAAATCACTTGGAGCGTCGCCGGTAATATTGACGGGGACCCGTGATGGCAGGCTGTCGATTGGTAAGAAACTTGGCGCAGATTATACCATTAATGTGCGCGAACAAAATTGTGTCGAGGCGGTGAAGAAAATAGTTGGTTCGCGTGGGGCCGATTACGTGATCGAATGCGCTGGTAGCGAAGCTGCAATAAATGATGCAATCCACATGACTAACAGAGGTGGGAAAATATGTCTTGCGGCGTTCCCCCATGATCCGGTGACAATGGATCTTCCACATGTTGTGAAGAACAATATTTATCTTTACGGCATACGCGGTGAGGGTCGTAGCGCGACCCACCGGGCGATGGCATTCATGGCTGACAAACGATTTGATGCAACTCTAATTCACACCCACACATTTGCACTCGACGATCTCCCCGAAGCACTGCGATACGCCCGGGAAAGGGTGGACGATGCCATCAAAGTGGTGGTGAAAGCTCAAGGGACTGGCTCTCAAAAAAGACAATAGAATAAAGGTGATGGAATAAACTATGACAAAAGCAAAAAAAGGCGTCTATGCCGCATCAATTACACCGGTTGGAGCAGATGGCGAACCCGATTCCGGAAAGCTCGTAAAATACTGCCGCTGGATCATTGACAAGGGCCTCGACGGGGTTGCGCCATTGGGAACCACCGGTGAAGGCAATTCGTTACCATTGAAATTCAGGTTAGCTTTACCGGAAGCGTTTGCTAAAGCAGACTTTGCATCTGATCAGGTGATTTTTGGCACAGGTTCATGTGCTGCCGGCGATGCAATTGAAGCAACAACGGCTGCAATCAATGCCGGGTTTAATAATGTTTTGGTTCTGCCACCGTTTTATTTCAAAAATGTGAGTGATGATGGCATCTATGCATATTATGCCCGGCTCATTGAAGGGGTGGGCAATGATAGGCTACGTATTTATCTCTATCACTTCCCGCTAATGTCGATGACACCGATCAGCATCTCGCTTATCCGCAGGTTGAAAAAAGATTTTGGACCGATTATCGCCGGCCTGAAAGACAGTTCCGGCGATTTTTCCGGTGCCCTTGAATTTGTCGCTGCCAGCGACGATTTTGATGTATTCCCTTCCAATGAGGGCGTTCTGCTTGAAGCGCTGACAAAGGGTTGCGCAGGTATAATTTCAGCGACGACAAATGCTTCTGCTGCTCTTGCACACCAAACGCTTTCTGCGCCCGGCGAAGAGGCTAAAAAGCTCCAGGAGATACTAACTGCGGTTCGCGTGGTAATCTCAAAACACCCGTTGAGTGCTTCTCTCAAACAGATCGAAGCCTGGCGCTCGGGCGATAATTCCTGGCTACCGGTTTTCCCGCCACAGGTAGGACTAACAAAGGAACAAGCGGAAGAATTGCGCAGTGATCTTGAAAAACTGGAGCCGATGTCTGAAGTTCTTGGCCAGCGGCTAGACGCTGCCTGATCAGTAATAAATTTCGGGGTATTGCATTATCGCAATGGAACAAAAATTTGATCCGGGCAACTGTTAGGAACACGCAACAACGTTTGGCTTCAAATGATGATTTATGAAATTTCCAGAGTGAAGTTAAACCAAGTGCCCAACCCGATCTCGCCAACTAATTGCCCGATCTGATGTTTTGATCGCGCGTATCGAGGAGTATTTTCTCATGACTGCATATTGGGTTGCCAGGTCTAAAATAAACGATCCCGTCGCCTATAAACGTTATACCGACAAGGTGCCGGATATTATTGCGGAATATGGCGGAAAGGCTTTGGCACGTGGCGGCAAATACAAGATATTGGAGGGAACTGACAAATTTCACCGCTTCATTGTAATCGAATTCCCGTCTCTGGAACAGGCGGAGGCATGCTGGAAATCAGATGCCTATATTGAAGCTTCATCAAATCGGAGAAATGGCGCTGGTGAAGTAGAACTAATTCTCGTTGAGGCTGGCGATGCCACGAAATAACAAATCGATTTGAAGAAAGCCGGGCGGTCGAAATTGAACAGGATAATCTATGAAAACAGTTGCGGTTAAAATGCATGAGCAAGGCCCGGCCGATGTGATGAAGCTGGAAGAAGTGGTAATCGATGCGCCGGGTACCGGCGAAATCCAGGTGGAACATACCGCTATTGGTCTCAATTATATGGACGTCTACCAACGCTCTGGCCACTATCCGATGGCACTGCCTTCCGGGTTGGGATTGGAAGCTGCAGGTTTGATTACTGCTACAGGTGAGGGTGTCAATGATTTGCGAACCGGTGATCGTATCGCCTACGGGCCTGTTCTGGGCGCCTATGCCAAACACCGCAATCTGCCCGCAATCAAGTCAATAAAAATTCCTGATGGAATTGACGATGTAACTGCCGCTGCTGTCCTGATGAAAGGAATGACTGTCGAATATCTGATGTGCCGCGCTTATCCCGTTAAATCCGGAGAGGATGTATTGTTTCATGCTGCCTCCGGTGGTGTGGGTAGCATTGCTGGCCAATGGGGCAAACATATCGGCGCACGAATGATCGGTGTAACTTCCGGACCGGACAACAGTGCCAAAATACTTGCAAATGGCTATAGCGATGCAATTGACCGCAATTCCACAGATATAGCAAAGCGGGTTCGCGAAATTACCGGTGGCAAGGGCGTCAGTGTTGTTTTCGATTCAGTGGGTAAAGCCAGTTTTGATGCTTCAATAGATTCACTCGCGCCGCGAGGATTTTTTATGTCATTTGGCTCTACAACAGGAGAAGTACCGGCTGTCGCACCAAGTCTATTGCAACACAAAGGATCGCTATATTTTTGCCGACCGACACTTGCCAACTATGTCGCCGAGCGCGATGATTTTGTACATTCCGCATCTAAAGTTTTTGAAATGATCAAGTCAGGCGCGATTGTTGTCGACATAGGCCAAACCCGACCACTTTCACAAATTATCGAAATCCACAAGGATTTTGAAGTTGGCAATACAACAGGTTCAACCGTACTGATCCCCTGAAAATTCAAATAATTGGGAAACATGAAACTGTCTGATAAAATGTTGATACGCCCCAAAATCTACCAGTTCACCTTGGGAAACGCAGTAATTACCAATATTCTGGATGGATATATTCATCGCAATGACATGCACCCGTTCGTCGCCAGCAATGCGGCGTATGAGGAAGTTGAGGCGATGGCGCAAGCCAACCATTTGCCGTTCCCTGCAATGGAACACAATTTTGTTGCGAGCCTTATCGAAACACCGGACAAATTAGTTGCTATTGACCCAGGTTTTGGTGCGGCGGCACCAGCGCCAACAACTGGATGGTATATGGAGGGTTTGGCAATTGCCGGCTATCAGGCTGGCGATGTTGACATGGTGTTAATCAGTCATTGTCACCCCGATCATATCGGTAATTTGACTGTTAACGGTGAAGCGGTGTTTCCTAATGCAGAAATAGTATTTGGACGCACTGAATTTGACTATTGGAAACACGGCGAGAATATATCGCAAATGCGTCAACCAACTTTGAAGTTGTTTAACGAGGTCGCATTGCCATTAGCCGAAAAGGCACGTTTTATTGAGCCGGGGGAATTAATCATCCCGGGCCTTACCGCGATCAATTCCTTTGGCCATTCGGCGGGACATATGGCGTTCCATTTTGAAAACGCTTCCCGACAATTATTGTTTCTCAATGATACAACACCGCATTATGCCGCCTCTTTTATAAACCCTGAATGGCATTTTTTTATGGATGATGATCCCGCGGCAGCAAGTGATTCCAGAAGGCGGACCCTTGAATTGGCCGCGAGCGCACAAATGCCAGTTGTTGGATTTCATCTCCCGTTTCCCTCACTGGGATTTGTGGACCGATATAAAGATGGATTTAAATTTATACCGGCGACTTATCAGTTCAATCTGGATGAAAACAAACAATGAGCGATTTGCGCATAGGTGTCATAGGCCTTGGTATCATGGGCATGGCTTATGCCCGCAATTTGATAAAGGCGGGATATAAGGTTTCGGGTTTTGATATTTGCCCGGACCGGTGTAAAGCGCTTGATGATTGCGGTGGCACCTCGCTACTGGACACGCGCGTTGTCACTGAGCAAAGCGACATTGTGCTCGTTGTACTTTCATCAGCAAATGCGCTGGAATTGT
>PVMS01056757.1_pt1 | contig 14248 bp, 10 predicted proteins | sample 1853461 | NCBI WGS metagenome assembly PVMS01 (sample SAMN08582032, study PRJNA380276) | Marine sediment metagenome, whole genome shotgun sequencing project. | isolation source: ocean sediment barecode stripped | collected 2017 | reverse complement strand
TTTTTTCAATCCAGACGATTACACCGGGCCATCGCAAATCAGGATGGATTAGCAGCCGCACTCAATAATATTGGAACCGTCTATTCTTCCAAAAAAAACTACAACAAAGCGTTGGAATATTTTCTGAGTGCCTACCGTATAATTGAGCAACTTCAGGATACCAGCCGGATAATCGGATCCTTGAATAATATTGGCAACGTACATCTGGCTCGAAATGAAGATAAAGTGGCATTGGATTATTATAAAGTGTCTTTGGAATTATATAATGGCTTGGAAAACCGTTACCAGGTTTTTGATCCCCATGCAAACGTAGGGAACATTTATTTCAGAAGTAAACAATATGACAGCGCCATCTTTTATTATCGCCGATCCCTCACAGTGGAAAAGGGTAATGAAAATTTAGCCGGTCAGGCACAAGCATTGAATCTTCTGGGTATAACATACGAGCAACTAGGGCAACACGCAACAGCGACAAGCCTCCTGGTAGATGCATTGGAGATTGCGCAATCTATCAATTCCAAACCTTTGCTCATGGACATTTACAAATCAATGAGTGATTCCTATTTTAACCAAAGAGATTGGTTTTTGGCCAAGGACTATTTGCTTTTACATGGAATGGTAAAAGACAGTATATATAACGAAGAAAGTAACCGAAGGATATCTGAGTTGGAGAAGTCATTCGAAATGGAACAGCGCGAGCAGCAAATTGCTCTTTTAAAAAAAGAAAGTGAAATTCAACAGCTACAATTAAAAAACAACAGATACAGCATACTGGCAATCGTAATGGGATCGGCAGTACTTTTATTCCTGGTTATTTTTTACTACCTGAAAAACCAAGCCAATCAAAAAACCAGGGAACTGCTTGCTAGCAAGAATAGGGAGATTACCGAAAGTATTCACTATGCCCAAAGTGTTCAGTCTGCCATTTTAGACCACGAATCTATTAGCAAGAGTTTTCCAGAGTCCTTTATTTTATACAAACCAAAGGACATTGTCAGTGGTGATTTTTACTGGCACAGTAAATTAAATGGCAGTGATATACTGGCTTCTGTAGACTGCACAGGTCATGGTGTTGCCGGAGCATTTATGACGGTAATAGGCAATTCTCTTTTAAACCAAATTGTAATAGAGGATCACGAATCTAATCCAGCCCGGATATTGGAAAAGTTGGATGTTAAACTCCGCCATACCCTAAAAGACAAGCAGGTAGATATTAGTAACCACGGGATGGATATAGCAATATGTAGAATTGACAGAAAACTTCATAAACTTATTTTTGCCGGAGCCCGCAGCAATATTTATAGCGTTCGGGACGGAGCCATCACAGAAATCAAAGGCGATCGTCATACTATTGGTGAGAACTTGAACGACGAATTAAAAGCCTTTAAATATCAAGAATTGAGTTACCAATCAAATGACATCTATTATCTCTCTTCTGATGGGTTCGCAGATCAGTTCGGCGAGCGTTCTAATAAAAAGTTTATGAAAAAAAAGTTCAAGGAATTTTTAGCCTCAATACATCACCACAGCCTTCCTGATCAACAAAATTTATTGGAAAATGAACTTCAACAGTGGCAGGGAAAGTTGGATCAAACGGATGATATTCTGGTAATGGGAATTAAACTGGACTAGTGTCATGTCACACAGGACACTACATTAACCACCACCAGGTATATCGTAGTAGTTAATAAACTCCCCCAAGCCCTTTGATATAGCAGACCACGAATCTTGAACAAAATTGATCTGTATCACAGCTCCGGGACTCATCCCGTTCACTTCGCTATCACACAGATAATCTGCGACATAAGTAATCGTCGGGTTGTGTCCAACGGTAAAAACCAAATTATTACCATCATCCAATTGACTCAATAAATCAACAAATCCTCTAACACTTGCTTCATACAATCCCTCAACACACTCAATATCGGTCAGATCATAATTTACCTGAGATGCTACCAACTCTGCCGTCAACTGGGCCCTTTGGGCCATACTACTGATAATCACATCAGGTTTAATCCCTTCGTCCATCAGATATTTCCCTAACAGTGATGCTATTTTCATACCCTCAGAAGTTAACTTGCGATCAATATCCTGATCGGATTCACTATATTTTTCAGCCTGTGCATGTCGTATTAGGAATAGTTTTTTCATGACTCTTGCCGCTACTTGTTATTTTAAAATAAAATTAAGGATATTTGAGCTTTTCCAAAATAAGAATTGAAATAAATATGGCCAAGAATTTGGTAATAGTAGAATCGCCGGCAAAGGCAAAAACAATTGAGAAATACTTGGGTAAAGAATACATTGTTGCTTCCAGTTATGGACATGTACGTGACCTTCCCAAGGGAGATAATGCCATTGACAAGGAGAATGGGTTTAAACCCACCTATGAGGTAAGTAAAGACAAAATCAGTGTTATTAAAAATCTTAAGAGTCTGGCAAAAAAGGCAGAACTGATCTACCTGGCAAGTGATGATGACCGGGAAGGCGAAGCAATATCCTGGCATTTGAAAGAAGCCTTGGAACTGAATGACTCCAATACCAGACGGATCGTTTTCAGGGAAATCACTAAAAATGCCATACTTAATGCCATCCAAAACCCCAGAGGAATCGATCTCGATTTGGTTAATGCACAGCAGGCTCGAAGAGTGTTAGACAGACTGGTTGGTTTTGAATTAAGCCCTATTCTTTGGAAAAAAATAAAGACCGGTCTTTCAGCTGGGCGTGTTCAATCGGTGGCGGTGCGATTGATCGTTGAAAGGGAAAGAGAGATCGAAAAATTCAATCCAAAGATTTCATACAAAGTAACTGCAAAATTTGATCTTGGGAACGGCAAACTGCTTCAGGCCGAACTTGGATCTAAATTTAATACACATGGAGAGGCTTTTGAATTTCTTACCGGATGCATAGGAGCAGATTTCTCCATAAGTGACCTGGAAACCAAACCAGGGAAGCGAACACCGGCTCCTCCGTTTACAACATCAACATTACAGCAGGAAGCCAGCCGAAAACTTAGTTTCTCTGTGGCACAGACCATGGCGGTAGCACAGCGCTTATATGAAAGCGGTTACATCTCTTATATGAGAACAGACTCTGTAAATCTTAGCCAGGAAGCAGTAAGCGCAGCCAGTACACAAATAATTGCAAACTATGGGCAGGAATACCTAAAGAACAGGGTGTACAAAACAAAGTCGCAAAATGCCCAGGAGGCTCATGAGGCCATAAGGCCTACCAATTTCGGAGAAAAAAGCTTAGGGGCTAACAACAACGAACAGAGGCTGTACGAACTAATCTGGAAAAGAGCCATTGCCTCTCAAATGGCAGATGCAGCAATAGAAAAAACCATCGCACAAATCGCTATTTCTAAAGTTCCCCAGATATTGTTAGCTCAAGGTGAAATGGTCACTTTTGACGGCTTTCTAAAAGTCTATATGGAATCCTCAGATGACGAAAATGAGAATGGTTTTACTAAAGGAGTATTACCTCCTCTTTCCGTGGGTCAGGAATTGCAGCTGTTAAATATGCAATCAAGGGAAGGCTTCAGTCGTCCGGCAGCTAGATATACTGAAGCAAGCTTGGTGAAAAAGCTTGAAGAAATGGGTATCGGACGACCTTCAACTTATGCACCAACCATCTCTACCATTCAAAAAAGGGAATACGTGATAAAAGAAAACCGCGAAGGTATAGAGCGGAAATACAAGGAAATCACCCTTGAAAACGGCCAAATAGTCAAGAAAGATAGTATCGAAATAGCAGGATCCGAAAAAAACAAACTCTTTCCTACCAATACTGCTATGGTAGTGAATGATTTCCTTACGGAGCACTTCGACAACATAGTGGACTACTCTTTTACCGCCAGAGTGGAAAAGGAGTTTGATGAAATTGCCAGAGGTGAAAAAGACTGGGACCAGATGATAGATTCTTTCTATGGGAATTTTCACCCTAAAGTGGAAAAGACTGAAAGCCTGGAGCGAGCAGACGTTGGAGGTTCACGAGAGCTTGGAACTGATCCGAATTCCGGAAAGCCGGTTTACTCTAAACTTGGTAAGTTTGGTGCCTACGTGCAAATTGGTGTTAATTCAACCGAAGAGCATGATGAAAAACCAAAGTATGCCAGTCTTCTTAAAGGGCAATTAATTGAAACTATAACCCTGGAAGAGGCGCTGGAGTTGTTTAAATTGCCTAGAGTAGTGGGAAGTTACGAAGACCTGGAAATTATTGCCGCTGTAGGTAAGTTCGGACCATATGTCAGGCACGATAATAAATTTGTAAGTATTCCTAAGGAGGAGGACCCATTGTCAATAACCGAAGAACGCTCCATTGAGCTTATCTTGGAAAAAAGAAAACAGGAAGCTGAAAAGTATATCAAAACATTTTCTGAAAATGATTCGGTTATGGTGCTGAACGGCCGGTACGGACCCTATATTAAAGTTGGTAAGAAAAACGTGAAAATTCCCAAAGGAACAGTACCTGAGGATTTGACGCTTGAAGAATGTCTTGAATTGGCTGAAAAAGCCCCTGAACGGAAGGGGCGTTACCCCCGAAAGAGCAAATAATGCCTAAACCCAAATTGGTGGTACTTTCAGGAGCTGGTATCAGCGCTGAAAGTGGCATTCCCACATTTAGAGACGCCAATGGCTTGTGGGAAGGACACGATGTGATGGAAGTTGCTTCGCCACAGGGTTGGCACTCAAATCCTGAACTGGTACTTGAATTTTACAACCAACGTCGGAAAGCGGCAATAAATGCGACGCCCAACAGGGGCCATGAAATACTAGCAGAGCTTGAACAATGGTATGATGTAACCGTCATAACCCAAAATGTAGATAACCTGCATGAAAAAGCAGGGTCTTCACAAGTAATTCATTTACATGGTGAACTATTTAAATCCAGGAGTACTCTAGATGAAAGCCTGATTTATCAGATGTCAGGCTGGGAGTTAAATCTGGGTGACTACTGTGAAAAAGGCTCACAACTTCGGCCAAACATCGTTTGGTTTGGTGAGGAAGTTCCCCTTATGGATGATGCCATTCAGCTAAGTAAAAAAGCAGAAATTTTTATCGTAGTTGGGACATCATTGGTAGTCTATCCTGCTGCAGGCTTATTAAATATCATCGGCCCGGAAGTTCCAAAATATATAATTGACCCCAAGATGCCCTCAATCAGTTCAATGCCTAACCTTTTTCTAGTTGAAAAAATTGGAAGCGCCGGACTGACCGAAGTGAAAGAACTTTTACTGCAATCCTATGGGTCATAATACAGTCGTCCCTGAGCTATGTAAAGCCTGCTGTCAAGGTTGTTCGAATATAATTGACCAGTCCCCAACCCTTGAGGTAATTTACTTTTAAAAGTGGCAGCAAATTGAGCCAATGCATTCAGGCCAATATTGGACTCCAAAGCAGAAGTGATCCACCACCCGATTCCACGTTGTTCTGCTAAACCAATCCATTCGCTGGTAGCTTCCATACCCCCAAGCAAAGTTGGTTTAAGCACGATATATTGAGGGTGAATTGAATCCAGCAATGCCTCTTTTTGATCAAAATCCACTATTCCGATCAGTTCTTCGTCTAAAGCAATTGGAATAGTCGAATTTAAACATAAGTCACTCATAAGCTGGCCCTGTCCTGGTGCTATAGGTTGCTCAATAGAATGAATATTGTAAGTTGAAAGCTTCTTGAGCTTTTGACGCACATCAGCTGGTTTAAAAGCACCATTTGCATCTACCCGCAAAGAGACTGTTTCTCCATACCGGTTTCTAATATAATCCAACAAATTGCATTCTAGCTCAAAATAGATGGCCCCGATTTTTATTTTTATACAGTTATAACCAGTGGCAATTTTTTGATCGACTTGTTCTTTCATAAAATCGAAAGTCCCCATCCAAACCAATCCGTTTATCGGTATGGAGTACTTCCCTTGGGTAAATTCGCCTGGAAACAGTATCTTATTTGATCCCCCTAAAAAGTCATAAAAAGCTGTTTCAAGTGCGAACCGTAATGAGGGCAGTGAGTGTGTAACAAACTTATCCAGGGAAGCGGGAATATCGTGGCTTGATAGCGGGAATGGATGTCCTTGAAGTGCCTCACACAAGGACTGTATTTTACTTTCCAAATTAGCATAATCAGGACTGAGTCCCACTAGTGGACCTGCTTCACCAACTGCTATACGCTCCGGCTGGTCAGGGTCCCACAACCTTATGAAGTAGGTATTTCTTTCTTTCAGGACGCCCCTGCTGGTTCCAGCATTAAACTTGAAGATCAGATTATAACTTTGAAATGAAGCTTCCAATGGCGTTTATACAACTACGGTAACCCTTGAATTAAACAATTACTCAGCTTTCTCATGTCCTCGATGGTGTTATAGACATGGGGAGATACACGAATGGCATTTCCTCTGAAGCTTACGAAAACCTTAGTTTCCTGTAACGCTTGCTTCAGCCGGTCGAATTTAAAATTCCGAGGTGGCCTGATTCCAAATAAATGACTGGATCGGTATGACGGATTTTCGATTTCAAACCCTAGACTTTGTAACTTTAAAAGTTCCTCGCTACATATTGATTCACAATATTTTTGAATCCTATCAACTCCCCAAGACCGTATTTGTAGTATTGACGTTTTCAGCATGGGAATCAAAGAAAAATTGCTTTTCTCACCCATATCATACCGGGTGGAAAAAGGCCGATATTCATCCTGATAGCCTACCTGTGCCTGGAAGTCATCACTTTTAATCCGGTTGATCCAGTTCTCTTCCATAGGAACTCCTTGATCAAATTCAGCTCCAAAATACGCCAGTCCAATAGAATAAGGTCCCATCAACCATTTGTATGCAGCACATATCATAGCATCGGGTTTAACTGAATCCAAGTTGAATGGAAAAGCACCAATCGCCTGAGTTCCATCCAGGATCAACTTTGCCCCAACCTCTAATGTCCTTTTCCTGATGGCTTTTAGATCGAAAACCGTGCCGTCAGTCCAGTGCACAATTCCCATTGCCACTACTGCAGTTTTGGAATCTATTGACTCAAGGATTCTGCGGCTCCAATCTGCCCCCCTATTTGTCTCTGATGCACTTACAACTCTGTTTTCCAATGAGTTATCTCTGCACAAACGTTGCCAACAATATATATTACTGGGAAACTGCTCTTCTAAGGTAATAATGTTTTGTCCAGCTGAAATGGAAAGGTTTTTAGTAACTGTTGAAAATCCATACGATGCTGATGGAATAATAGTTATGCGTTGTGGATTGTCGGCGCCGATTAACTTTGCGTATTCCGTTTTCAGTTCGTCTACCGGTTCGAAAAAATCCGAAGAGCCTATCTCATAGGGGCGTGCCTTTTGATACATGGCCTTATGGCCAGTGGCCAGGACTTGCTTACTTAATGGAGACATGTAAGCACAGTTCAAGTAACTTACTTCTTCAGGAATGCAAAACAGGGATTTCTTGTTAGCTAAAGGTCCGTCCATATTAGATTAAGAGTTCATCACTTTGTTTAATTTGTATGCCAGCCCGCCTCATGGTCTCAATGGCACTTTCCTGGTCTCCCGGATGCAAATTCACCGCCTTAATCGCGTCAACTATTACCGTAGTGTCAAAACCCAAATTAACTGCATCCAATGCTGTGAATTTTATGCAGTAATCAGTTGCCAGGCCAACTATAAATAGCTGCTTAACTTCTCTTGATCTAAGATAAAAAGACATACCAATATCTTTCTTTTTCCCATTATCAAAGAAACCGCTATAGCTGTCCACCGCTGCATCGGTACCTTTACGAAATACTTGTTGTACTGAAGATATGTCCAGATCCGCTGCAAATTCTGCTCCCCAGGTATCCTGAACACAATGGTCAGGCCAAAGCCCATCCAGATTATTACTGGCAAAACTTTCATGGTTTGGCGGATGCCAGTCCTGGGTAGCTACCACCAAATCAAATTTTAACTGCAACTTATTCACCACAGGTATGATCTCATCACCTTCCTTTACTTCCAATGCCCCACCTGGCAGAAAATCATTTTGAATATCTACAATAACCAGCGCCTTCATTTAATCTTTCGCAGATTTAATGTCAACGCCATTTTTTTTTCAAACAAACTCTTTTCCAACCCAACTGCATAGTCATGCAGATTTACAAACCTTTTAATACTTTTATCGAGACAGCTTAGTTCATTTCTGACCCTTTTTCGAATAGAATGAATATCAGGATCCTTATACACCAACTTTCCTGAATCGAATATTGGAACCAATAGATCCTCATATTCCATGTTCTTACTACTGATTTTCTTTCTCCTGGTATGATCAATGGGATCAACCATGAGGTGATCAGTTCCAATATTAGAGTTTATATCGTAAATCATATCTGCAATAAAACTCCCATTGGATAGAAATCGACGCACCTGTGGTATTCCTGGATTATTGACCTTTTTGGCTTGCTCTGACAATTTTATCTTGTAGTGCCAAGTATCTCCGTGCTTAATTGCAGATAGTTTGTACACGCCCCCAAGCGCCGGTTGATCGAAGGCGGTTACTAGTTTGGTTCCCACTCCCCAAACATCGATAGCTGCATCCTGTTCCTTGAGACTGGCTATGATATTTTCATCTAGATTATTACTGGCAACAATCTTAGTTTTGTGGAAACCATGTTGGTCCAGAAGCTCCCGCACCTTTGAGCTTAAATAGGCAAGATCTCCCGAATCAATGCGTACTCCAATGAGTGATTTACCCCGTGCCCGTAGAGACTTCCCAACCTCAATGGCATTCCTTGCACCTTGCAGGGTATCGTAAGTGTCGATGAGAAAGACACAATTGTCTGGTAAAGCATTGGCATAGCTGCTAAACGCTTCCAGCTCACTATCAAAGGTCATTACCCAGCTGTGGGCATGAGTCCCGGATACCGGTATACCAAATAATCTTCCGGCCAAGACATTGGAAGTCGAAGTACATCCTCCGATGTATGCTGCCCTGCTGGCACTAATAGCGCCATCAATGCCTTGAGCTCTTCTAAGTCCGAATTCAAGTACTTGTTCACCTTTGGCAGCCTCACTAATTCTGGCTGCTTTGGTGGCAACCAAAGATTGATAGTTTATCATATTTAACAGGGCAGACTCAATCAATTGACCTTGAATTATTGGGCCTTGTACTCTAATAAGCGGTTCATGAGGGAAAACCACCTTACCTTCCGGAATGGCATCCAGGCTACAGCAAAACTCCATGTTACCCAAATAGTCAATAAAGGCATCCTCGAACATTGTGGACCCATCCTGATTTTGCAGGGTCTTTATAAAATCCAGATCTTCTGTGGTAAACTTTAATTTGCCAAGAAAATCAATGACATAGCTAAGTCCACAGCAAATAGTATATCCTCCTCCAAAGGGGTTTTCTCTGAAAAACAAATTGAAGACACTCTCTTTTTCAGCCAGGCCCTCTTTCCAGTAAGCATAAGCCATGGTCAGTTGATAAAGATCTGTCAATAAGGACAAAGACCCGCTATAAATGTCTTGCGTTAACTTCAAGGTCAGAGTAAACTCATCTGTTCTCGCTTAATTTCTATGTTATGGTAAACTTTTTGAACATCATCATCGTCCTCCAAGGTTTCGATCAGCCTAAACACTTTAGTGAGTTCTTCGTCATTTAATGAGACTACCGTGTTTGGGATCCGCTGAAGTTCGGCACTTTCCGGTTCTATGTGGGATGATTCTAATTTTTTGTGAAGATTGCCAAAGTCCTCGATGCTACAGGTAACATGGAAATAATTATCTTCAGAATCCACTTCCTCTGCTCCCCCATCGATCAAATCCAAGGTCAATTCATCCAGGTCCACCCCTTGGGGCTGCGGAAAAGCAAATACACCTTTACGATCGAAAATAAACTCCAGGGAACCATTGGTACCAAGACTTCCTCCAAATTTTGAAAAAGCAGCACGAACAGCAGATACTGTCCGATTTAAATTGTCCGTGGTGGCTTCCACAAAGACTGCCACTCCATGAGAAGCGTATCCTTCGTAGGTAGTATCGATATAGTCTTCAGCATCTGCATCGGTTCCCTTATTGATGGCCCTGTCAATGTTGTCTTTGGGCATATTGGCTCCCTTGGCATTTTGAATAGCCAATCGCAGCCTGGAATTTGCTTCAGGATCTGCTCCCCCGTTCTTAGCAGCAACGGTGAGCTCTTTTATCAGTTTGGTGAATATTTTTCCTCTTTTGGCATCTTGTGCACCTTTCCTTCTTTTGATATTCGCCCATTTACTATGTCCAGACACTGTTCTCCTATTTGCTGCTCTTACAAAAATAAACTATTTGATGTATAAATAAAACGTGGTTAGGTAACAGATTCTGTATCCCACTTTGATTTGTAAATAAGGTTGAGTATTACCCCAGACAACACTACAATCATGCCTAAATAGGCATTAAAATGGTATTGTTCATCAAAGAAGATAAATCCATACGCCAGAGCGAAAATCATACCTACATAACTAATTACTGACACTTTGGACAACTCCTGGGATTGATAGGATTTGGTCATATAAAATTGCCCTAGTTGTGTAAGTATTCCCACAAGTAATAACAACAACCAATCCCAAGAAACTGGTAGAACCCAATCAAATAATGTTATCAATCCGGTGATTGGAATTGAAACCAGAGGAAAATAAAGAATTATCACCAATGGATGTTCAGAGTGCTTTAACTTTCTAATCATATTATAGGCCAATCCAGTAAATATCGCCCCAACTGTACCTACCAGTGCGTATCCTAGGGTAATTCGTGTATCAACTCCCTGAATAATCAAAATTCCTAAAAATGACAATAGAAAAAATACATACTGCCACCGCTTTACTTTTTCTTTAACAATTGCAATACCCATTAGGCTGGTAAATATGGGAGCCAGATAATGTATGGTAACAGCACCAGCCAAGGGGATGTTTTGTAGTGTTATAAAGTAAGCAATTAACGCAATAGTACCGGTGACACCTCGAGTTATTAAAATCTTTCTATTATTTCCCAGGAGGGGCACCCGTTGTTTTTTCAAAATATACCAGGAAATTGTCAAGCTTACCAGCGATCTAAAAAACACCACTTCTACTGCAGGAATGTGTGATAGATACTTCACACACAGGTTCATCAATGAAAAATAGAATATTGCCAGAAACATGTGCCTGACACCGGGAGTCATTTTCATCATCGGCGATTAATAATCGGGCAAAGGTGGAAATAAAAGGGGCATAAAAAAAGTATCTCACAATCAGTGAGATACTTTTTCCTAAATTAAATATGAAAAACCTAGTTAAAAAAATATACCTGTCAAAGGTAAAAATGTAGTTTAAAAAATAATGATGTTTCGGTTCAGTAGCCTTGCTTCTAAAAATGTATGTTAAAAAATGAACATCATTGAAATATCAAGCTTTCACTATCAATTCCACTTTATACTTATCAGTAAGTGTGCCAAACAAGTGTATCTAGATACGTTTCAAATTCATTCGATTGATTACCAGATACTTAGGCCGTATTCTGTTTTTATTCAGCGAGTGCAGCAGCAATAGATCTTATCATAATGATATGGGCAATGTCATTATGATAAGATTATCAGGCTAAAACAAGGCGTTTACTTGCATTCTACCAGTATGAATCACTTGAGTATTCAAAGATTTTCTTCCACTATAGTTAAGTTGCAATTGTAAACCTGAAGCTATCTTTAATTGCCAATTTGCAGACCAAAGCAAGTTATTTCCCGGTTGTAACGCCTGTAATAATTCGTAACCAACCGCTGAATTAACTGCTCCATTAAATTTTATATAAGTATAAGTGACATTCGCACTCAATGTACTTTGTTGCACTTTGGAATGTCTCAAATTAAAAGAAAATTCATTTACATTAGCTGATTCACCATTGCCCTCAATCAGTATATTCTTTCTTTCAATTATCGAATATTTACCGGTTAGTCGAAATTTGTCAGTGGGTTGCCATGATATCTCCGGAGTCATTGATTTCTCTCTTATAATGTAGTTTCTGGAATCCAAAAAGTCAGAAGCCAATTGCCTGGTCTTTTGTCTGGTAAAAAAGCGGAACAATATTTCTTTTTTCGGGCTGTAGCGAATATTAAAATGATTCTCCTTAATATCCCTGGCCTCAAACCCCTCTGTAAGCAACTGCTTATTTTGAGAAGAAAGTATGCCTACATCAAACCGTATTTGGCATGTGATCGATTGTAAAACCAGGTACTTCTAAATAGTTCTTTGGAAGAAATAAGGTCTTCATCGTTTATGTTTTTGGCAAATGGCGAGAATTTTTTTCCAGCATCATCTGCCGTGACCTTTCTCTGAATATTCCAATTGGTTTGAGAAGAAAAACGAGCAAGAAACTTTTTAATTCCATCTGAATTTCGCCAAGAACTGGGCATTTCTAAATTCAATCGGAAATTAAAAGTATTTGCAAAGGCCAAAATATATTCATCAGTAGGAAGAAATATTTTGGCATAATTGCGTTCGTCAGGATTAATAGCCAAATAAAATTCGTTTAAATCCTGAATGCCGTCCTGGTTCTCATCGCGCCATGTATGTGTGCCTTCCCCAGTTGGGACATTAATAAATATGAATTCTCGTTTCAACTCCCGGCTATTCCCAGCTTGGTAATTCAATTCGCTAATAATATGTCGATCAAGGAAATTGCCCCTCCAGTCAAGCCTGGTAGTGATATTCTCTTCGTTCTTGGGGCCATCATTTGGTGTTAAGTTCTCCAGGTTTCTGTAAGTAAACAAAAAATCCAATCGCTGTGTCTTACCCACATCAGATCCAAATCCCAGCCGCGCTGTTTTTGATCTGGTTTCAGGAATTAGGTCTCCCGAAGATGGCAGCCTATCTTCCCTAATGACAAAATCAATCAAAAAACTTGATTTGGCACTATCCGGGCTACGTAAATAAAAATTGTGCGCGGTAAAATTCATAGCGGAGGCAATGATGGAGTCGTTCGCTACTGCAGTGATTACATTCCGATCAACCTGATACCGATATCCAGGAATAATCCATTTTATGCGATAATGAGTTTCAAAATTCCAACGAAACCATTTAGAATGATTACCCATTTGCTGATTGGACAGGTTGAAAAGATCTGAGCTAATCTGAAACTTACCAATTTCTTTCTCCAGTTGAAGTATATGTTGGTATCCATCTACTACTTCTCCCCTTTTCCTTCGCACCAACTGATACTTGAACCTGTTGTCGGAATTTTTCCTTAATTCAATTTGAGCATTGAATATATGATCTTCCTCTTGCTGAGAGAGACCCTCATCATTTAAACTCCAGTCCCGGTCAAATTCGATGTAGCGAAATCTATCTATTGCTGAAAAGTGCCTGGAGGTGAATTCATATTCCAGCCTACTGCTTAGTAAATAGCTGCTTCCTCCCAGCGCTCTGCCCTTGTTGGCAAATCCCACTTTAAATGCCCGCCCCTGATTGTCTTCATTATCGATTTCTGAATAAAGATTAAGGTCTGTAGTAGAAAATGCTGCTTCTGCATAAACATATTCTGTACGGGTTAAATCCTGAACCACTCCTACAGTAAACATTTGTTTCTTTTTAGGAGTAGTTATGAGTATATCCGAAACAAAATCTCCTATGGCATCACCATTGCTATCTACTCCAACCCACTCGAAGACTCTGCCATTTAAAGTATTAGTCAATTGAATATAGTCCCCTTTACCGAAGCCAACCTGTGAAAAATTGGCTTTGTATACCGCGCTGTCTGGATGTATAGAAAATACCAGTACCCGCTGATTAACCCCTGTGGCATCCACAGTATCAATTAACTTATAGAGCACCTGGTTTTCGGCAAACCCTACACTATCAATACTACTGATAACCGCTTCATCCAGGTTATCTCCTATATTACTTAAGTGTTCCTTGTCTGAATTGGTGAGGTTAAAAGTCAACGGTTTGTTCTTATTGTCTTTTTCACTATACATGTTGAAAAACACATTGGTTTTTTTCCATTGTTGCTTATGGCTGGCGGCCATAATAGACTTGCTATAATTCTGATCAGAGAACTCGAAATCAACTCGGATTCTAGTGAATTTCGTTATTAGCACCTTATTGGTAAAAGTGATCTCTCCGAGGTTATAATCAACAATATAGTCAAAGTTGAAACCGCGCACTAAAGGCTTTCCATCTACAAATACTTTCTCAGATCCCGCCAAAATAACCACAAATCGCTCGTTGTCAGGACCCTTAACTCGATAAGGGCCTTGAACACCTTCCAGAGGATCT
>PVMS01060176.1_pt1 | contig 14252 bp, 11 predicted proteins | sample 1853461 | NCBI WGS metagenome assembly PVMS01 (sample SAMN08582032, study PRJNA380276) | Marine sediment metagenome, whole genome shotgun sequencing project. | isolation source: ocean sediment barecode stripped | collected 2017 | reverse complement strand
TGTGGACCGCATTGCGGGCAGTGCCTGAGCTCGTGCCCCGAGGGAGCGCCCATCAACGACGTCCTCCGCCAACGCATGTACTTCGAGGACTACGGCTGGGAGAAGGAGGGAATGCGCCTCTACTCGCAGCTCGAGAAGAAGGCCGATGCCTGTGCGTCGTGCGCGGCACCCTGCACAGGCTCGTGTCCCTACGGTCTCCCGATCCAGGAGCGAATGCAGGAGGCGCACGAGCTGCTCAGCCTCGGCTGAGCCCGGCGCGGCCCGATGACCGGAAGAGTCCTAGCCACGGCGCTGGCGTGCCTGCTGGCGCTGGCCTGCAGTGGGACCGGCGGCGGGCGCGAGACCCGTCCGCCCACGGTCCACGTCTCCGAGGAGGTGAAGCGCGCCGAGGAGCCGCCGGACACGGGTGAGAAGCACGAGGACGCGCATCTGGTGCCCGTCCCCTGGGCTTTGCCCCCGATCGACTCCTGCAAGCCCGAGCGCGGACTCAAGGGGTGGCCGCCCGGCATCGACGCTCCGCCGATCCCCTTCGACCCGGGCGACAGCTTCCGCCTCGACCAGCTCCCGGTGCTTCGCAGCTATCTGCCTCCCTTCATCTGGGAGCATCGGGACCGCTTTTTTCACGAGGGCATGCGCCTGGCGATCGGCAACTGCTTCGCCGACTACTCGCCGCCGGTCTTCTTCCGCTCCGCCACCGCGAAGCACGCCGGGCAGGCCAAGCTCACCAAGGAGGACGGCCTGGTCGACTACAGCGCCGGGCTCCCGTTCTCGTCGGATCGACTCGAGCCCGACGACCCGAAGATCGGTCTCAAGTGGGCCTGGAACTTCGAGATGCGTTACCAGGGCGCGGGCTTCTGGGGGAGGTTCCGCACCACAGACATGGTGCGTCAGGGCCAGGCCGAGCCTTTCATCGGTGATCTCTTCCGGGCCCAGGTGTCGTTCCGCGCCGATCGACCCGACGAGGGCTACAAGGCGCCGGGCGCCCGCGACAAGCACTGGGTCGCGGGCGGTCTGCTGCTCGCGCCCTTCGACGCGCGCGAGTACGCCTGGCGCCAGTACCGCTCGGTGGACCACATGACCGAGCCCGGTCGCTCGGACGACCTCCACGCCTACCTGCCGGACTTCCGGCGCGTACGGCGGGTTCCGGCCACGGGCATCGAGGGGCTCTACATGCCGTCGTTCAGCGTCGGCGTGGTGAAGCCCACCACCGTCTCCGGCATGGGTGGCTTCGCGGGCGGGGCGCCCGGGGCCGCCGGTGCGATCTCCGGCATGAGCACCACCATCACGACCAAGCGCAGTGGCTTCGAGGGCCTGGAGATGCGGCCGCTTCTGTACGTGATGGAGCTGGTCGGCGTCCAGGACGTGCTGACCCCGATCAACGCCGACCGCGCGTCCTACCCGGAGGACGAGGAGCGTGACTTCGGGCCATGGGGGCTCTCCTTCGGCAGCGACCGCTGGGACCTTCGACGCGCCCTGGTGTTGCAGGGCGTGACCAAGGAGTCGACGGGAGGCGACCGGGTCGCGCGATTCATCAGCTACATCGACGTGCAGACCCTGGCGCCGCTCTACTACGCCTCCTGGGATTCACGGGAGGAGTACATCGATGTGGGCATGCACGTGGGCCGCTGGAGCGAGGAGCGCACGGACTACCGCCCCTGGCCCGGGGACGAGAAGCGCGCGATCCGCGTGATTGATCCGGTGGGCGCCGCCTACGCCAACGTCAGCGAGGACGGCGGCTGGCGCCGCGAGACCTGGCAGATGGTCTCCACTCCACCCCCCGACCGCGCCTTCAGGCGCGAACAATCCGTCAGCAACCTGACCAAACGCCGCTAGCTGCAGGGTGCTCGAGACCGAGTCCGTTCGCCCCCAGCCTTCGGTCCCCCGTGGCATCCGCAAACTCCGGTCCCCCGTGGCATCCGCAAACCGAGCACGGGTGAGCGGCGATGACGCCCTCACTCCGGGCGCCGCAGGCTCAGCCGCCGTTGCGGTTGATGGCACGGGTGAAGGCGTCGTGGAGGGCGGTGCGGACGGTCGCGCGGCGGGTGTCGCCGTAGACCTCGCGGAAGGCCTTCAGGGGGATGATGCCCTTGGCCATGGAGCGGTGGCCGCCGCCCACCCCGAGTCCTTCGACCACGGCGCGGACCACGTCGCCGGCGGCGCGCACGTAGCCGACGTTGCGGACGGAGAAGACGAGGTCCGATCCCACGAGCCCGGCGGCGATGGCCCACTCGGCGTTCTCCGCCTGCAGGCCCAGGTCTGCGACCTGCGGAATCACGTCCTCGCGCACGCGGCCGAGCACCAACACGTGGATGCCCTCGGTGACGCTCGTCTGGGAGAGCGCGCGGCCCAGGGCCTTGAGTCCGTCGGCGGGCAGCGCCGGCCGCTCGATCCGTCGCAGCAGGGCAGGGCTGTGCAGGGTGTGCAGCCAGGCGAAGGCGGCGATGTCGTGGCTGCTGGTCTCGCGGCCCAGCAGTTGGGTGTCGCTCTTGATGCCGTAGACGAGCGCGGTGGCCAGCTTGGGCCGGATCTCGAAGTCCGTGGCGCGGATGTATTCGGTGAGCATGGTGGCGGTCGCCCCATAGGATGGGCGGATGTCGCGGATCACCGCGTCGTAGCCGCTGCGCTCGGGGTGGTGGTCGATCACGACGTCCACCGAGCGGACGCGCGCCGGCATCGACTCGCCGAAGACGGTCGGCTGCACGTCGACCAGGGCCAGGCCGTCGAACTCGTCCAGATCGCCGGGGTCTACGGTGCGCACTTCGATGCCCAGCGCCTTGATCATCGCCCGGTTCTCCGGACGCTTGATCTCGCCGAACGCCACGAGCGGTGCGGTCGGGCTCTTGCGACCCAGCAGCGCGCGCAGCGCATAGCCGCAGGCGATGCCGTCGGGGTCCGGGTCGGGCTGCAGCAGGATCGCGATCTTCTCCCGCGGCTCCAGCAGGGTGCGAATCGCGACCACGCGGCGCAGATTCGAAAGATGGGAGAACTGATCGTCGACGTCGTCGCGGATCAGCGAACGAAGTCCGGCGCGCAGCAGGCACGGGTGATCGGGCAGCTCGTCGGTCGCGACCCGGTCGGACAGGACGAGGACCGGGGCCTCGGGCGCGGCCTGGGCGATGGCGGCCACGGCGCTGCGGCAGAAGGGCGCATCCTCGCTCACCACGGCGAACTCGTCACCGGGCTTCGGCTCGCGCCGGGCGATCGCCCCGGCCGAGAGTCCACCCTGCAGCGCCTGAAAGCCGGGCGGTCGCGCCCGGGGCTCCTTCTCGCGCGGGACCCAGGTGAGATCCTCGGCGTCCCCCGCGCCGATGCGGTTCCAGAGCCGGGCGGCCTCGGCGCCGTCGCAGACGATGATGCGGCGTCCCACTCGTCCCCCGCGGCTTCGGTCCGGCGTCACACGACCCTGCGTGGTGCAGGGTGCCGGAGCGCGGGGGCATTCTAGCCGCCCGGATCGAGCGTCAACCCCGCTCGTTACCCCGTGGGGATCCGCCCTCGGAATGCTATCCCGGTGGGGTGCAGGAGCTCCGTCCCATCTTCGTCGGCGACGTCCAGGGCTGTGCCGACGAGCTCGAGGCGGTGTTGGCGCGCGCGGAGGAACGCTTCGGCCGGGGCTTCGCGTTGTGGTGCGTCGGCGACCTCGTGAACCGCGGGCCCTTCAGCCTGCGTGCCCTGTCCCGGGTGCGCGAGCTGGTGGACGCCGGACGGGGTCACATGGTGCTGGGCAATCACGAGCTCCACCTGCTGCGGGTGGCTGCAGGACACTATCCGCTGTCGCCGCTCGACAGCATCGGCGAGGTGCTCGAGGCGCCCGATGCGGACGATTGGATCGAGTGGCTGCGTCGACGCCCGATCGCCGTCATCGGGGAGGTCGCCGGTCAGCGCTTCGCCATGGTGCATGCTTCGGTGTCTCCGGACTGGGACCTGGACGAGCTCGAGGAGCGCGCGGCCCGGGTCCACCGGCGACTGGGGAGCGGCACGCGTCGCGACGCCGAGGCGTTTCTGGCTGGAGACCCGGCGGAGGACCCGGTCTTGGATACGCTGTTTCGTGTCACGTCTTGCCGAAGCGTCGCAGCGGACGGCGGGTGGCGATCCGAGCCGCCCGACGCGGCGCCGTCGGGCCACCGCGCCTGGCACGCCGAGTGGTCGGACCGTCGCCGCGACTGGGGAGTCGTCTACGGCCACTGGGCCTTGCAGGGGCTGCACGTCGCCGAGGGGCTGCGCGGCCTCGATTCAGGGTGTGTTCACCACGGCCGCGGAAGGCAGGGGTTTCTCACCGCATGGCTGCCGCGACCGGAAGGAACGCGGCCTTTCTCCGCGCCGGATGGGAACTTCTGGCAGATCCCCGCGCGACGCGCCTACTACGCGGGCGCGGATGTTCCTGATAAGACGCCGAAGGGCGAAGAATCCGATTGATTCGAGGCTGGGGCGGGCGTAGGGTGAAGATGTACGAAGGCTCGCGGCGTAGGAGACCGAGGTCTCGCTCCCGACGGCCGAACGACACGCCGATCGAGTCCGTGCGAAAATGGCGTCGCTGGGAGCGAGCGAGTCGATTCGATGGATTGCTCGACACCATGGCGCGGGCATCCAGGAGTCGTGGCGCGGGAAGCCTTCTTGGACCCGGGAGCTTTCCACAAACAGGTACGGAGCCCGAGGCGAGGGCTCACGGGGACGCGGAGTCCGTAACCGGTATGGGTTCCCGTCACCGCCCCCCGCCGAAGGCGTCGAGTCGGTGAGTCGCCCGTGCGACGGAAACGACGAACTGAGACTCTGCGTCGCTCCGACTGCCTTTCGAAGGCCTGCCCCGTCGGAGGCCTGGGAAGGTCCCCGCCGCCTCGGCCGCCCCACCCGGCGCTCGCCGCGTTTCGCGAGCCGCTAAGCTCCGGGGCCGTGAAGCATCACCGTCTCTCACTTCCTTTGATCTTGTTCCTCGCGGGCGGCGTCGCGTGCGCCGTCAATCCCGTCACCCATCGCCGCGACGTCGTGCTCGTCTCCGACGAGCAGGAGGTCGAGGCGGGCAACGAGGCGGCGGAGCAGATCCCCGCGGTGATGGGCATCGTCGAGGACTCGCGCCTCGCAGGGTACGTCTCGCAGGTGGGCGAACGGGTCGCTGCCCGCGCACCCGAGCGTCCGCTCACCTACAGCTTCCAGATCGTCGACCTGCCCGAGCCCAACGCGTTCGCGCTGCCGGGCGGACACGTGTACGTCTCGCGCGGAATTCTCGCGTTGGCGAACGACGAGGACGAGCTGGCCAACGTCATTGCCCACGAGGTGATCCACGTCGCGGCGCGTCACCACGCCCAGCGCCAGGCGCGGGCCGCCGGCGTCGGCCTGCTGGCGCTTCCGGGTCTGCTGGCCGGCGCAATCCTGCCGGGAGCGCTCGGTGCGGTGGTGAGCGCGCCCTTCGCGGTTGCGGGCGCGGGGGCGATCGCCAGCTACAGCCGCGACCAGGAGCTCGAGGCCGACGAGTTCGGACAGAAGATCTCGGCCGAGGCGGGCTACGACCCGAAGGCCCTGGGCGTGTTCCTCGACGAGCTGGCGCGCGCGACGAAGCTCCTCACCGGCGAGGAGGCGCAGCTCAGCTGGTTCGACTCGCATCCCTCGACGCCGCGCCGCGCGAACGATGCCACGCGTCGCGCCAAGGACCTGGTCGTCGCCCCGGGCACACCGATCGTACAGGGTCGGGAGGGCTACTTGCGCCGTGTCGAAGGCCTGATGGTGGGCGAGAACCCTGCCGAGGGCGTCTTCGAGGACCAGCGCTTCCTGCACCCGGACATGCGCTTCACCCTGGTCTTCCCCGACGAGTGGGAGACGATGAACACCCGGTCCGCGGTGGGGGCCGTCTCGCCCGGGCGCGACGCCCAGCTCGTGCTCCAGCTCGACGGCAAGGGCGCCGACCCGCGCGAGCGCGCCAGCGAGTTCTTCACCGAGCTGCGGCAACAGGCGCGGGTGGACGTGGCACGGCTCGATTCCCTGGAGATCAATGGCCTGAGAGCCGTGCGGGGGCAGGCGGTGGTCGACCGCAGTGTCACCCTGGACCTCACCTGGATCGCCTACCGGGACGACGTCTACCTGCTCGCCGGTGTGGTGCCGCGGGGCTACAACGACGGCCACCGGACCCTCTTCGGGAAGACCGGGCAGAGCTTCCGCCCGATCACGTCCGCCGAGCGTGAGCGCATCACCGCGCGGCGGCTGCGGCTGCGGGAGGCGGAGGCTGGGGAGAGCCTCGAGGCCTTCGGCCGCCGGGTGGGAAACGTCTGGAGCCCGGAGGAGACTGCGGTCGCCAATGGCCTCGCCCACGGCGCCACCCTGAGCGCGGGGCAGCTCCTCAAGGTGGCGATCACCGAGCCGTACAAAGGCTCCTAGCCGGCCGGCTCCGGGCCCCTCGACGACGGGACCGCCCCGCCGGCCGCGCTACACTGAGCGACCGCGCGCGCGAGGAGTTCCGATGCCCCGAGTGATTGTCCCGCCCCCCTATCGGGGCCCCACCGAGGGCCGCGACCGGATCGAGGTCGACGGCAGCTCCGTTCGCGAGTGCCTGGAGGCCGTGGGCGAGCGCTTCCCGGGCTTCCTCGAGCAGGTGGTCGCCGCCGACGGCACCGTGCACCGCTTCGTGAACCTCTTCCTCAACGGCGACGAGCTCGATCGCGCGCAGGCGATGGGCCAGGCGGTCTCCGACGGCGACGACGTCGAGATCCTGGCGGCCATCGCCGGCGGTTGAAGCCCTTCTCGCGCCCTCTGGGAGGGCGCGCGTCTGATATGATCCCCGACTCCAAAGCGATAGGAGGTGCTCCAGAATGAGTGACGGACCGACCGGCGACCGGATGATCCGAGTCGACATGACCAAGCAGACGGCGGAGGTCGTCGATTTCCCCGACGAGTGGAAGCTCCTGGGCGGACGGGGACTCTCGGCGAAGATTCTCGTCAAGGAGTGCGATCCCACCTGCGATCCGCTCGGCCCGGACAACGTACTGGTGATGGCGCCCGGCGTGATGTCCGGCACCGCAGCTCCGACCTCGGGACGCATCTCGATCGGCGGCAAGAGCCCGCTGACGAACGGCATCAAGGAGGCCAACGCCGGCGGCAACCCCGGCCAGGACCTGATGAAGCTGGGCTTCCGCTGCATCATCGTCACGGGCCGCCTGCCGACTCCGACAAGCGCTACGCGCTGAACGTCACTGCCGATGGCGTCGAGGTCGTCGCCGCCGACGCCTACAAGGGCATGTGGAACTACGCGCTCATCGACGAGCTGGCAAAGTCCTACAGCAAGAAGGCGTCGTTCATCTCCATCGGGCCCGCCGGCGAGATGAAGCTCTCCGGTGCATCGGTGGCGTGCACCGACCAGGACGACGTTCGTCGCCCGGCGCGGCACGCGGCCCGTGGTGGGCTCGGCGCCGTGATGGGCTCGAAGGGGCTCAAGTTCGTCGCCGTCGACGCGGGCAAGTCCAAGGTGCGTCAGGCCGCGCAGCGCAAGGAGTTCGCAGCCCGCTGCAAGCTGAATACCAAGGACTACCTGGAGGGTCCGCAGATGTTCAAGACGGGCACCAGCTCGGTGGTGCCGGTGGCGAACATGCTGAACACCTTCCCGTACAAGAACCGCACCGAGGGGAGCTCCCCCGATGCGCATACCCTGGACGGGGCCCGCATCGTGGAGAGCGTCGCGGAGCGCGGCGGCGGCATGCACAACTGGATGACCGGTTGCATCGTGCAGTGCAGCAACATCGTCCACGATGCCGACGGCAACTACAAGACCTCCGCCTTGGAGTTCGAGACGCTCACCCTGCTGGGCGCCTGCTGCGCCATCGCGAGCTGGGAAGACGTCGCGGACCTCGATCGCCTGTGCGACGAGCTGGGCCTCGACACCATCGAAACCGGCGCCGCCATGGCAATCTACATGGACTCCGGCGGCATCGAGTACGGCGACGCCGAGGGCGCCAAGCGCATCCTGCGGGAGATCGCAGAGGGTACGGAGCTGGGCAACGCGATCGGCAACGGCGCCGTGGCCACCGGCAAGCTGCGCAAGCACAAGCGGGTGCCCGCCGTGCGCGGCCAGGCGATACCGGCCTGGGATCCGCGGCCGCTCAAGGCCACGGGTGTCACCTATCTCTCCGGTCCCATGGGCGCGGACCACACGGCCGGACTGATCGTGAACCCGGGCATGCCGGAGGCGGAGTGGGCGGAGAGCTCGCAGCGCATCCAGCTGGTGAACGCGGTGTGCGACTCGTCGGGCTTCTGTCAGTTCCTGACGCCCACCCTCGACGACATCCGCGAGTACTACAGCCTGCTCTACGGCGAAGAGATCAGCCGCGACCAGATCGCCGACCTCGGCTGGCAGTGCCTCCAGGACGAGTGGGCGTTCAACGAGCGCGCCGGCTGGAAGCGCGAGGACGACGACATGCCGGACTGCATGAAGGAAGACGCGATCGGCCCGGCGAACGTGGTCTGGGACGTGAAGCCCGAGATCGTGCAGGCCGCCTACACGCGCTTCCCGAGCACCGAGGAGACCTTCACCACGAAGGCCGCCGGCTGATCCAGCCGGCAGGACGCGCTTCGACGGGCAGGGCGGCGGCGCCTCCCTGCCCCTCGGCTTTTGAGGGAACGGATTGCGCGACGTAAGGATGAAGGGCTTCGCCGAGCGGGTGGACGTCGAGGACGTGGATGCGTTCCTCGTCGCCCAGGCCCGGCCGCTCGAAGCCGAGGCGGTGGCTTTGCGGTCCTGTGCGGGGCGGGTGCTCGCCGGCGATGTGAGCGCGGACGTGGACGTGCCGGGCTTCCGGCGCTCGGCCATGGACGGCTATGCGGTCCGCGCCGAGGAGACCTTCGGCGCCTCCTCCTACGACCCGATCGGCTTCGCGGTGCAGGGTCAGGCGCTTCCCGGGGCTCCGTGGCAGGGCGAGCTGACTCGAGGCCAGGCGGTGCGCACCATGACCGGTGCCTCGCTGCCGACCGGCGCCGACGCCGTGGTCAAGGCCGAGGTCTGCAGCGAGCAGGACGGACGGGTGGAGGTCAGCGAGGCGGTCTCCCCCGGAAAGAACGTGGGCGACGTGGGCGAGGACATCCGTCGCGGCGACGCCGTGCTCTCGAGCGGGCGCAGGCTGCGGCCCCAGGACGCCGGGCTGCTGGCGTCGATCGGGGTGGCCGAGGTCTCCTGCCTGCGACGGCCCCGGGTGCAGCTCGTGATCACCGGCGACGAGCTGCTGGCGCCGGGCAGCAAGCCCTCCGGCGCTCGCATCGTCGACAGCAACTCGGTGGTTCTGAGCGCGCTGGTCGAGCGGGACGGCGGCGAGCTGCTGCCCTTCGCCATCCTGCCCGACGACCCCGAGCGGATTCGCGAGGCGCTCACCTGGGGCGGGGCCGACGTGCTGCTGGTTTCGGGAGGAAGCTCGGTGGGAACCGAGGACCACGCGCCGCGCCTCGTCGCCGAGCACGGCAGCCTCGATTTCCATGGCGTCTCCATGCGGCCCTCGAGCCCTGCCGGCGTGGGTCGGATCGCGGGTGGCCTGGTCTTCCTGCTGCCCGGCAACCCGGTTTCCTGCCTGTGCGCCTACGAGTTCTTTGCCGGGCCCGCGCTGCGGGCGCTGGGCGGGCGTTCCCGCGCCTGGCCCCATCGCCGGGTGCGGCTCCCCCTCGGTCGCAAGATCGCATCGGCCGTCGGCCGCACCGACTACGTGCGCGTCGCCATCGAGGCCGGGCGGGTGCTGCCGATCGCCACCTCGGGCGCCTCGATCCTCTCCTCGACGGTGCGCGCCGCCGGCTGCGTGATCGTCCCGCGAGAGCAGGAGGGCATGGCCGAGGGGACGGAGGTCGAGGTGAGGCTCTACGACGAGGAGGCGCCCCCGTGAAGCAGGACCAGTTCCTCGAGATCCTCGACCGGGACGAGGCCGAGGCGCGCTGGCGCGCGGCGATCGAGACGGCGCCGGTGGCTGCGGAGGAGGTCCCGCTCGAGCAGGCGCTGGGTCGCGTGCTGGCCGAGGACGTGCGCGCCGAGGTCGACGTTCCGGGCTTCGACCGCTCCAACATGGACGGCTTCGCGGTGCGCGCCGCCGACACCTTCGGCGCCACCGAGGAGCAGCCGGTGCGCCTGCGCCTCAACGCGGAGTCGATCCCGACCGGGGTGGCGCCCGGGCTCGAGGTGCTGTCCGGCACCGCGACCTCGATCGCCACGGGAGGCATGCTGCCCCGCGGCGCCGACTGCGTGGTGCCGGTCGAGCTCACCGACCTGGAGGGGGAGGACGTCGTGATTCGGGGCGCGCGGGTGCCGGGCGCTGCCGTTTCCTTTGCCGGCACCGACGTCGGCAGCGGCGAGACCGTGCTCTTCCGCGGCGCCCGACTCACCTCCCGCGAGACGGGGGTGCTGGCGGCGATCGGGCGCAGCCGGATCCCGGTGCTGCGACGGCCGGTGGTCGCCATCGTCTCGACCGGAGACGAGATCGTGCAGCCCGGCGAGGCCATGCGCCCCGGCCTCGTCTACGACAGCAATGGCCGGATTCTGGCCGACGCCGTGACCGAGCTGGGCGGGGAGCCCCACTTCCTGGGCGCCTTTCGCGACGACGAGGACGCCCTGCGCGGGGCGCTGCGCCGCGCGCTCGCCGAGGCCGATCTCGTGCTGCTCTCGGGCGGCACCTCCAAGGGGGAGGGCGACCTGAACGCCCGGGTCGTGGCCGAGCTCGAGCCGGGCATCATCGTGCACGGCGTCGCCCTCAAGCCGGGCAAGCCCATCTGCCTGGCGGCCAGCGGCCGCCTCCCGGTGGTGATCCTGCCGGGCTTCCCGACCTCGGCGGTCTTCACCTTCCACGAGTTCGTGGCGCCGGTGATCCGCGAGCTCGCGGGCCTCGGTCCCGAGGAGCGCCAGGTCCGTCCGGCGACCCTCGCCCAGAAGGTGGTCTCGGAGCGCGGCCGGCTCGAATACCTGCTGGTGGGGCTCGTCCACACCGGGGCCGGAGGCCTCGCGGCCTGGCCCATGGGCAAGGGCAGCGGCTCGGTCACCAGCTTCAGCCGCGCCGACGGCTTCGTGCGCATCGGCCGCAACACCGAGCTGGTGGACGCGGACACCCCGGTCGAAGTCACGCTGATCGGACGGGACCTCACCCCGGCGGATCTCGTGGTGGTGGGGAGCCACTGCGTGGGTCTCGACGCCATCGCCTCGGAGCTCTCCCGCGAGGGCTTCACGGTCAAGGTGCTGGCCGTGGGCAGCGGTGGCGGGCTGGCGGCGGCGCGCCGGGGAGAGTGCGACGTGGCGCCGATCCACCTGCTGGATCCCGAGTCGGGCGTCTACAACGAGCCCTTCCTCGAGCCGGGCATGGAGCTGCTGCGCGGCTACGGAAGGCAGCAGGGCGTGGTGACGCGCCCTGACGAGACCCGGGAGACGGCGGAGCTGCTGGCGGATCCGGGCCTGCGCATGGTCAATCGCAACCGCGGGAGCGGGACCCGGGTGCTGATCGACGAGCTGCTGGGTGAGCGGCGCCCGGCCGGCCATCCCTACGAGCCGCGCTCCCACTTCGCCGTGGCGGCGGCGGTCGCCCAGAGGCGCGCGGACTGGGGTGTCACCATCGAGACCGTGGCCCGCGAGAAGGGTCTGCGCTTCCGTCCCCTGCGCGCCGAGCGCTACGACTTCGTCGTGCCCGCGGGCCGGGGCGAGCGCCCGGCGGTGCGCGCGCTGCGCCGGCTGCTCGCGCCCGGAGGCGCGGCGCGAAGCCGGCTCGTCGCCCTCGGCTTCGCCATCGACGACTGAGGGTTCCCCGGGTCACCGCAGCAGCATCGTGGACGAAGCTGCGCTTTTTTGGGTTTCATCCCAAGTCGTTCACGGTAAGGTGAGGTCGGGGGTCGGGGCACACCCCGCGCCGATCCGGTGCTTGCAGGAGTGGGGTTGACGACAGCGCTGCGCAGGGGCACCCGCCTCGGGAAGTATCGGCTCGAGCGCCGCATCGGACGCGGCGGCTTCGCCGAAGTCTGGAAGGTGCGCGACACGGTCGAGAACCGCCTCGCGGCCCTCAAGATCACCTTTCCCGAGGCTGTGGAGGATTGGGGCCGGAGGGCCATCGAGCACGAGGCGCGCATCGCCTGCCGGCTCCACCACCGCGGCATCGTGAGCGTGCGCAACGCCGACTGGATCGACGGGCGCTTCGTGATCGCCACCGATCTCGCCAAGACGAGCCTCAATCGCTACACGCCGGCCAAGCGCTCGGGCAGCGTGGCGCTGAAGGTGGTGCGGGACGTGGCGGCCGGCCTCGCCTTCGCCCATTCCCGGCGCGTAATGCACCGGGACTTGAAGCCCGAGAACATCCTGATCTTCGACGACGGCCGGGCGGCGCTGGCAGACTTCGGCGCCTCGCGCCTTGCCTCCCCCGCGACGCGCACCTACACCGACGCCGGAACCCTCGGCTACATGGCGCCGGAGCAGGCCTACGGCCGGGCGCGGCTCTCCTCCGACGTCTTCTCCCTGGGAGTCATCTCCTACGAGCTGCTGACCGGCCGCTTGCCGACCTGGCCCTTCGAGTGGCCGCTGGTCGCCTATGACCGCTTCGAGGCCAAGGTGCCCGAGCTGGTGCGGCCGGTGCTGCGCAAGGCCGCCGAGTTCGACCCACGGCGCCGCTGGCCCGACGCCGTGGCCTTCCACAAGGCCTTCGTCCGGGCCCTGGAGCGCTCGGCCGAGCAGCCGCGGCGCAAGCCCGCTCGCAAGTCCCGCCGCACCTCGCCGCCGTCGCCGCTGGCCGTGCAGGCCCAGGCCTTCCGCCGCGCCCACGGCAAGGGACTCGACCTGGGCTTCACCTGTCGGACCTGCGATGGCCCGATCAGCGAGGCGATGAAGGTCTGCCCCTGGTGCGGCTCGAACGAGAACTCCTTCGTCGAGATCACCCGTTTCCCGCTCGTGTGTCCCGAGTGCGAGAGGGGCGTCCGGCCGGAGTGGAGCTTCTGCCCGTGGTGCTACGCCGGGCGCTTCGTCTCGAACGGCCGCAAGCCCCGCCACGATCCCAAGGCCGCCCGCCAGTGCGCGGCCCGCGGCTGCGAGGGTCAGCTGCGCCCCTTCATGCGCTACTGCCCCCAGTGCAAGCGCAAGCCCGGTCGCGCCTGGACCCATCCGGAGCTACCGGACCGCTGCCCCAAGTGTCGCTGGCCGACCCACCGCGGCTTCTTCCGCTTCTGCCCCTGGTGCGGTCGCCACGAGCCCCGCGCCGGAACCTTTCAGCGGGGCCGCAACGGAGCTCCGAGCCGGCGCTAGATGTGAGTCCTACGCATCTGGTTCAGCGCTAGGGGAGAGGCCCCACCAAGAGATCTCTGAAGGACTGTGGGTAACCACACCTTCAGTCCAAGGAGCTACCCGATGAGGCCTCCGATGCCGCTTGCCGGATCCCGGCGCGGTGTCAGTCTTCGGCCATGGCGTCCGGCTCCACCTCGCCGCTCCCGCTCGAATGTACCTACGCTCGCCTGCCCGCCGGGTTTCACGCCCGCGTGAGCCCCACACCCGTGGCGGAGCCCCGGCTGGTGCGCCTGAACCGCCCGCTGGCGGAGGAGCTGGGCCTGGATGCGGACTTCCTCGCCAGTCGACCGGGCGTGGAGATCCTCGCCGGCAACCGGGTGCCCGAGGGGTTGGAGCCGATCGCGATGGCGTACGCGGGGCACCAGTTCGGGAACTTCGTGCCGAGCCTTGGAGACGGCCGGGCGGTGCTGCTCGGCGAGATCGTGGATGGAGATGGGCGGCGCCGCGACGTCCAACTCAAGGGCGCGGGCCGGACTCCCTTCTCTCGCACTGGAGACGGCCGCGCCGCGCTCGGTCCCGTGCTACGCGAGTACGTCGTCAGCGAGGGCATGGCCGCCCTCGGCATCCCCACCACGCGAGCGCTCGCCATGGTGACGACCGGAGAGCCGGTGTTCAGGGAGAGCGAGCTTCCGGGCGCGATCCTCGCTCGCATCGCTTCGAGTCACATTCGAGTGGGGACATTCGAGTACTTCGCCTGCCGCGGGCAGGACGACGCCGTGCGCGCGCTGGCGGACTACGCCGTGGCGCGGCTCTACCCGCACACGGCGGAGGCTGCGAATCCGGCTCGCGCGCTGCTCGACGAGGTGGTGGCACGACAGGCCGATCTCGTCGCGCGGTGGCTCCTCGTGGGCTTCATCCACGGCGTCATGAATGGACGACCGACGGAAAACGCGAGACGGGAAGCGCGTCGCGCAGGCAAACAGTGTAGATATCGGTGGGCGCCGGATGATTAAAAAAAGAAAGAATCACGCAGCGATCGTCACACGACTCGCTTCGA
>PVMS01047384.1_pt1 | contig 14252 bp, 11 predicted proteins | sample 1853461 | NCBI WGS metagenome assembly PVMS01 (sample SAMN08582032, study PRJNA380276) | Marine sediment metagenome, whole genome shotgun sequencing project. | isolation source: ocean sediment barecode stripped | collected 2017 | reverse complement strand
CCGTAACCCCCGTGAAGCTGGACGGCATGGTTGGCACAGCGATACATCACTTCCGAGCAATAAAGTTTGCCCATGGCGGCTTCCTTTGAAAACGGCATGTCATTGTCCCGCAACCAGCATGCTTTATAAAGAAGCAGACGGGCACATTCGATTTCCATGGCCATGTCGGCCAGTTTAAACGCATTGGCCTGAAAGGTGGCAATGGGCCTTCCGAACTGTTCGCGCTCATTACTGTACTTTAATGCCATGTCAAGGCATCCCTGCGCTCCACCAAGCCCCATGGCCCTGGAAATCGAATGTGCCCGCCTGCTTCTTTATAAAGCCTGCTGGTTGCGGGACAATGACATGCCGTTTTCCAAGGAAGCCGCCATGGGCAAGCTGTATTGCTCGGAGGTGATGTACCGCTGTGCCAATCATGCGGTTCAGCTTCACGGGGGCTACGGACTGATGAAGGAATATGATGTGGAGCGGTTTTACCGGGACCAGAAGCTGCTGGATATCGGTGAGGGAACCTCCGAGATTCAACGGATTGTCATTGCCAGGCATATAGGTGCTAGTGCCTCTAGCGAATTGAGCGAAACTCAATTCGATGTTATTGGTTATTCGTTATTAGTTAAAAGTCTATGAGGTCGGCGAGGAGTTGGACCTTGATATGTATTGTAACTACTTAATATTAAATTATTTTTTGTATTGATGAAACAATTTTTTTCTCATGGTTATGAAATTAATTCCCAGATTATAGTGCTTGATGTAAACTATATCTAAAAAATAATTTAGAGGAGCTAAAATGGAATCAAAAAGCAGCAAGGGATTCATGAATATCGACTTTTTCGCCGATTTAACCGGTGATATTCCGACAGCGCCTGATAAAGGGACTGAAGACATCGGTGAACGTATCCGAAAATTAAGGGAAGAAAAAGGACTGTCGCTCGAAGATCTTTCCCGTCTGACCGGTTTTGAGGTTGAATTTTTATCGAGCATGGAAAAAAATGAAGCCCAACCCCAACTGGGCACGGTGATAAAATTATCCAAAGCGCTGGACAGTGCCTTCGGGAGACTGGTTTCAAGGGTTGGAGACAAGCTTTATTCGATTACCCGCAAGGATGAGCGTCGGACCGTATCGCGGTCAACTTCCAAGACTGGCAAAGAACAGGTTTATATTTATAAAAGTCTCGCCCCCGACGTCAAGGGCCGTCACATGGAAGCATTGATGGTTCAGCTCGAGGAAGTCCCCGGGAAAGATATATCCGTACACGAGGGAGAAGAGTTTGTTTTTGTTCTGGACGGTGTGGTCGTACTGGAAATTGGAGAGGATTCATTCGAATTGGAACCGGGAGACACGGCCTATTATCTGTCCACCATACCGCATCACATCGCGGCCAAGAGCGGCAAGGCCACTATTCTGGCTGTACTGTATGAAGGTTGACACCTTTGAAGCTATCTCAAAAATGCATTTTACGCCCAATGGCCGCGTTGTCCGGCATAGCTGGATTCCGCATCTATTTTATTATATCAAGGTGCATCGTCACGCAGAGCCGGATTCCGCATCGATTTTATTATTTAAGGGTGCATCACGATTCGGTTTAAAATGCGCTCGTTGCAACAGGTTGCTCGTTGAGCCCGTTTGCCGGTTCAAATTGGAAAAGATCTATTTTTAACGGGCGAACAGGAAACGGGCCAACCGATTTAGGCGGCGATGTCAAATTCACAAATCAGGGGGGTGTGGTCGGAAAATTTGACCTGGGGGATTTGAAAATCGGTAATATTTATTTCCGGACTGTGAAAGATGTAGTCGAGCTGTCGGCGCGGGGCCCGGCTGGGGTGAGAAGGCTGCCCGTTGCTGTTGGCGCTTTTTAACCCGGTGGCGGCCAGAAACAATTGAAGTTCCCTGTTGCCCCGCAAAACATTGAAATCGCCGGCCACAATGATGGGTTTTTCGACGGCTTTCACCATGTTATGCAGGTCCTGCAGCTGATATTGACGATGGCGGAATTTAATAGACAGATGCACCAGTAAAACTGAAAAATCAGTCAATTCCAGTTCAATTACCAGACGCTTGACACCTTCCCGAAAATAATGAAACTTCTGGGATACAATTTCCTGATTGGTCAAAATGGCATTGCCCTGTTTATTCAGCAAGGGCAGCTTCCGGGCCACAGAGGTGGCGGGGTATTTCGACCGGTAGACATGATCGTGCTGCAATTCCCAGGCAATGGCTTCCGCCTGGTTGTTATTTTTGGAACGAAATGACCCGCTATCCACTTCGATCAATCCAATAATATCCGGATTGACCGATCCGATGAAATCCAGGATCTTTTTCATGTTCCCGTTGGTGTTTTTGAAATAGCCGCTATAAGGAATCGGAAAGTGGAAATGCCTGCCAATTCCTGCTGCATACCGTATATTGTATAAAAGAAATCTCATAGAAGCGTCACATTCACTCCCCTTAATCACCGAGCTGAATCCTATCTATTATAACTCTTTAATTATAAATGTAAAGCTTTGAACCGGGAACCTCAGGGTAACGTCAAAGTAAATCCTTAACCGGATAAACCGGAGAGTGCCTAAAGTGCACTAAAATGCCTAAATTGCCCCAGAGAGGCCTACGCCCCGGTGGGGCATTTTAGCCTCCGGCCCATAGGGGCCTACGCCCCGGTGGGGCACTTTAGGCATTTCTTTGGCTAAATCCTTGGTCATTGGAATTTGCCTGCCCTGTTTAATGACGTAGCCCAGAACCTTGCCTTCCTTATGCCAGATGAATCACCACTAAACCGGCATTCATGCGCTTGACGAGCAAATTAATTCCGTCTGCCTTCTTGTATTGGTCGATCAGATTCTTGAAATCTTTGACGGAGGCAACAGCTCGGTGGTCGATTTCGATGATGAGATCGCCTTGCTGGATACCGGCGGCATCCGCTTTGCTGTTGGGTGCCACGCCAACGACGATGACGCCTGAAGATTGCTCGAGGTTAAAGCGACGGGCCATTTCCGGGGTTAAATCCGTTAGCTCAAAACCGTAGTCGCTTTCTTTTTCCTTTTGACGGCTCTTGGAAACGGAAGCCATGGTCAATGGCCTTTTCCCGATTTGAACTTCCAGGGTCTTTGATTTACCGTTTCGTAAAATTGTCACCTGGGCTTTATCGCCGACACCCAGATTGGCGGCCAGGTTGGTCAGATCGCGGCTGGTGTTCACCGTTTGACCGTTGACTTCGATAATAATATCCTTGGGCTGTATCCCGGCCTTGTCCGCAGGGTCTCCAGGGACAACATCGGCCACCAGCACACCTGATTTGCCTTTTACACCGTAGTACTCGGCCAGTTCCCCTTTAAGATCCTGAATGGTTACGCCCAGCCAGCCACGGGTGACTTCGCCCTTGGTTTTCAGCTGGGTGACGATGCCCTTGGCCAGGTCAATGGGAATGGCAAAACCGATACCCTGGCCCCTGGCGATGATCAGGGTGTTGATACCGACCACCTCGCCCTGCATATTGATCAGGGGGCCGCCGCTGTTTCCGGGGTTGATGGAGGCATCCGTTTGAATGAAATCGTCATAGGGACCGGAACCGATGGCCCGGCCCTTGGCGCTGACGATCCCGGCGGTCACGGTATACTGCAGACCAAAGGGGCTGCCGATGGCCGCTACCCATTCGCCAACTTTCAAATTGTCGGAGCTCCCCAAAGGAACTGTAGGCAGATTGCCTTTGGTTTCGACCTTTATCAGGGCGATATCGGTCACCGGGTCCCTTCCGATCACTTTGGCCGGGTGTTCGGTTTCGTCTTTAAAGATAACCTTGATCGAGTCGGCACCGTCCACCACATGATTGTTGGTAACAATGTAACCGGCTTTATCAATGATGAACCCGGAACCCAGACCCTGCTGTCTGAACTCCGGTCGGCGCTGCAATCCAAAACGATGGTCAAAGAAATCCCGGAATTGTTCACCACCGCCAAACGGCCTTCCACCGAAAGGACCCCAGGCCGGCCCCCCGCCTTTGACGGTTTTTTCCACCCGAATGTGGACCACCGCCGGGCTGACGGTATCGGCCAGGGTGCTGAAATTTTGTGGTACCATTCGAACCGGCGCATCTTTGGCAGCTGTGGCCTGCGGAAGGCCGGTTCCCAGTAACAGTCCGACCATCATCATAACGACAGTGTATCTTGCGAATTTGAATGTCGCTTTCATTTTTTCCTCCCTGTTTTGGTATTGGTTAGAATTGGCTTTCTTTGGACAGACTATAAATCAAAAAGTTAACGCCAAGATGACGCCAGGATGACCAAAATGTTATCTAACGGCAAGAAGGGCGGTACAGGCAAAGTGGGTGGTTACAGAAAGAATTGAATAAAATTTGATATCAACCGGTTATGTGAGGAGCTGACGCTGCAGGGAGGACAAAATGAAATCGAAAAAGCAGCCGGAGATGCTAAATGAACCGTGGGGCAGACAATAGACTGATATGTTCTTCTCTTAAAAATTTGCGTAAGCTTTTTAAGCTTTGCCCCCGCCACCTGATTTGAGCATCCTGGTTATCATGCGGTACTCCTGATCGGTTCCGTCATAATCATAGGTTGCTTTTACGCCCGTCATGGGGGTTATCTCAAGCCGGCCGTTAAAAAAGGCCCCCAAAATATTCGCGGTTTCTTTGATACTCAAATCCTTTCTTAAAAAATACTTTGAATACACATTCGGGTATCCCAGGCCTCGGGTAATCTTGAATAGATTTAGTTGCACCTTGGGGTTCAGAGTTTTGCGAAGGTTGTAGGCCGTGTTGACCGTATTAATATCAAACATATGCGGATTTGCAAAGATCAATGCGGAAAGCCGAAAACCCAGTCGCCCGTATCCATCCTTTTGGCCGCCGAGCCTAAACGAAGAGTCATTGATAAGGCGCAAAGGCGGTCTGCCGAGCATATCCTTGCCTTCATCAATCAGTATGGCCGGGATAATGATAGCCGCCTCACCCTTGAACTGCTGCCCTACCTCCAGGAAACGATTAATAAATTCGTTGGTCGTCAGGGGCGAGTCCGAGGCCACAAATAAGGCATGTTTTTTTTCCTGGCAGGCCTTGCTGGCCGCGTAACCTTTGATCAAATTCCCTGCGATGGAGTTGTATTTAACTTTTCGGCGGACAATATTGAAACGGCGCATAACATCATCAGGTATTTTCGAGCTCTGGTTCACGATGCAGCAGGGCTTTTCAAATTGTTGAATAAATTCGCCCAGTCTTTGCTCGAGCAGCATCTGATGTCCGACAATGACAATATCATCAATGAACGCGTTTGCAAAAAGTTTCTCAAGGGTATATTGGATCAGAGATTTGCTGACGGGTCGGCCGTTTTCCACAGACGAAAATTCTCGTAATGGCTTGTAGCCCGTCTCTATAAATTTCTCTCCGTAATGTTCCGCCACAATACGGCTGTAACGTTTCACTTCACGCTTGTTGTTATAACCGGCCATTACGATTGCGCTAACCATTTTTTCCCCGTCTTTGCTTTTTCTGTTGTATTTATCAACCAATTGAAGGCTATTACCATTATGAAGCGTTGAGCAGACCTCAATCTTTTAGTCCGCACCGCTACTGAAGCAATACATCAATGGGCCCGAGACATCAAGAAAATGCGTAGGGCATTCTCATCCTTAATTTACTTATTCGCTATTTGGCTTTACGACTCTATTTCCCTTAACCGGCTGTTATTTAATATTATTTCATCTATCGCATTAATTTTTATGCAAAACTCAAGTATTAACCAATAACGAGTAACAGATAACTCCCAATGGGATTTCAACTCAATTGGGATACCATTACTTGCAAATGAGCACATTCGGACCTAACTTAGTCTCTAATCCAAGGAGGCTTATTCCATGCGAATGTTTAGAATTCTTATCTTAACCTTCATCTTACTTGTTTTTGCCGGTGAGGTTTATGCGGCAGCGGATACAGCTTATGACATAAACATCAATGTCCAATCATTTCAGCTTGATAACGGGATGTTGTTTTTGGTGATCGAACGCCCGGCAACTCCTCAGGTGGCAATCCGCCTGGCTATTCGTGCGGGGTCAGCACTTGAGGAAACCGGCAAAACCGGCATTGCTCATTTGCTGGAACACATGCTGTTTAAAGGCACCCAGAATTTTGGCTCCCTTGACTACAAGAAGGATCAGGAGTTGCAAACCCGGATCGAAGCGGCCTACCAGATTGTGCTTGAGGAGCAAGGCAAACGACAACCGAACACGATATTAATAGAAAAAAAGGTGGCCGAAATGGATGCATTGCGCCGCGAAGTTCAAAAAATTTATGTCCCCCAGGCCTTTTCAGCCCAGCTGGGAAAGAACGGGGCAGTCGGTGTCAATGCCTTTACAACCAAGGATCAAACCCAATACCTGGCTTCCGTGCCCTCCGATATGCTGGAGCAGTGGTTTTCCATTGCCAGCGAACAGATTTTTGAGCCCGCCTGGCGCGAATTTTATGTTGAAAAGGAAGTCGTTCAGCGCGAATGGGCCTTTCGCTATATCAATGATCCGGGGGGCGCCGCCTGGCTGGATCTCAGCACGACAGCCTATTCCGCGCACCCCTATCGTAATCCGGTGATCGGCTGGAAATCGGATATGGAAAAATACGCTACCCAGGATGCGATCGCGTTTCATAAAACCTATTATAACCCAACCAACGCGGTTTGTGTTCTGGTCGGTGATATAACCCTTGAGAAGGCCAGGCAGCTGGCTGAAGTTTATTTTGAACGGTATCCGGCCGGCCAACGCGCTCCGGAAACGGTCACCCGGGAACCGGTGCAACCGGGACCGCGGAAAAGCATCCGCTATTTAAAAGGGGCCCGCACACCGCTTGTCCGAATCGGTCACCATGGTGCCCGCATGGATACCAAAGATTTTTACGCGCTGGATGCCATGACAATGATATTAAGTCATGGCCGCAGTTCGCGCATGAACCAGGAAATCATCTATAAAGGTCGGGCGCATTCAGCCTGGGCTTACAATCCTGACAATCGCTACGCCGGCATGACAATTTTGGGGGGATCGCCCAACGAACCACAAATTATTAAAAAGCAAGGGGCCAGCGATGAAGAAAAACGTCAGGCCTATCTTGAGGCTTGCGCCCAACTGGAGGAAATGCTTCTGGCCCAGGTGGAGAAAATGAAAACCGAGTTGGTTTCGGATAGCGAGTTGCAAAGAATAAAGAAACTTAATCAGCGTGATTTTATTGATCGGATGCGCAGCAATGAAGGTTTGGCCGGGACCCTGGCCACCCTCGAGGTTCAAACGGGCTGGCGCTACCTGAAAAATTATCTTGAGAAACTTGAGACCGTGACTCCCGAAGATATTCGGGCGGCAGCCAATAAGTATTTCACCACAGACAACAAGACCAGTGTCTACGTCATTCCCGGCGGCCAACCGGACCAGCCTCCTGAAAGTTACACCGAAGTGCGTTCGGTCACCGGCAGTGCTGCGGCCGAAGCCAACCTTGCGCATGACTATAACAATGTTTCGATATATCCCACAGCGGTCGGCTGGAAGCATCCCCTCGCCTTTCATCGCCAACCCGAAAAAATTATATACCCCCCGGCGGACACTATGGAGATTGCCGGGGCCAGATTATTTTACCTGCCGGACCGGGAATTGCCGCTGGTGGATCTGGCCCTGCTTGTCAAAGCGGGATCCGTGGATGTTGATGATTCCAAATTGGGGTTAACCTCCCTGCTCAATGACAGCATTATTCGAGGCGGCACCGAATCCTATTCGCCCGCTCAACTGGCACTGGTGCTGGATGAAAATGCGATTCAAATCAGTGTCGCGGTGCGCGAGGAGGAAACCGTTATCCATCTTTCCGTGCTTAAGGATGACTGGCAGGCCGGCTTAAATATATTACAGGAAATATTGACGCGGCCCAGGTTTGATCCCCGCGTGTTGGACATTGTTAAAACCCAGGAATTGACCGCTCTTAAACGTTCCGGCGGCAATGCCCGGGCCGTGGCAGCAAGGGAACGGGAGATCTGGCATTTTAAAGGCCATCCTTATGGGCGCGATCCGTTGAAGGCTCTACAGACCATACCAGGCCTTTCCAGAGAAGATTTGAAGCAATTTCTAACGCAGTACTTTGTTCCCTCAAACATGGTGGCTGCTGTTGCCGGGGATATCGACAAAGCGAAAGTCTTATCCGGATTGGGGCAATTCTTTAAGGCCCTGCCGCAAACAAAGGCCTCCGTGCGAAAGCTGGCCGACCCGGAAAAAACCCCACCGGTCTTAGCCTTGATCCCCAAACCGGGCCAGGTGCAATCCCAGATCATGTTGAGTCTGCCCAGCGTCAAGCGCACCGATCCGGATTACTGGAAGATAAGCCTGTTGATGAATATTTTCGGCGGCGACGGTTCGTTGCTGTACAGGCGCTTACGGGATGATCTCGGTTTGGTGTATTCCACGGGATTTTACGAGTCCTATAAATGGTCGGCGGGTGTTTTGTTCGGCTATATCGGCTGCAAAGGGGATCAATCTGTGCCCGCAATTGCAGAAACCATCAAGATCATGAGATCGTTGGGGCACAACGTTCCCCAAAAGGACCTCGACCAGAAAAGACTGGATGCCTTAAACAGTTTTGTCTTTAATGTGGACACCCCGGCGGATCTGGTACGGGTTTATGCCCGTTATTACATGCGAAACGAACCTCTGGATACCCTTGAAAAAATACAAGACGCTTTTTTCAGCGCTAAAAAAGAAGATCTGCGTCGTCTGGCCGCTGAATATCTCGACCCGGATAAAATTCAGATTTTCCTGGTCGGCGATAAGAATATCAAAGTCAAAGGCAATCGGGGCAATGAGTCGAGCCTGGAAGATATGCTCATGGATCTGGCCGAATCACTTGGATTGCCTTTTGTCGAGCTTGAGTTGCGGTAAACTTCTCCAGGGCTACGTCATCTAAACAGGGCAGACAAATCCCAATGACCAAGGATTTAGCCAAAGAAATGCCTAAAATGCCTAAATTGCCCCATAGGGGCCTACGCCCCGGTGGGGCACTTTAGGCATTTTAGTGCACTTTAGGCATTTTCCGGTTTATCCGGTTCAGGATTTACTTTGACCTTACCCCGACCCAGTACCTGCCAAACTTGAACTCTTGCCCTTGGTATGGTATGCTTGTACTTGTCTGTTTGTCTCCCCCAATCCTTGGTATTTCTGCTCTGGACGCCTGCCCTTTGTTCCCTGGAACCGGTGTACTGGTTTAGTGGAGAGTCCCAGTAATGGAAGAATATGTTTGGATTTCCAAAATTACGCATCACCCCGTTTTCACCGATCGGGCCCATCCGATATTACTTCGCCTTGCCGACCATTATAACGTTACGATAACGATTGCAGGATCCGACAACGGCGCCACTGAACCATATGTGAAAGCTGTTTATGATGCAATTCAGCGCAAAGTCGCCGGTATGATGGTAATCGGTTGGGGCAATGACGAAATCGTGCCTGCTGTCGATGCGGCTGTGAACAGCGGAATTCCGGTTGTCTGTGTCGACAGCGATATCCCCGGCAGCAGACGTCATGCCTATATCGGAACTGACTGGTTTTGCATGGGATCGACCATGGCAGACAAACTGGCAGCCCTGCTGAGCAATGAGGGCAAAGTTTTAATGCTGGGAATGGTCGATCTTGATAATATGCAAGCGGGATTCCGGGGATTTCAAAAGCAGATTTCCCGCCACCCTCATATCGAGGTAATGGGACCGGTTGATGACCTGGATGCCGGTATTGACAGGGTGGAATCCATCGTCTCCGCCTATCTTCAAGAACATCCCGATCTTAAAGGCATTGTCGGCTTTGACGGAAACAGCGGTCCCGGTGCGGCCCAGGCTTTGGAAAAGCTGGGGATGGCCCATAAGGTAAAGCTTATTTGTGTGGATGCCGATACCCCCCAGAAACAATACCTGAAATCCGGAACGATTGATGCCGCTTTTTATCAAAAAAGGGAAATCTTTACCTACCTGGCTTTTCAGTTGATTTATGACTATAACCACGGATCCAGAGCCACCGGTTATACCCCGGGAGCCATTAACATCCCCGGCAATATCGACACCGGGTTTAGCATCGTCACCCAAGAAAATATCGATTCCTTTGATTCCGACAACAGCCTGGATCAGGCAATTCATCACCACGAACTTTCCCAGCAGCTATCGTTGATATCCTCGATGATTGAAAATGTGGAAGAACTCGCCGTCGCGGCCGATGAAAACGGACGGATCGTATATGCCAATGCAGCCTGTCAGCGCTTTTGCGGCTATACCAAAGACGAGATGGTGGGGCTGAACATTAAAGAACTATTTGATTTGACGACCCTGCAGAATTCACAAATGGATCAATGCCTCCGGCAGGGGACGACCAAAAATTTTGAGGCCACGGCAATCAAAAAAGACGGATCTTCGTTTCCGGTGCATATCAGTATCTCCCCGTTGAGATCCGAGGCGTCTTCCAGGGGATGCACCATTATCGCTTCAAACATTAGCGAACGCAAAAGATCGCAAAAAGCGCTAATTGACTCCCATGTCCGGTTTCTCATGGTTCTGGACAGTATCGATGCGGATATTTATGTGTCGGATCTGGAAACCTATGAAATACTTTTGGCCAACAGGCATATGCGGGAAAGTTTCGGTGAAGACCTGATGGGCAAACCCTGTTACCAGGTGTTCCGAAATGAATCCGTCCCTTGCAGTCAATGCACCAACGATAAATTACTTGATTCGGACGGCAATCCGGCGGGCGTGTGCGTTTGGGAAGGAAAAAATTCCATAACCGGAAAATGGTATATCAATTACGATCGTGCAATAAAGTGGGTAGACGGTCGTTTCGTCAGGTTACAAATCGCCACTGATATTTCGCGTATTAAAGACCTTGAAAAAGAGAGCCTTCGAATTCAGGCCCAGTTGCAGCAGGCCCAGAAAATGGAGGCCATCGGAACCCTGGCCGGGGGTATTGCCCATGATTTTAACAACATCCTTTCGGCGGTCATCGGCTATACCGAGATAGCCCTGGCAGACATGCCTGAAGGCACTACTCAACACCGAAACTTGCAGGAGGTACTCAAAGCCGGGAGTCGCGCCAGAGACCTGGTTAAGCAAATCCTGACATTCAGCCGCCAGACTGAACAGGAATTAAAACCGGTTCAGATAAATCAAATTGTCGCAGAAACGCTAAAACTTTTGCGGGCCTCTTTGCCGACGACCGTTAAAATTTCCCAGGATATTCAGAGTGATTCAGCCGCCCTGGCCGACTCGACCCAAATCCATCAGGTCATCATGAATCTGTGTACCAATGCCGCGCATGCGATGCACGCCCAAGGCGGGCAATTAAAAATTGACCTGTCCGATGTCGTGCTTGGCGGAAGTTTCATTGAACAGCATCCTTATCTGTCACCCGGGGTGTATATCAAATTGAGGGTGATCGATACCGGGCACGGTATGGAAAAAGCAATTCTGGACCGTATTTTTGATCCATTCTTTACGACCAAAGAGCGCGGCGAAGGAACCGGTATGGGGCTTGCCGTGGTTCTGGGTATCATTAAAAGCCATGACGGTACCATTACCGTGGAAAGCGAATTCGGGCAGGGATCTACTTTTAATGTTTTCCTGCCGGTCATTATGCGGGAGATCGACCACGAGATCAGAAGCAAAGCGCCCATGCCGACCGGTACGGAACGAATCCTTTTCATTGATGATGAAAAATCACTGGTTGATTTGGGGCAGCAGATTTTGGAGCGTTTGGGGTATAAGGTTACCATACGTACCAGCAGTGTCGAAGCCTTGGAACTGTTTATGGAACAGCCCGATAAATTTGATCTGGTCATCACCGACATGACCATGCCGAACATGACCGGAGATGACCTGGCCGGCAAATTGATGAATATTCGTGCGGATATTCCAGTGATTCTCTGTACAGGATATAGTGAACGAATTTCCAGAGAGAGGGCTCATAATCTTGGAATCAAAGAGTTTATCCTCAAACCCATCGTCATGCGTAAATTAGCGAAAACGGTTCGCGGCGTGCTGGATAAAAACGGAACCTGATTGAGTTTTCACTCAATCAGGTACCGTTTTTAGTGCCCTTGCCCTTTTCATCAGATGATTGCCACATCTGCGGATTTGCTGAGAGGAAATATGTCATGCTAGGAGAGGACCGGTGAGACTTCTAACGCGTTCTGATTTTGATGGTTCTGTTTGTGCGGCGCTGCTTCAGGAACTGGGTCTGGTAGACGAAATTCTATATATTCATCCCAAGGATCTGCAGGATAATAAGATCGAGGTGACCGATGATGACATCATCGCCAACGTTCCCTTTGTAGAGGGTTGCGGTCTGTGGTTTGATCATCATTCCAGTGAGCACCAACGGCTTAAACTGGAAGGAAAGTTCGAGGGCGCCAGTGAACTTGCGCCCAGTGCCGCCCAGGTCATATATGAGTATTATAAAAAAGATAAGAACTTTGCCGGCAAGCTGGAAAAATTTGAAGACCTGATCAAGATCGTTGGCATTGCAGATTCCGCCCGGTTCAGCAAGGATGATATACTGAATCCCACCGGCTGGATCATGCTGGCGTTTATCGCCGACCCTCGAACCGGACTGGGGTACAAGCGGTCATTTCGCATCAGCAATTTTGAGTTGATGAAGAAACTGCCCGAATTATTGCGTTCCAAAACGGTAGAAGAAATTCTGGCCCTGCCTGATTTTCAGGAACGGATCCAGATATATCATGAGGAAACATCAAAATATAAAGCACTTCTTGCCCGGCATACTCGTATCGAAGGTGATGCTATCGTCATCAAGTTTCAGGGAATCGATGAAATACCCGTTGGCAACCGCTTTTTGGAATACGTTCTGTACCCCGAGCAAAACATATCTCTGCGCATTGTCGATGGAAGGAATGGCGAGTTTGCGATGATCTCGGTGGGTCACAGCATCCTTAATCGAACTTCAGCGGTGGACGTTGGTTCCCTGGTTTTGGAATACGGCGGCGGCGGTCACACACAGGTCGGCACCTGCCAGGTGAAATATGAAGACGTTAACAGAATCGTTGGTGAAATGCTTCAGGTCATCAATGCTCGATAGTGTAAAGTCCCACAAGTACAAAAAAGTTGAACGGCCAATAAAAAATAGTGGATTCCCGGAATATATAAAAATCCGAGCAACAAATCACAAATCACAAATAATATCCAAATTTCAAATCACAATGACCAAAGTCAGACGAGATCGTAAAAATTTTACTCCCGTCACTCCGGCGAAAGCCGGAGTCCATAACCATTTGGCAGGCCTGGGTTCCGGCGTGCGCCGGAATGACGTTCCAAGGCTGTATCGGCCCTTTTGGCAGGACCTTCAAGTTTGTGATTTTGAATTTTGGTCATTGAGATTTATTTGGAATTTGGAATTTGATATTTGTGATTTAACCAATTTCATTCTGGGATATAACTCCAGGTGGTTTAATAACACCTCCTCGTTTATGGCAAATTAATATCGGTGGTCAAGCCATGATTGTATCCACCAGTCGGCCATATTTTGCTCCTTTCCCCGGGTTTTTCTCCCGGGTTTACCACTCTGATATCTTCATTATCCTCGATAATGTGCAATTCCCTAGAGGGACTACCTGGATTACCCGCAACCGTTTCAAAAACGACCAGGGTACGCTGTGGATGACGGTCCCCGTGTGGAAAAAAGGATTGGGACTGCAAAAACTTAACGATGTCCGCATCTGTCATGACAGTCATCTGCAAGCAAAACACCTGAAGAGTTTAAAACAGGCCTATGGCAATGCTCCTTATTTCTCCGAACATCTGTCATTTCTTAATTATATTTTTTCAGCCGGAGTTGAGCGACTCCTCGATTTTAATATGGCGATTCTCCGTCATCTTATGCTATATGTGGGCGCAGACACTGAAGTCAGACTGCTATCCGACTTGAATATCAACACTAGAGGGGAGACGTTGCTGATTGAAATTTGTCGATATTTTAAAGCATCATCCTATTTGGCTCCAGGTGCCGTCGGAAATTACCTTGATCCCCGGTTATTCGAAAAAGGCGGGATTGAACTGGCCTTCCATAAACCCAAACCCTGTGTCTATCCTCAGTTGTGGGGCGATTTTCTCCCTGACCTGTCGGCCTTTGATCTGGTGTTTAGCTATATGTGGGCGCAGACACTGAAGTCAGACTGCTATCCGACTTGAATATCAACACTAGAGGGGAGACGTTGCTGATTGAAATTTGTCGATATTTT
>PVMS01044777.1_pt1 | contig 14252 bp, 16 predicted proteins | sample 1853461 | NCBI WGS metagenome assembly PVMS01 (sample SAMN08582032, study PRJNA380276) | Marine sediment metagenome, whole genome shotgun sequencing project. | isolation source: ocean sediment barecode stripped | collected 2017 | reverse complement strand
CGCGCAGACCCGTGAGCGCGGGCGGATAGGCGGCCCCGGCGTTCGCCGCCGGCGTGGGTTCGCCGAAAGCCCGCCCGGGAAGCCCAGGATACGCGCGTCGGGCTTCTGCTCCCGATAGAAGTACGCCGCCGCGAGGCCACTGACACCGCCGCCCACGACAACCAGATCGTAGACTTCCGGATCCGGTTCCCGAATCGTTCCCCAGTCGGTTCTGCCATAGACCGCGAGCTCGTGGGCGACCTCGAAAGATCCCGGGTGGCTCCCGCGCAGACCCGTGAGCGCGGGCGGATAGGCGGCCCCGGCGTTCGCCGCCGGCGTGGGTTCGCCGAAAGCCCGCCCGGGAAGCCAGCTCCCGGCAGCGAGGGCGCCCATTCCGTGCACGAAATCCCGGCGCGAGATGGGCCGATCCATACCCAGATCGCGATCGTCTCTCTTCACGCGGCCATGGTACAGCAGGTCGTTGGTCCGGCTCGCGTTGCTCGCAACGCCCGATTCGCACTGGTTCGGGCGCTGCGAGACAGGAGTGAGCGGAGAGCTCAAATTCGGAATCACGCTGCCTTTCAGCGGACTTCGCGGTTCGCCTTGCCGACGCGCTGCGCGGCAGCTGCACCCAAGGAAGTTCCCAAAAACGTTCTAGATTCTGATATGAAGGGTCGATTGGATAACCGGGCTGTCGCGCGTTTTGAAGCGTCTCGAATCGTTGGAAGACTGAGAATGAATTTGATGAACCGAGTGAAGCGATTCGTATTGGACGAGAGCGCCCTCGAGTTGGTTGAGTGGAGCGTCGTCGCTGGCGTCGTCGCGGTCGTGGGTACGGCCATCTACTTGGCGATCGCTGGGGACGTCTCGACCGGTCTGGGAAACCTCAGTGCAGCGACCAACGTGATTCCCTAAGCAATTTTTCCAGAAAGAGTCTTCACACACAGACGATTTCGCGAATCGCCCCTCCCGCGTGCTGAGCGCGCTGGTTCCTGGCGCTGTTGTGGCTGCGCTATGTTGCGGCCGATGATTCCACCGGTGACTGAATCATTCATGGTCCGGTCCCGCGGCGAGCCCCAATCCTGGGAAATCTCCCGTTCGATTTTTCTTCGCGGCCTCGGTGCCATCTACGCGATCGCATTTCTCTCTTTCTGGACGCAGCTGGACGGACTGATCGGAGAGAATGGGATCCTTCCCGCAGCGGATTTCACGAAACGCGTGATCGCATATGCCAGCCAGAACGATCTGAGCGCTCATCGGTTGGCGCCGACACTCTCTATTTTCGTCGAGGGGGATTGGTTCGTTCATCTGCAGTGTTTTGTCGGGATCATCCTGTCTCTGTGTCTGATCGCGGGCCTGATTCCGGGCTTGATGTCCCTCCTCCTATGGCTGCTCTATCTCTCGATCACCGTACTCGGTCAGACCTTCATGGGTTTTCAATGGGAGAATTTGCTGCTGGAGGCGGGCCTGATTGCGGTGCTGCTGGCTCCCTGGAAAGGCCGGCTCAAGAGTGGATTCGAGTCACCGCCAAGAGAGCGGTTGCCGCGACTCTTCTGGCTCGTGTGGGAGAGGGCGCCGCACACGCTGGGTCGCTTCCTCTGCTGGTGGCTCCTATTTCGTCTGATGTTCCAATCGGGACTCGTCAAGCTCGCCAGCAACGACGACGTCTGGTGGGATCTTTCCGCCCTTGGCAAACACTATTGGACCCAACCCATCCCCAACGTCGTGGCCTGGTACGCGCACCAGCTCCCCGATTGGTTCGACCGAATCAGCGTGGCTCTCACTTATGGGATCGAGATCGTCGTCCCGTTTCTGATCCTGGGCCCACGAACCGCCAGACGCGTGGCCTGTTACGCCATCATGAGCCTGATGGCCCTGATTGCTCTCACGGGGAACTACACCTTCTTCAATGGGTTGACGGCTCTGCTCTGCATCTCGCTGCTCGATGACGCCAGCTGGCCCGCATTTCTGCGACGTTCATACGAGAAGCGCAGCCGGGATCACGTAATCAACGGCTGGTCCACGGCTCGGCTGCGGTCCCTGGCGCTGCCGGCCGTTCTCGGGCTGGGAGCGGCCGGTATCCTGGCCGTGTACCACGCTTCGATCGGGGTGTTCTATTTGTCGAGGACCACGGATCGATTTCTGCAAGCGGTCGATTCGAGATTCCAGAAAGAATGGCAGCTTCCCGTCGTCGGACAGCCCGAGATCCTTTCGAAACTATCGCCGTATAGATCGATCAATTCCTATGGCTTGTTCGCAAATATGACAGAACACCGCCCCGAGATCGTCATCGAGGGGAGCAGCGACGGGGTGGAATGGAGTGCCTACGAATTCAAGTACAAGCCTGGGCGCCTGGATCGAAGGCCGCCGTTTGTCGCTCCCCACCAGCCGAGACTCGATTGGCAGATGTGGTTCGCGGCTCTGGGTCGCTGGGAGCGCAACGGTTGGTTCGTTCGCTTGATCGGTCACCTTCTCGAGGGAACGGATTCGGTAGAGGCTCTTCTCGCGTATAACCCGTTTGGAGATACGCCTCCGCAATTCATCCGAGCGTCACTCTACGACTACACGTTTACGGGGTTCCAGCAGAAGCGGCAGACCGGCGATTGGTGGGAGCGAAACCGAAAAGGTTTCTACTTCCCCGAAATTTCGCTCGAAAGCTACAAGTCCCGGATCGTTCCAATGCTGCCGTGAACCCCGTTCGGAACAGGGCTGCGACAAAATGTCCCCTTGCCCAGCACCCGGTGGGGCGACCCTCCCGAACGTCGCTGCCGGCTCGTGCCAGAGGGCGCTTCGTTTCGATCGTTTCTCGGCACGCGGATTGCACCATCGGACGGCGTGAAACGGAGCTTGCGGTGGAACCTGACGTCGTAGATCTCAGCGCCCCCCATACGCGATGAGATCCCGGCGGAAAATCTCGGACCAGCACCGCAATATCGACCGGCTCTATTTCACGCTGGCGGTGGCGGTTTCAGACCGGCGGAAATCGGAGGCGCGCGCTGCGTTCGATCGATTCCGAACCCTCCTCTCCGATCACTTTGCATTGGAGGAGCAGGTCCACTTTGTTGCGATTCAAACCGAGGACCCGGTCCGGAGGCCCGAGATCGAGAGCCTGATCCGTTCCCACGACCGTCTTCTCGATGAACTGGCCCAGATGGAGCAGCAGCTCGAATCGCTGTCTCGTGAAGACTTCTCGCGCCGGCTTCACGGTTTCGCCACGATGCTGGCAATCCACGAGAAAGAGGAAGAGGTGTTGATCGCTGCCGCCGCAGATGCCCCGGTGGCATGAAGCCGCGCGACTGCGCGCTATTCGCCGCTCTCTCTGACGGGAAGACCGCTTTGACGCCAGGCGGCGAATCCGCCTTCCAGATGAAAGATCTTCGTCACGCCTGCTTGCTGCAGGACCTTCTCTCCGATCCGTGCGCGCGGGCCGACCATGCAATAGAGCACAACCCCGTTTTGTGACTCGACTTCACTCAGGCGGTCGGCCAGATCGGTGTGCGGGATGTTGACAGCGCCCGGGACGTGTCCCGCTGCGTATTCCTCGGCTGTGCGCACGTCAATGACCTGTGGTGAGATTTCTTTTTGCTGTCGAGCGTGAAGTTCGCTGGGAGAGATGCTGGGTGCGAGATCTTCCGCTCCCGCCGCGACGCTGCAGAGCAGCCCGAGCGCGAGGGCGGTTGCGCGCGAGATCGCTCGAGACGCACTCATGCGAGTTCGCTCGCGAGCTGAGGGATCGAGCTTCGCCAAGCTGGGTTGTCGGTGTTGATCACGTGGAGATTCTCCTCATCCGTTACGGGTTCGAATCGCGCGATGCTATCGGCGTAGTGCGCCGGGCCGGCGTCTGACGGATCCGTTCCCATTCTTTCTCTCCGCGAAAGTCGGGCGATGGCTACTTGCGCGGAACAGCGCACCTCGACGATGTGGGTCGAAACGCCCAGCGCTCGGGCCAGATTCGCCGCCATCGCCCTGTGACGGCTTCGCCCGAACGTAGCGTCGAGGATCGCCACGCGTCCAGACGCTGCGATGGGGCGCGCTCGCTCCACGAGACCCGCATACACACGCTCGATCGCTTCCGCTGCGTAGAGACCTTCGTTGGGCGCCGCGTGGATACGCTCGGTCGGCGCCAGCCCGGCCATTCGCTTGCGCACCCGATCCGACGAAACGACCACACCGCCCACGCGATCGGCGAGTGCATTCGCCACCGCACTTTTCCCGGATCCGATCGCACCCCCAACCAGGACCAGTGGAGCACACGGTGTCTCTCTGATCGCTTTGGCCGCCAGCTCCATGTGGCGGAGTGCACTTGCGGCAGCCCGTGACCGCTGACCCGTATCGATGTTGTCGTCCGCCGTGACGATCGCCGCCACCTTGGCGCGGACCGCAGCGCGATAGCTGATGAAGAAGTCAATCACGCTGTATAGATCGAAGTCGTCGCTGTCACGTGCGTAGTTGCGAAGAAAGCGCTCCGCGAGACCGTCGTGGCCGCGATAGTGTAGGTCCATGGCGGGGAAGGCGACTTCTGCAGCGGCGTCGATCCTGCGCAGCTTCTCGTTGAATTCGAGGCAGTCGATGATGACGGGATCGGCTCGATCGGTTTCGAACCAGACGTGCTGTAGGTGGAGATCACCGTGGCCATCGACCGCTCGCCCGGTGCGTCGGCGACGATCGAAGCGTTCGCCGTGCTTCTTGCCAAATGCGCGCATCGCATCAGCCGTCTCCGCGAGCAGACCCGACATGGACGCGTCATCCCAGGCGACGGCGAGCGAACGAAAGTTCTGTTCTACCGGATCCAGGCAACAGGTCTGCCAGTCCTCTGCGGTGAACGGCGCGGGTGTGCCCAACCCGCACTGCTCGTGAAATTTGGCTATCCGGCTGGCGAGCCGATCGATCTGAATCTCCGACAGAGCCCCCTTGTCCAGCAGAGACAGAGCGTCTCGACCGGCGGGAAGCCTTCGCATCACGACGCAGTACTCGGGCGGATCGGGTGCCGACGGGATCCGGTCGTACACGGAGCCAACCCAGTGCTGGCGCCCATCGGTCAATAGGGGCGCGACCCCCAGATAGACATCGGGAGCCAGCCGGCGGTTGAGTGCTACCTCGCGTTCACAATCGGCGTTCCGGTCAGCGCGTGTTGCAAAGTGAACGAAGTCGAGACTCACCGGCTTGCGGAACTTGTACACGCGTTCCTCGGTGAGAAAGACATGAGAGAGGTGCGTCTGGATCCACTCGATTCCGCGATTCGCACTCGGGTCGGTCGGATGCCCAGCCGGCTGCGTGAGGTCCGTAATTGCCTGAGAATCGAGTGAATCGCTCATGCTCGCTTTCTTCCCGGCCTCGGCCGCCTCAAGCGTTGCTGAATGCAGGAACCCCTCAGCCGCCACCGAGGTCGTCCGTGAACGCGTCTTGGATCAGGCAGTTTTCTTCCATCTCGTGATGTCTGAGTTCGTAGGTGAATTTTCGCACTCCTGTGCCGAGTGCCTTCCAGCTCCCGGGTGATTCGCCGGTTTCGCGGGCGCGGTTGGCAAGCGCAGCGAGCCTCATGGAGAATCCGCTGTGCTCGCTGCGGAGCCGCTGGGCTCTCCGTGTCAGTCGGGGTGCAGCCGCCAGCGCCTCGGCGAGGTACCCCCCGGCCTCCTCGTACAAGAAGTGTTCGGGCAATAGGCGTTCGAGCTGGCGCAGAAGCCGCAGCATTTCTACGCGCGTTCCAACGTCATCAGGACGCTCTGCGACCGCACCGAGGCTCGCGGCGAGGGAGTCGAGCAGCGCACCGAGACTTTCGTGCTGGGCGTCGAGCTTGCGCGAGCGACTCTCAGCGGCCGAGTTCGCGGTAGTCGAAGCCGAACGGGCTCCATTACCCACGGTCGATTGGACCCATAGACGGTGCGGCGACTGCATCGCCAGACCTCCTGCTATTCTTGCCCTCCACTGTCTTTCTCGAGCAGCTCGATCAGATCGAAAGTCGTGATGATGCCCACCAGCACGTCGTCCTCGATCACCAGCACACGGTGCACGTGATTGTGTCGAAGGGTTCTGGCGATCTCGGATATGGAGGCTCTCGGGCTTACGGAGACGATGTCGCGCGTCATGACACCCGCGACGCGGCGTTCGCCCAGTGCCTCCTGGAAGTCCTGGTCCGCAACTCCGGTGAACGAAGCCACACCGTCCTCGAAGTAACCCGGCGTCGGATAGGCTGCGTCCCGGTCATCCGCGACCGCCTGCAACAGATCCGACGTGGTGATCACGCCCAGTACGCGATTTTGCTCATCGACAACCGGCGCGCCGTGAATCATCTCATCCGCGAAGAGGCGCTGAACGCCGATCAGCGGGTCCTCGGGTGCGACGAGAACGATGGACTCTTGCATGAGTTCACGAGCCGTGATGGTCATGACCAGCCTCCTCACCGTGAGATGCTGCAAGCGACGTGCCACGGCAGCGGCGACGCCAGAGGTCTCAGGGGCTCGTAACGGTGGGGCGAATTGGCACGTTGCGAGGTGATCTGCCACAGCTTCCAGCGGAGGATCAGCCCGTTGCGCGAGGGTCTCCATCGGCAATCAGCCGCGCGAGATCGAGGCTCGAGAGGATTCCGACGAGGCGGTCTCCTTCGACGACGGGGAGTCGGTGAATGTGTCGTTCGACGAGGCATCGGGCCGCGTCTTGCAGGGAATCGTCGGGTGCTACGGTGACGACATCTCGAATCATCACGTCGCAGACGCGTAAGCGCTGCATTCGCTGGCCGATGGTGGCCCCGATTTCTTTAAGCGAAGAGTCGGTCCAGCCTTCGTCGGTCTGGTCGCGATAGGCTTCAGACATGGCCTCTCCCAAACTCTGTTCGATCGAAAGCTGTCGCACCACGTCGGAACGGGAGATGATGCCGACGAGTCGGTCGTCGCGATCGAGCACAGGTAGCCCTCCCACGCGTCCTCGCAGTAGCAAGCGTTCGAGATCGACGACCGTTGTCTCCGGCGCCACCGTTTGAACGTCCGCCTGCATTACGTCGCCTACCGTCCACTTCACGCAGTGACCCTCCCTTCTCGATACGCTCTAGAACACGAACCCGGCTGACGGCTCACAGGCTTATCGCGTCGTTCTTCACTACTGCGCCCGATCCGCAAAGTCGGGATTGTGCCAGTTTGGTGGCGCCTGCAGCTCCGCGGGCGGTTCGAGTCGCGAGACGTAGTCGAGCACGGCGTGGGTCTCACGGTCCTCGAAGCCCTGGATCTGGGTCACCATCTCGGCGTTCGCATTGCGGCGTTTTCCGTCGCGGATCCACTGGAACTGACGCACGAGGTATTTGTAGTGCTGTGACTGGATGCGGGGCACGTAGTCGTCTGGGTTGCCCTCACCTTTGGCACCGTGACAGCTTGCGCAGTTCTCCCGATAGAGACTCTCGCCGAGTTCGAGGTCGCTTCCGGGACCCTTGCCGTTGCCGACGCTGATTTCGAGTGTGTCGATGTAGCCCGCCACATCCGCCACGGCCTGGGCGCCGCCGATCACCTCGGCTGCCGCATAGGGGATCATCATCGCGCTGTCCCGGTTACCCGCTCGGATGTCCGCGAGCTGCTTGATGACGACCGTGCGGTGCTGGCCTGCCAGCTGCGGTACCGAACCGTTGGTGAGTCCCCAGCCCTCGGGCTTGTGGCAGAGCGCGCAGCTGCGATAGATCTCGAGACCCTTCTCGATGTTCGGGGTCAGCGCCAACGCTTTCTCGACCTCTCGCGCGGCCGCCGCCTGAACTTCCTCCATGCTCGGGGGGGCCTGCTCGATGGGTGCGCGGCGGGTCTCGGAAATCTTGAGGAGATCGAAGCAGAACTTCAGGCTTCGTTCGGCCCGCTCGACCTGTCGCCTGTCGTAGAGCTCGACGGCGAAGTTTCGGCGATTGCGGCATGACTCGAGTACGAATCGGGAAACCCGTGCCGGATTTTTCCGGAGCCCCTCATCGACGCGCTCCAGCGCTTTCTGAAAGTCCATGGCGGGGGCCGAGTTTGGCGCGGCGAGCAGCACGGCCATGATGGCCGCGGCGGTGATCAGAGTCCGTCGATGTATCGATCGATCAACTCGGCTCGCCCTTCGAAGCCCAGTGAGAAGTAAAGTCGTCATTTCGCTCTCCTCAGTCAGCCGATGATGGAAGGTCGTAGCATCGTGGCTGCTTCCGATTCGCCGGCTCGGACAGGCGCCTTTGATCATGTTAGGGGAGGCGATCGGAGACGAGCAACCTGGATCAGTTAACTCAGGCAGTTCAGTGTCGATCCTCCCGACAGTGTTGGAGTCGTTCGCGCACTCTAGCCCGGGTCGAGGGAGAGCTGCGAAACGGAGATTTTACTGGAGCGGAGACGAGTGTGGACGTTGGGCAGGGGAGGCCCCTCGAGGGAGCCGTTGGAAAGCGGGCGAAATTCTCCGAGACCAGTCAGTCGCGCTCGGGGCCAAGATCATCGATGAATGGCTTGTGATGCCAATGATCGAAATTATCATCGTAACGCCCACCGCGGCGAAGAGCGCAGTCGAAACACAGCATTCCTCGCGCGCCGAATGCGAAACCGCGCTCGCCTCCCGGGCTCAACTCCGTGCCGCAGTCCGCGCACGCTATATAGGTGGCTCTCTCGGAACGATGCATGTCGGTCTCCGGATCTCCTTGGAGTGACACCAACGCGCACTGACTTTTCGGCTCGAATCGACCGGGTCCGATACCGGGTGCCACATCTGGTTCTTGCGCCTAAAACGCTCGCAGATAGGTATGCAAATCGGGTGCCGAATTCCCTGCACCCATCGAGAATCGCTGAGGGGCGATCGCACGGGCCACTGGGGCGCCGCGCTACGGGCCACCGCACCAACGGGACAATTTACCTCGCGTCTCGGCATTTACATTTCTCCGCTTGCCGCCGCGGAAAGCAGCGCTGCATTGTCCACGTGTGGCGATCCCGCGCTGACGCTGGTCAGATTCCCGCTCCCTCAGCGAGCTGTGTATGGCGGGATCGCGTCCGATAGTGCTCGCGGCACTCCCCCTCTCGGCCACGCACCACGCGCTGCCCGCGCAGTGGACCACGCGGCTCGGTCACCACCGTGCACTGTCCCGCGGAGCCGTTGCGCTCGAAATAGATCACGACCCAGTCATGAGTCCGGTCCAACTGGTGCGCTCGGGCGGTGTTCGAGAAGAGCGCGGTGAAATTCCAGCCAGCGCGTTCCGAACGGAAGATCGGTAGCCAAGCTTGGCCCTCCTCGTTGAAGCGCCTCGGCGCAATCCGGGGCAGTTCACCCGACTCTGCGCCCTCGCGGTATCGAGCGTCGACCGCGAAGATCGCACTCAACGGAGGTTGCACTCCCAAATCCCTTCTTACAGCGCGCGTTCGCCTCTGACCCGACCGGTTCAGTACACCCGCGAGCGCGGCCCGCACTGCGCACGTCCTGCGCGGGCCAAAGCCGGGCAGGCTTTCGAGCCGACCATCGTGGGCTGCGAGCTCCAGGCCCTCGAGGCTGTCCATGCCGAGTTCGCGCACGATTCGCGCGGCGAGGGTCGGACCGATTCCCGGCAGTGACCGAAACAGCCGATCCGGCTGCAACGACTCCTCGAGCTGCTCGAGCAGTGGAATCCGACCCGTGCGCACGTAGCCAGCCACCACCGCAGCAATGTGGGTGCCAATGCCCGGCAATTTCTGGAGTCCTTCGGTTCCCTCGGTGTATGCGATCTCCGATAGGGGACGATCCATCTCACGCGTCATTCGCCCCGCTGCTCGGTAGGCGTTGCACCGGTATGGATTGGCCTCCTGCGCCTCGAGGAGCGCCGCGATCCGCTCGAGAAGATCCGCGATCTCATCGTTGTCGGGTGGGCGCAAGATCATCGCGTCCTCCGCTGCGCCGCGCCGGCTACTCGACGGTATCCCAGTAGGCGTCGACGCGGGCCTGTATTTCGCAAAGCGCCACCTCGTTCCGCTCTGGCCGAAACAGGTGGGCAAAGCGGCCTTGCAGTTTCAAATACTCCTCAACGGGCGGCCGTTTCCGCGGCTTCTTCGTATGGGTGACACGGCCATCTCGGTACTCCTTGAGGGGCCAGATACCGGTCTTTACTGCGAGCCGGCCAATATTCACCGACTCGGCGGGGTCGTAGTCCCATCCGGTGGGACAGGGCGAGAGAGCGATGATGAAGCGCGGCCCGGAGAGCGCGTTCGCGGCTTCGATCTTGCGTGCGAGATCCAGTGGCTCGCTGCCGATCACGGTCGCAACATAGCTGGGTCGATTGGCCGCCCAGATGGAGAACAGATCCTTCTTGTATCCCAGATAGCCCAGCGATCCCGTGCTGGTCGACGTGCGTGCGGTATGCGGCGTAGCCGCAGAAAACTGTTGTCCAGTGTTTCCGTAACCTTCGTTGTCGTAGCAGATGTAGAGGAAGTCGAGTCCCCGATCGATAGCGGCCGAGGTTGAAGAGAGGCCCATGCCGTTGGCAGAGCCGTCACCGGTGAGCACTACGACCCGCATGTCCTCTTCGTCGGGGATTCGCTCCTTTTCGCGGAGAATATCCAATGCATCGCGCACACCTTGGGCGCCCGCTGGCGCCGAAGCCATGGCCGTGTAGAGCCACGAGCCGCGGAATGGCGTGAAGGGATAAACGGAGAGCATCGTCATGCAGCCCGCAGCATTGACGAAGATGGTCTTGGGGCCGAGCACGTTGTAGATCTCTCCGATCGCCAGCAGCCCGCCGCAGCCGGCGCACATGGGTGTCCCCGATCCCAACAAGTGGGTGGACGGAAGATCTTTGATACTGCGGAAGGAGGTGTCTTGAGTCATACGTGTCGCCGCTCTCGTTCTGCACCCAGTTCGGCCTGCTCCGAACGGGCGATCGCCTGAAATTTCCTCACTTCCCGCAACTCCGTTTTCGTAAACAGCAGCCTGGGCTTGGGGGCTACGCCTTCGTCTGCTGCGTTGCGGGTGATCCTTGCCATCTCGTAGAACTCTTCGCGTGAGATGTCTCGCCCACCAAGGCCGCCGATGAAGCTAACCAGTACGACAGGTGCGTCGCGCTGTCCGTAGAGCGTGGCGCTGAGCTCGGTGTGCAGTACACCGCCCTTTCCGGGTGAGAGATTCTGGTCGATTACCGCTACGCCGCGCTTGCCAGCGAGCACACGCCGAAGGTCGTCGGAGGGGTAGGGTCGAAGCATACGGGGGCGCACCAGTCCGACGGGTTGTCCCGCGTCGCGCAGCCGGTCCACCACGTCCCGCGCCTTGGTGGAAAAGGAGCCGATCATTACGAAGACGATGTCGGCGTCCTCGCATCGGTAGGTCTCCACCGCGTCGTATCGGCGCCCGAACAATTGCGCGAATTCGTCGGAGATTTCTCGGCGCACCTCGATGGCATCCTGCGCGGCCAGGTGACTCTCGTAGCGAAAATAGGAGTAGGGGCCCCCGCCGAGCACCGCTACGGCCTGGCTGATGGGCTTGCTCGCGCGGAACTGAATGTCGCCTGGATCGAACGGAGGCAAGAAGCGACGCACGGTGTCCAACTCAGGAAGCTCGACCGGCTCGCGTGTAAAGGAGAGATAGAAGCCGTCCAGGTTGACCAGCACGGGAAGCCGCACACGAGAATCTTCGGCGAGCCGATAGGCGATGAGTATGGTGTCGAGCACCTCCTGGCAGGTGGCGCAGTGGAGCTGTAAGAAACCGCTATCGCGTGCCGCCATTACGTCGTTGTGATCGGATTCCAGTGTGAGGGGCGCTGCAACGCCGCGTGAAACGTTCACCAGCACGAACGGCGCACGCCAACCGGAGACGGTGTAGAGCATCTCCATGCCGTATAGGAGGCCCTGACTCGAGGTTGCACTGAACACGCGCACTCCGGTGGCCGCGGCTGCGCCGGCGGCTGTGAGCATGGAATGCTCGGACTCCAAGGTCACCATGCGACTTTCCATTTGGCCGCGATCGATCCAGCGTCCGATGGCTTCGATGATTTCCGTCTGTGGAGTGATGGGAAACGCGGGCACATAATCCACCTCCGCCAGTCGCGCGCCCCAGGCCGCCGCCGCATTACCGGTGAGCATCGTACGAGTCATGCCGTGGCCTCTAGACATTCCGCGATTCCCGAGTCCTCGGCACACTCGACTTCCACCCGAATGGCGTGGGTTGGGCAGACCGCCACGCAGAGCAAACATCCCTTGCAGTGCTCGTAGTCGATGATCGGTTCGTGATTGCTCCCCACCGAAATGGCGCCGTCCGGACAGAACGTGCCGCAAACCCAGGTGCAGTGACGGCAGTGCTCGAAGTCGATCACGGGTCGCTGTGTGCGCCAGAGTCCGGTCTTGACCCGATCGCTGGTCACGCCACCGCGAATGACGGGTGCGGAGCGGGTAGCTGTCTCCGTCTGGAGATCGACCCAATCGGGGCGGGGTGAGCGATCGACCGGCACCGCCCGGACCTGCTCCACACAACCCTCGTGCTCCGCCATTCCGTCGAAGGCACCGAGCGCCCGCTCGAGATTGCTTTCGATCACCGCCGGCGGCATCTCCCCGAGCTCTTGCCGAATAGCCGCCTCGAGGCTGGCGCGTGAGATTGCTCCAACCAGGCGGGCTGCAGCGCCAGCGCACGTAGCTCCCATGAAGTGGAGGGTCGCTGCCTCTCGCTCCTCCGGAGCCAACGTCACCACGCGACCCGTCAGGTTGAGTCGCGTCTGCCATACAGCCGCGTCCTTGATACTGGCGATCAGGAGTACCGTTTCCGAACTCAGCCCCTGGAGTACGCCCGCAGCGGGCACCTGCACCAGACTCGCGTCGGCGACCACCACGAGATCTGGAGTACGGATCGCCCCGCGCTCCAAGACCGGTCGCTCCGCGGCGCGGACGTAGGCGAAGATGGGCGCGCCTCGTCGTTCTGCGCCGTAGCGGGGGGCGTCCTGAACCTCGAAGCCCTCCAAGAAGAAGGCGCTGCCGAGGATGCGACTTGCGGTCTTCACCCCCTGTCCGCCGCGACCGTGAAAGCGGATCCGGTACATGATCGCTATTCAACCGATGCATGATTCGTGCCGCCCTCTGCGCGTTGTATAGGCTTCGTCAGCTGCGCACGAGAGAGCTCCGGATCGCCTCGAAGTGAGGCGTTTTGACTCTCATTGGATCGGAATCCAATCCTCGCAGCCGCGGGAAGCGCGCCTGCTGGCACCGATCGTGCATTTGCACAGCGGAGGGAGGTACACGATGACGGCTATTGCAGAGAAGATCAGTCAAGAGCTCGACGAGTTGAAGCGGATACGAGAGGAGCTCCGTCTCCAGATCCACCTGGGATCCGCTGAGACCCGGGATCTTTGGGAAAGGACGGAGCAGCGCTTCGATCGGGTCGAGACCCGGCTGAAGCAGCTCAAGCGTGAAATGAAGGTGCCGCTTCAAGATGTCGGCGAGGCGACACGTCATCTGCTCGACGAGATCGGGGACGCATACCGCCAGATCCGGAATGTACTCTGAGGCTCCCCGGCTCAGAGTGTGAGAAGGAGATCGATCCGTGTATGAGTTCCTCGACTACCGAGTGCAGGACTTCATGTCGCCTCCTGTGACCATTCCCCCTGAGGCGCTGCTCGCCGACGCCGAGCGCATCCTCGAGGAAAAGCGGTTCAACGCGCTTCCGGTGGTGGACGAAAATGGCGCACTCATCGGTCTTGTGACGAGTCTGGATTTCCTGAAGGCATTTTCATTCAGTGCTGACTCTATGTTCCCCCCTTACGATCAGATCATGTGGCGCTCCGTCGGTGAGATCATGTCTCTCAATCCCCTCAGCGTGCAACCGCTCACCCCGCTCACCCGCATCCTGCAGAAGATGATCGACACGAGAAACAAGAGCTTCCCCGTCGTCGACGGTGCGCGAGTTGTGGGTGTCGTGACGAGAGAGGATGTCATGCGCGCACTTCGCATGGCGGACGCGGGACGGCACGCCATCGAGGGCCTAGCTCCCCCGGTACAGTAGGCCTCGGTACCGTTGCCTGCGGCAAGCCGCTACACGGCAACGGCAGTCTGCCACACGAGACACGCGCTCGTGCCGTTGAGCCGGTCGACAGATGGCATCGTGATTGCATTGAACTAAACTTGCCAATCGGAGGTTCGTTTATGGCCCGGTTTTCGAAAATCCTCGTTCCTGTCGATTTCTCGGATCACTCCGGCGCGGCGCTCCAGGTTGCCGTGGATCTCGCGAAGGTGTGCGACGCGAAGATCCTGCTGCTCCACTGTTATCAGATCCAGACGGGCGGCATCTCTCCGTACGGAATTGTTCTCCCCTCGGACTACTACGAAGAAATCCGCGATGCCGCCTCG